>OIWV01002587.1_pt1 | contig 12931 bp, 14 predicted proteins | sample 1587751 | NCBI WGS metagenome assembly OIWV01 (sample SAMEA3888913, study PRJEB22519) | human gut metagenome | biome: human gut; feature: human-associated habitat; material: faeces | place: Denmark | collected 2010
CGCCGAGGGCGATTCGACTGCCGCCGTGCTGGTGGCGGCCATGCAGACGCTCTGCGGCGCGGCGGGCTTTACGGAAATGTACATGATGGACTTCAAACGCGAAGCGATCCTGATGTGCCATCAGGGCGAGGGCAACTGGCGGCTCTGCCGCGCCGACCGCCGCCCGTATCTGAAAAACAGAGTCCTGTCCGAGGGCGGGCTTTCCAATCCGCCCACGCCGATCTTCACGCCGGAGCCGGGCCGCGCGTGCATCCTGTCGCTGACGCATCTGACGGCGGACCGCTTCCGGCTGGTCTGCGCGCCGGGCGAGATCCTGCCGGACGCGGATCTGCTGCACGTGGATATGCCGTATCTGTTCTTCCGGCCGGACCATAAACCGTAAAGAAACGAAGGCCGGTAGACGGAATATTGTAAAGTTTGGAATAAGCATGAGCCATCAGCTCATTGGATTTCTTAGTGGCTGCATAAAGGGAAACCGGATTATCAACCTTATCATCCGTACTGTACGGAACCTTCTTGTTGGAACCGTAGACGGAGGAAGAAGAAGCATACACCAGGTGCTCCAGACTCTCGCAATGACGGCAGGCTTCGAGGATATTAAAGAAGCCGACCAAGTTAGATTCCACATAAGCATCCGGGTTGGTGATGGAGTAGCGCACACCAGCCTGTGCTGCAAGGTTGACGACCACAGACGGCTTGTACTTCTCGAACAGCTCGGTGATCAGTGCCTTATCAGCGATGTTGCCTTTTACAAAAGTGAATGTGGGATACTTGGCCAGCTCATTCAGTCGGAATTCTTTCAGTGCCACATCATAGTAGGCATTCATATTGTCGATGCCAATAACCGTAGCAGAAGGAGCCTCCTGGTAAATTCTCTTCACAAGGTTGGATCCTATAAAGCCCGCCGCGCCTGTGACTAAAATTGTTTTTTTATCTAAAGTTACTGTGCTCATATTTTTACTCCTCAATTTCTTATCTTCACAAATTTATTCGGATACAGGAAGAACTCTAACCACTTCGTCTTCTTCATAATCCAAGCTGCAATGATTGGACCTATAAAGCTAATTCCTAGTCCCAACACCACATGAATCACAGAACTTCCGATACCCAACTTCAGTAAAACTGATCTCAGTGGTGCCGCAAACAACGTATGCATCAGAAAAATCGGCATTGTGTATTTTGCAAGAAAATCCATGCCTCTGCCAAACCTTCTTTTCCCCCCCGCTACCATCAGGATAACGGCCACACAAGCCAGCAATCCCATTGCGAAAGGAATCACACCACCACTAATTTCTGCCTTATACACCACCACACTCAAAATCATAAATAGCAATCCGCATATCGTTCTTTGTACTTTTCTGCCCTTCAGCTGCACATTAAACGTGCAAATACTCATACCGAGCACAAACCAGATTTCGTTTGATAGAACTGTTGATACTGCGTAAACGTCGTACCCCCCCACTCAATGCAATGGTTTTCAGAGCTATTGCTACAATTAAGCCTCCTATAGCCATCTTTACACTCTTAAAAGTTGGTGTAAGAAGGAAAATAAAGAACAATGCGTACAGATACCAGTATGGCGAAGCAGGATGAAATAGCAGGGTGTCTCCCAATCCACCAATTTGATTGTTAACACTGCTCGAAAATGCCTTTTTCAATACCCAAGTAGCTGTAGAAAAGGTCACATAGGGTATGCCGAGTGCCAACACCTTTTTCGCCACATTTCTGCGCCAACTTCCCACACTGTTTACCTTGCTGTACTTCTGATAAAGGTATCCGCTACAGATAAAGAACAGCGGCACATGGAAATAATAAACTGTAGTAATAAACCACTCATATAAACCACTATCTGGCAGGATACTTGCCTTCACCATACTTTGGAAGAAATGCCCCACCACAACCAATATACAGGCGATTACTTTTACATCATCCACCCATTTTTCTCTTGTTCTTGCTCCAATTTGTTTACTCATGTTATTTTTCCTTATGTGCTCTACTTTATTTCACTACCTCTGTTCAGATGAAGCACTTCCAATGTGTTGTTCATAAACCAGAGTGCTCCATACAAACGCAGGTAGTGATACTGAAAGTTCTTATGATAAAATCATCTACTGTTACTGAACCTAGGTAGTGAGATAAAAACCGCTCTCGCAGCTCTACCCGTCTCTCAAAAAGTGCCGTAAATACGCCATTTTTCTGGCATTTTCACTATGTACATCTCACTACCTGCGTTCGGTTAGAGGAGATTGTTGATCATCAAAATTTTCATGCGATTTGTTTCCTCTTATTCATTATTTCCATTACTTTGCTTATAATCTTCTGCATCGCAACAGCAAACACCGTTGCACCAGCAATTACCAAAACACTCGTAACTACATACTGTAACCAACCGTTACCAATAATCCGATTAAGCTTTAGTTTCTCAACAACACGGAAAATCACCATGTGGGACAGATAGATTTCCATACTGATACCACTGAAAAACATTGTAACCCTGTTCTCCGGTACCCCCCCCCCGCTTGATAATTGCATATATCAGAAGGGTACCGGATACCAGTAAACACATCATTACATTTCCGCCAATCAGGTAGTACAGGACAACTGTGCAACCTGCAACACCAAGCGCAATCCACTTGTTCAGCTTCGCAATCTCCTCTCGATATAGGTAAATCAATCCACCAGCCAAGAAGAAGCATGCACTGTACAAGATATTTGTTCTTCCAACCTCAAAATAGTTTGCACAGACAAAGTTGTATAAGAGGCTGACAGCAAATGCCATCCACGCCCTTCTCTTGTTCTCTATCAGAACACAGAAGAACGGAAAGATTAGGTAAAACACGAACACAAGACCAAGGAACCAGCCAACGCCGATTACAGAAATTGGCTTCTGAAGAAATCCAAACACCAGCGTTAAGTCCGCAAACCCTTCATAAAGGGAAGCCACAGACGGAGACATGATAATGTCCAGCAACACAAGGGTTCCAAAGAATGGAAGTATCTTCTTGAATCTCTTTCCGTAAAACTCTGAGAAATCCACTCTGCCCTTCAATATCTTGTCGTAATAGCCACAGCACATTCCAAACGCTGAAACTGTCATAAACAGGAACACAAAGTTTGTAAAAGACGGAATAACCGTGTTGTATATATATCCGCTTATTTCATAATTGCTGTTTGCTTGAATATGCATCATTGCAATTCCAAAGGCCGCAATCATCCGCAATCCATCTATCGCTCCGTAGTGTCTCTTTCCCATCGTAATCTCCATTCGCTTATATACTTTGAAACCGAATTAGCTTTGATACAATTTCAATGTCCTCTCCGCTACATCATCCCAGCTATATTTATTACAGATAAAATTCGCCGCTTTGTCTTTGTACTCTTTAACTTTATCTGCATGGTTTACTGACCATTGTAGCTTTTCTCTAAGATCTTCCGTATCCGACTTTTTGAACAGCAATGCCTGATCTTCTACTACTTCTGTACACTCTGCAATATCCGATACCAAGCAGCAATTACCATAACTCATTGCTTCCAGCAAGCTGAGTGGCATTCCTTCCAGATCACTTGGTAACGTATAAAGATATGCATTACTGTACAACTCATCTAACAATTGTCCCTGAACAAAACCGGTAAAAATAATTCGTTCATCTCCGGATGCCAGTTCTTTTAGTTCATTCGCAAACTCATCGGTATCGGAGCTTCCTCCGGCAATCACAAGCTTTTTATTGGTATGGACTTGCCTGAATGCTTGGATTAAATATTGAATTCCTTTTTCTGGAACCAAACGCCCTAAAAACAGGATATATTCATCTTTCTCAAGCCCATACCTTTCTTTTATCATCTGAGCGTCCCTGAGTGTTGGTCGGTTCACTCCATTCGGGATAAACCTTGTTTCACGATGATATTGGTCTTGAAAATACTGTCGAACACCTTCTGAAAGGACAATGATCTCATCTGCAAATTTTGCTGCACACTTTTCACCCAACATAATGTATGTACTGGCAAACTTTCCCCATTTTGCTCTCTGATGATCCAGCCCATGAATTGTTGCAATACATTTCTTTCCAAAGAGCTTTGGGAGCCACAACATGGCGCAAGGACCCTCCGCATGAAAATGGACAACATCAAACTTTCCAAATGCAGCCATGATTGCAGCAAAGAACGAGGAAGACATTGCCGCAAGTCCTTTCATTTGAATAGTAGGAACCGTTTTCAGCTTGATTCCTTGATATTCCGTCCTTTTTTTATCATCAAACTCTTGACCACTCACATGATGACCTCCACGGTTATAGCAGGTCACATCATGTCCGAATGCCACCATTCGTGTTGATAATTCCTCCACAACAATTTCAATTCCGCCTTCACGAGAGGGAATGCGCTTATGACCGAGCATACATACGCTAAGCTTTTCTTTTGACACCACAACTTTCCTCCTGCAACATTCATATCAACACAAAGGTATTAAACTTCCAATTCAGCTGTGAGTTTTTCTCCACCCCCCCAATAGACTCACCCCCACCATCGCTCCCATCGAGTCCAGGAGGACATCCAGGGCATTTCCGTTACGGGTGCCCAAGAGGAACTGATGATACTCGTCGGTGGCTGCAAAGAGCGCACAAAACAGGAGGGACAGCACGAAGCAATATTTTTTCTTGAGTGGGGTTGTCAGCAAGAATCCCATTGCCCCTGCACCCAATAAAAAGTACAGGGAAAAATGGGCAATTTTGCGAAGGACAAGGTTATACTGATCCAGCTTCTGTGGATCTGCATGGATCTGAAAGAAGCTTAGGATGTGTTTCAGAACACCTTGGCTGAGTTGGTTGGAATCTCCCCCACTCTGGGAGGAAAAGCAAAAGACGGCTGTCATGATTCCAATGACCAGCATCGCAAAGATGATTCTCAAGCACCATTTTCTTTTCATTCAATCTCCTTTACAGATCGCCAAACAGGGGTGTCTGATATTGTTCCATCAGCCTTTGGAATGCCGCGACGACACTCGGCTTATCTTCCTTGTAAGTAACACCAAACCATTGGTCGTGGGTCGGCAAAACTTTTACCTTTCCTTTTCCTTTTTGGAGCAGTTCATCAATAAAAATCGGGAGCAAAAATTCTGCCTTCTGCTCATTTCCATTCATGCTTTCCAAAAAACTGTGGAATCCTTCTTCAAGCATTGCCAGAAAATCTACGGTCAACCCCCACATATTCATCGAAACCAGAGATTCGGTGTCCAATACCTCTTCTCCCGCCACTGCTCCACCTGGAGTCTTCACAATTCCAGCAGTTTCATGCACCGTCTGGAGGTAATTCTGCTCATCCATTTGACAGATTCCGCGGGTGACAGCTCCGTTATCGCTAAGCGTATTCTTCAATACAAAGCCAGCCATACAGAATTGGCACTCGTCTTCATTTTCTTCCAAAAAATCATACAGATTGCGGAATGCCTGCTTGCCATAATAATCATCTGCATTGATTGCAGCAAATGGTCCATCCAGAATTTCCTTACAGCACAAAACAGCTTGTCCGGTTCCCCAAGGCTTGCTCCTTCCCTGTGGCAGCGAATAACCGGCAGGCAGGTCATCCAACTCCTGAAAAGCATAGTGGAAAGATACACCCAGATGAGCAGTTTCTTTTTCAATTCGGTCTCCGATAACTTCACGAAAATCCTGTTCGATGTCGTGTCGGATGACAAAAATAATTTTACGAAAACCTGCTGCAAGCGCATCATGGATGGAGTAATCCATAATAATCTCTCCGTTGGCTCCGACCGGCTCCAACTGCTTGATTCCGCCTCCATAGCGAGAGCCGATGCCTGCCGCCATGATTACAAGCGCCGGTTTTACGTGTCTGCCCATCTCTATTTTCCTCCATTCACCTTTTCTATATATTTATCCCTTTAAAATTTCATAATTTTTTGTTATGATAGTACAGTATTATCTTCTGAATTTTGCTTATGATGCTCCATCTTTCTGCAGAACAACCTTGATGGTTTTCAGAAGAATCTTAAAATCCAGACCCAAACTCCAGTTGGTAATATAGCTTGCATCCAGCTCCACCACCTGTTCAAAGTCGGTGATGTTGCTTCTGCCGCTGACCTGCCACATTCCGGTGATACCCGGTTTGATTGCAAGTCGGATTTTATGGTGGTAATTATACTTTTCGTATTCATCCACTGTCGGAGGTCTGGTGCCAATCAGGCTCATTTCCCCCTTTAAAACATTCCACAACTGCGGAAGCTCATCGATGCTATAATCCCGTATAAAATGACCGATACCCTTGATGATACGCGGGTCATCATCCATCTTGAACATCATGCCATCGGCTATCTTGTTCTGTTTCATCAATTCTTTTTTCCGTTCCTCTGCGTCCATGTACATCGAACGGAACTTGTATATCTTAAAAAGTCTGCCGTTCTTGCCTACTCTGGTTTGCGAAAAGAAGATAGGACCCGGGCTTGCTATGTAAATCAATGGTGCTACAAACAGAAAACAGATTCCGGTCACCAGCACTCCGGCAAGACCGGCGCAGATGTCGATTGCTCTCTTCACAAAAAGCTGCCGCACGGTTACAATCCGTACACTTCTGGTCAATACGGTATATTCGCCGATTCTCTCCACGATTTCCCCCTGATGAGCGTAATCCTTTCTGGCAAGACCCAGATGGGTGGAAACACCCATAGTAGCACAGATGGAAAGAATTGAATTTGGAAGCGGTATGGAATCTGGCAAATCAATGAACAACCCATCCACCACATTTTCCTTGATGTAATCTAACAGGTGTTCCATTCCGCATACAACTGGGATTCCCTGATGCTGCTCAACCTCTTTTTCATCGGCTAAACAGATACCGCAAATTTTACAGGCAGGACCTTCTAACCCTTCAAGAACCTCCTCTAAACGCTCTTTACAGGTCAGCACCATCATATGATAGCTCTGTTCCGGGTTGTTTTCTCTTCTTCGTCTGAGCAGAAACTTATACCCGCAGCGCAACCCATAGGTCAAAAATACAGAGAAAGCTGCCATCATCAAAAAGAACACAGGATTGATTCTAACAATTTGACGAGTAATATAAAAATACAACAGCATCATTGCCATAATCAGCATCACATGCTTTAAGTTCGCTTTGCTCTCCTGGATATATCCTCGCCGCAAGATGTTGTGGTAGCCTTCATCCAAAAAGCCGGCACATCCGTTGGTCACCAACAGCATCATGGAAATCTGAAAATACAGATCTCCAAAGTAGGAAGCATCCCAATCAAAAATTGCAAATGACAAAAGATATGCAATGGTGAACCCCAGCTGTAAGCCCAAGACGTCGACAAGCAAAAAGTCGATATGTTTTAACCAGCTGGTTTCAAATTTCTTGTACAAGGTCTATCAGTCCTTTCTATCGTGCATTCTTCTGTCTTTCATTTCGACAATCTTTTTATCCTTCCTGCATTATACTTGTAATAACAGTATGTGATAAAGGAGGTCCCCATTGATTTTATGATTTTAGGAATCATCATCCTGTGTGTATTTTTTCTCTTCTTTGCCCTTTTGGGATTTTTTTGTGTGCGTTTTTCCTCTTCCCACACCCGTCTGGAGGATGATCATGAACAGGAACAATTTTTACAGCGCCAAAAATCACCTTGATTTCCTTAAAAAAGGGTAAAAAAAACCAAACCCACCTGAAAAATGGATTTCTAACTCAAGTTCATATTGTCTTGTTATTTCGTTCTTAACTATTTTTCTTCATAGAACAATTCCAGTACCTGCTCTGCCAGGGCATCTTCATCGACATAGTATTCTATGTATTCTTCGCCCTGCACCGCTTCACCCTGGATATCTTGAAGCTCCTGTAGCTTGTATGTTCCAAACTGCTCTGACATTCTGGAAAGCGTGTCAATCGAACAATCGGAAAGGATATATTTTGCAATCTGTGCCAGCTGCTCCGGTGAAATTGTAAAATCCTCATCCAAATTTTCAATCTTTTGAGCTGCTGCCATCAAATACTGCTGCTGGCGCTTCATACGGTTGAGGTTGGTGCTGTCCTCCAATTCTGCACGATTGCGGACATAATGGAGTGCCTGCTCACCCTTCAGGGTGATTGTTTCCCCTTCCACCAAACTGTCGTCGATACCGGAAAAATCATCTAAAACAGTAACTTCTACCCCGCCAATCAAATCGTTGAGATACGGGATAGCTCCCATAGTCATGGCAACATAGTGGTCGATTTCTATTCCATAAAGAAAATCCGAAACTGCATCTACTGTATTGACACAGCTATCATTCAAGCCGCTACCATAGGTATAAGCCAACGCCAGCTGACCGGTAACGCTACCGGCCGGCTGACCATCGACACCCAACACAGGAATTTCTGCCATACTGTCTCGGTTGATATGAAGGACATGGACCTTTTCTTCTATATCATCAAAAACTGCCAGTAGCAAAAAGTCTGCCTGCGTATTATTGTTATAGCCTTCGGATTGTTTTAGAGGATCCATCTTATCCAGACCAATCAGCAACATCGTTTCCTGTCCCTGCTTGGGAGCATACCAGACTCCATCCCGCTCAATCCAGCCTTCTCTTCTTCTGCGTGCCGACTCATCAATCTCTGCCTGAACCGACATGGCTTCCTCCTGCCCGGCTTCCCAAAAGGAAACGGCTCCAATTACACCCAAGCAAAGAAGCAAAACTGCAACCAGAACGAGAATCTTTTTGGTATTGCTCTTTTTTACGTGAACCTGTGGCATCCATGATCCTCCAAACTTTTTTCCATCTTATCCCGGCTTACTAGGAGCGGGATGCTCTGCTCAGAGTCTTTGCGACCGTTTTTGTTTTCTGTACTGCAAATGCCACCGGACCTGCAGAGGTAAACTCTACGGTTACGGTACCGTCTTTGTTGACCTTCACCTTTGACTGATCGATTACCGTCCATTTTCCATCAACAAGTGTCATGCAAACAACCTTGGTGTTTGGCTTCACGCCCAACTGGAAGCTAAGCTTGAGGGAGTTACCATTCTTGAGATACTGTTCTGTTTCCTTGTTGACCGAAATATTGAACAAATCGCGGGTAACCATATCTTCCACCTTCAAGGTTTTAGAAAGGCTCTTCAGGTGTGTTTCAATATCCGGTACCAAGTCTTTCAAAGATTTGGCATCTTTAATCTGTTTGTAGGCTTTATCCAAAGCTGCCTTTACTTCCGGTGTTGCTTTTTTAGACTTGGAAATCGGGGTAATGACAACACTGTCTTTCTCAATGTTTTTGATTACTTTGCCTTCCTTATCGATCACCTGTGCTACATAGGATTGTTTTTTACCATCTGGGGTGGTCACCACATTGGTAACAACCTCCGGTGCCGGTTTTCCCTGTACGCTAGGGGTAAAATTAGCTGCAACTCCTGTCAGAGACATCGAGGCAATCAAAGCCATTGTCAAAAAAAGTGTCATGAATTTTTTCATCTTAATCAATTCCTTTCATATATCTTCTCTGCTGATCCTGCAGATAACGAACAGACAAATCCCCAAACTGTTCGGTCAGAAGCTGCACAGCCTCCCCCAGATTGGGCGGTCGAACCGTACCGTTGTGACAGTCCGAACCCAGCAAATGGATCTTTCCCTGCTCAAATAGGTGCAGGGCTTTTTTTCTGCTCTTTTTATCGAGGAAGAATTCTGCGTTGCACTGAACCAAGGCTCCCATTTCCTCCAGCTTTCGCTCTAGGAAGAAGCCCTGTATCCCTCTGTAGCGTTCCACATGAGCCAGCAGAACCGTCATCTGCGGCTGCTGGCGGATGATTTGAACCTCCTGAATGATTCGCTTGCTCCAGGAAACAAAGGGCATTTCCAACAGCAGCAGCTCTGTCCCCTCCGCTTTGAGCTTATGGATTGAGTCGCTGTGACTGATTCCCTCAAAATATCGAACCTCTGCACCCAGACGGATTTGGGGAAGCTGACCTTTCAGGTTCTGCCGTTCGATTTCTGCAGTCAAGGTTTCATACGCTTTCTGCCGGCGGTGCAGAAATTCCTGCGGGCTTTCCTGCTCTGCATAAAAATGAGGGCTTGCCACCACACAGCGAACTCCCTGTTCTGCCTGCATCTTCAGCATCCGGATGGATTCCTCTGCGCTCTTGCTTCCGTCATCCATCCTCGGCAAAATGTGGGTATGAACATCAATCATTTTAGACCTGCCTTCTGTTTTGTTCCCTGGTCTTCCTTCTGTCCGTAGCCATACTGATAACCGTACTGGTAGCCATATTTGCCCTTATAATATCCCTTGCGGTAGTACCGCTTGTTGTATGGCAGGGTATGGTCATCCACGCTGTTGAACACAAAGCCCAAGACCTTGGCGTTGACATATTTCAGCTGTCTCATCGTCTCGGACAGGGCGGCTCTGCCAACATAATCCTGACGGACCACAACAACCATTCCCGAAACCAGCTTGGAGGCAACCAAAGCGTCGGCAACCACCGTGACCGGAGGCAGGTCCAAAAGGATATAATCATAATATTTGGAGAGATACTCCAAGGTATATTCCATCCGTTTGGATGCCAGCAGCTCGGAGGCATTGGGCGGGATATCCCCGGCAGGGATGACATCCATCGTCTCCGACAGGACACCTTCCTGCACCACCTCGTCTGCTGCGTTCATACCAACCAGAAGGTTGGACAGTCCCTTGCTCGATTTTAAATTCAACCGTTTGGAAACGGTCGGCAAGCGCATATCACATTCCATCAGCAAAACCTTTTTTCCTGCCTCTGCAATGGTGTAGGCAAGGTTGATGGCGGTGATGCTTTTGCCTTCCCCCTTCAGGGAGCTGGTAATGCCGATGATCTTCTGTTCCTCATCGTCCGTAAATGAAAATTCCAAATTGGTTCTCAGCAGCTTATAGGCTTCCGATGCTGCAAAGTTCAGATTGCTTCCAATCATACTCTGCTGTTCTGATGTAACATCCGCGAACAGCTTTTGATTTTGTTTTTTTCTGTTCCAGAACATTATTCTTTTCCCTTTCCGCTTGGCTGCTGGTATTCACTGATTCCACGGGATTTTGTTGACGATCCCATTGCCGGAACCACCGCAAGAATCGGCAGGTCGTATGTTTGAAGCAGATAATCCTCCGAGCGGATCGACTCATTGAGCAGCTCCATCAGCACGATGATGCCCACGCTGATCATACCGCCAAGCAAAAGTCCGATTGCCGTATATTTGGCAACACTCGGCGACACCGGATAAGCCGGAACCACCGCATAGTCTACAATCCGCACCGAGCTGCCCTCTACGATATTGGCAATCTTCTGCGGCAGGATATCCGCGATGGTGTTGGCAATCAGCTCTGCCTTTTGATTGTCGGGATTGGTCACCACGATTTCAAAGATTTCGGTGCCGTTTACTGCTCCGGCTTTAATCATCGCGGAGAGCTCCTCATAGGTATAATCACATTCCGGGTCAACCGCTTTGATCTTGTCATTGACCGTATCCAGCGTCATTCTGCTTTTCATGATAACGATGTAGGTGTCCACCAGACTTTGTGCCGCGGACAGCTCGCCCGAGGAGATGCTGAACGAAGCGTTGCTCAGCGAAATGGCGCTGTTGTTGACATACATCATCGCCTTTGCCTCATACAGAGGGGTAACCAAAAACTTTGCATAAGAGAACGCAACCGCTGCACCAATCATCGTCATCGCCAGCACCAGCCACATCTTTCTCCATACCGCAAGCGCAAGCGCCAGCAAATCTATTTCAATCTCGTCTTTTCCATTTTCCATGAAGTGACTCCTTCCGTCATCCTCCAGCAGTTTTTATGATGTGTCGAACAGGACACATCATAAAACACCCGGGTGTTTTAATTCTAATCCGATTTTATCGGCTCAAGGGCGCAAAATCGACATTTTCTTTTACTTAAATAATAGTATCTTTCGACCCCGGTTTTCAATATGTGACACATTTTGTGACAAGGTTTTTAGTTAGATTATTTGTAATAAAATCTTCCTCTTGATTTCACACTACAATCTAGTATAATGGAACATATAGTTTGCTCTGAGTTTCTTCTTATTGATCATTGGGAGGATAGATTGACATGTCTCTTTTCTCTGATACTCTTTCGGAATATATCAAGTCCAAAAAGCTTAAAATTTATCAGCTTGCAAACCTCTCCGGGATTGACCGGACCCTCATTCAAAAGATGATTTCCGGAACCCGCAAGCCTGCAAACAGAGGACAGATCTTGAACCTGTCCCGCGCTCTTTCTCTGACCCACTCCGAGACCGAGAATTTAATCAACGCATACTGCATTCTGGAAATCGGGGAGGAAAACTGGAGACGCTACAAAAGCATTCAGCAGCTGATTCAAAGCTTTCACATCGTCGAACCGACCTCCAACATCTCCATCAATATCTCCGACTTTTCTTTCCCGGACCTCTGCAATACCAAGGTCATCCACACCTCAACCACCGTTAACCGCATCCTTCATTCGATTCTTCTCAAAGAATCTGTTCATCCCGACGGCTTCATCAAGATGATGGTTCAGCCCACCTACTCCTTTCTGCTGAACTGCCTGACCTCCATCAACTTTAAGCAGACCCCTATCGACCATTATCTCTGTCTGGAAAGCACCCCCTCTCAGGAGATTATGAATTTGGAAAATATCCAGCGGATTGTCCCGGCTCTGCTGAATTGCAGGAACTATACCTCCTACGGATATTATGACCATATCAATTCCATCTTCAGCTCCTCGGTGTTTCTGCCCAATATCATTCTGACCAGCCGGTATATGATTCAGATTTCTTCCGACTTTTCTGAGGCGGTTGTGACGGATAATGCCGAGCTTGTGGATTTGTGTCAAAAATATTTTGATTTGCAGCAAACCAATTCCTGGCCGATTTTTGAGCAAATTAAATCGTTCGACGAATACCTGCACTTCATGCCCTCCGGGCAGAATGTGGCTTCTTCCTACTGCA
>OIWV01002598.1_pt1 | contig 12883 bp, 20 predicted proteins | sample 1587751 | NCBI WGS metagenome assembly OIWV01 (sample SAMEA3888913, study PRJEB22519) | human gut metagenome | biome: human gut; feature: human-associated habitat; material: faeces | place: Denmark | collected 2010
CCGCCCACAAAGAATTCTACAATATGATTGAGAAAATCTGCCCCATATAGGCCAAGGGAGAAGTAACAAATGCCGAAGAAAAGCGAGAGAATAACATTCTTGGACAATAGGGCGAGAATAATTGTTAGAATCGGCCCCAAAATTGTCCATAGACCTTCCATATGTTCCACCTCCTAATGATATCCGTGGCATGCATCACCGCTTACTGGCCAGTCGAAGCGTTTTGCTGGGAACAGCATATCACAGAAAATAAAATGTACCAAACTTTCCTGCCGAATTGAAAAAACTGTATCATTTTCGAGACATTATTCTAAGATAATTGTACATTTTAAAACATTTGACAAAATCGGAATGGACAGATATACTCCTTATTGATCGGGTCGCACAAATGTAAAGAGGTACTGAATATGAACAAAACGACAAGCAGAGCGGACAATCAGGCCAGAGCGCAGCTCCTGAGGGAGCAAAACCCGTTTATCATGACCAACGAGGTAGTATATAAACTGATATTGTCAGATATTGTTTCCTGCAGGCTGAAGCCGGGGGAAAAACTAAGAGAAGAAACCTGCGCCGAGTTATATGGATGTAGCCGCACGACGATCCGGAAGGTCTTTGACCGGCTGATAGCGGAGGATTGGTTGGATTGCAGTGAGAGTCACCGTGTTCGCATCCGGACAATTTCCAAGGAAAATCATATGGATACCATGGAATTTCGTATGGCTGTTGAGCCTGCCGCAGCGCGGCTGGCAGCCCGGTGCCGCACGCGGGAAGATTTGTGTGCAATAGAGCAAAGCGTGATGCAATGCGACACAGCGGACATTCATCAGCTTTATATCGGTGATTTGGAATTTCACAGGGCGATACTCGTTGCCTGCAAAAATCAGTATTTTATCAACGCATATAAAATGATTGATCTGCACATATCAAGGGCCAAGCTGTTCTCTGCGACAGATTTTGAAGATGTTTCCAAAGAGTGTTTCCAGGAGCATTTGCAGATTTACCGGACGATTAAAGAACGCGATGAAGCCGCCGCATATAAATTCGCCAAACAGCACATCAAAATGATGCTGGATGCAAAAGTCCAATAATCCAAATTTTTTTAAGATCATCTGCAATTTTATGTAGACCTCCGGCGCGGCGCAGAATAGGAGCGCCGCATTGGAGGTCTTACTATATCAAGAAAGAAATACACGGCGCAGCGCTGGCATTTGGCGCATAGGAACACCTTGCCCGCACCCCATGCACTTGCCGCCGGCGATGAGCTTCACGCCGTCCAGACCACGGCCATGCAGCCACTGAAAAAGCTGACCTGGCTGGCCTTGTTCTCTTTTATCCCATCGGCAGCGCCCGGAACTTCACGGAAACCGTCCTCATTTACGGCGATTGCCACCAAAACAGAAACATTTTCGTACTCTCCGCCCCAGTTGCGGCGCAGGTAGATGCCGTCCACATAGACGTATGGATACCGTCCGCCCTGCAAGGGGCGGTTGCGCCAGTCCTCGATGTGGACGTAGGCTTTCTTGTTCAGCTCGCTGATGGTGGCGGGCGAGACCTTGCTGCCCCACAGTGCCTCGGTGATGTCCTCCACCCGGCGCACGGAAACGCCCGCCAGATACATCTCGATGAGGGCCTCCTCCACGCTGCTTTCCCGGCGGCGGTACCGCTCGATGATGGCAGTCTCGAAGGACACGCCCTTGAGCCGCGGCATATGGAGCGTGACGTCGCCGGAGGTCGTGGTGAGATTCCGGTCGTAGTGACCGCTGCGGTAGCCCTGACGGGCCTCGCTGCGCTCATAGCGGGCCGCCTGCGTCAAGGACTCCGCCTCCCTTTCCAGCAGCTCGTTCAGGGTTTCCTCTACACTTCCTCGAACTAATTCTTTGAGCTGCCCCTTGATAATTTCCTCATTCAGCTGTACAATTTTCTCGGACATAGTTTGCTGTCTCCTTTCAGAATGGTGTGTCGTGACTTCATTCTACCAGAGCCTGCAAGCTATGTCTTTCTTTATGCTCTTTTCAATTTGCGCAAGTTATTGTACATTATCGGCCTGCTTGCGTAGAAATACCCCCAAGACCATTATGGTCTTAGGGGTATTTCTACGTCTAACGCAAACACGTTTCGAATCACTCTTGGTGTTCGTGCCTGCGTGTTTTGGTGACCCGTAAGAGAGTCTTTAAGAACTTCCCGGATGTTCTCACCGATGTCAGCTTCTATCTCGCTCAGCGAATATTTTACCATGCTGTCTTTTCCGGCGTAGTAATAGTCGATGCCAATGCGATCATCCCATAGATATACCGCCCGGACGAACGTATCGATCAGCCGCTTTTGATACGTCTTGCTGTGAAGATTCCCTTCCCGAAGACTTGTCAGGAAATAAACCACACGCTCTTTTTCAAGCAGTTTGCCCTCGCTGATTGCCTTTACATCCCGGATGGACTGCTCCAACGAAGCAATGTCCGCTTCGAGTTCCAGCAGCCGACTTTTCGTTGTGGCGGTGAAGATGCCTTGCTCGATAGCTGCCATGATGTTCTTTGTTGCTTTTCGATCTTCGGCAAGCTCGGCTTCCATCGCATCAATTTCATTCTGCCCGCTTGCTTCTTTCGCCAGCTTTACGGCGGCTGTGGCAATCCATTCGATAATGTCTTCTTTGAAAACGACCTGCTGCGTCAGCGCGGCTACAGTGTATTCGATGGTATCTCTACGGACGTTTTCCTTTTTGCAGCCATTCCCAGCGTGCCGACTATTGCAGGTGTAGTAATAGTGCTTATCACCTGTTTTACTGGTGCCGGAAACTCCCACCATGAACGATTCACAGTAGCCGCATCGGAGCTTCCCAGTCAAGAGATAGTCTCCGTTTTCCCGATGCCGACCGCGCGGGTTCTTCTTTGTTTCCAGATACTTTTGCATCGCAATAAATACCTCCCGTTCCAGAATCGGCGGAACGCCGCCCTCCTTGACAACACCGGAATGACGGTAGACGCCAATGTAGACATCGTTCGTGAGTATTCGGTGAAAGCTGCACTTGTTCCAAAGACTCCCGTGCTTCGTCCTGACACCGCACGCGTTCAGATCGTTTGCGATGTCAACAAAAGAAACGCCCTCCAGCACCTTGTCGTAAATGCCCCGCACGATCTCAGCTTCCTTGGGTTCTATTGCATACCGCTTATCAGGCCCACTTACATATCCAAGCGGAAGCGCACCATTTACCTTGCAATTCTCCGCATTGTCCAGCATTCCCCGCTTGATGTCCTCTGCCATGTTCTCGCTGTAGAACTGGTTGACGTTCATCATCGTCCGCAGAGCAAAGCGACCTGCAGCGGTATTGCCGAACTCCTCTTTTGCATACAGGGTTTCAATGCCGTATTTGCCAAGTCGGTCTTCATACTTGAGCGCATTCAGCATATCGCGCGCAATGCGGTTCGACTTGTAGGCAACAACAACGGAAAAGCTGCGCTTTTCTGCGTCACGCATAAGCCGCTGGAACTGAGGCCGCTTGTCAGTCCGCCCTGAAAGAGCCTTATCTGCATAAACGTGAACAATCTTGATCCCGTTGAGCAATGCAAAGCTCGTGCACTCTTCAACCTGCTGCTCAATGCTCTCCTCTTTCTGGTTGTGGGAGGAATACCGGGCATAGATCACGCCGATCCGCTCAAGTGGCAAGCATTCAGTTTTCTTTGATCGAGCCATATAACGCCCCCATTTTTAACGAGCTTCTCTGTTTTCAAGCTCCATCCGAAGCCGGTAGATATGCTTGCACGGCAAACGGCGGACAAAGAAATCTCTGCAGGTGCAGGAATTTACCGTGGTTTCGTAAGGCTTTTTACCTGAACCCTCAAAAATGGCAATACCCGCATCGTAGTCTATGGACGAAGGACGGCATTTTTCCTCTTTCGCTTTCTCTATGCGCTTCTTCTGGTCTGGTTGGTCATCTATAGAATTGCTTTCTTTGATTGCCCGCAAAGCCGCTTTGTCGAAAGACGGGCGTTTGATAATCTCAATTATTCCGAGTTCGACAGCAAGCCTGTACATATGCTTGCATGGGAGATGCCGGTTCTGGAAGTCATAGCAATTACATTCGGACAATGTTGTTGAGTAAAACGGTAGATCAGAGGTGCTGGAGAATGTTCCTGCTTGCGCGGATCGGTTAATCTTGAACGAAAAAGGATAAGTCATGGCTCTCCCTTGCCGCTCAATTTGCGCTTGACCTGCATGAATAGAAACATCCCAGAACAACCACTCTTTCAGGAAATGGCATCTACCATAGATTTCACCAGTCGAAATTTCACCTGCCATAAAATGCTCCTCCTTGTCGAAGTCAAAAGAATGTTATATTTTCACGAAATCTGCCATCACGCCGCCTTGTGTGTTATAATCATAAATGCGCCGGCAGCAAAAAGGAAAGGAGTACCATCATGCACTGGGAACATCAAAGCGTGGAACAACTATGCCCGAAGACATTTCTCGCAGCAGAACTCTTTTCTATGCTGACCGAGGAAGAAAGAGAGTTCATCATTTCTCTGATAAAATTCCTTTCATTGCACGAACAATAAGGTCTTTTTGATCGTTGCCCAACTGTTCGAAAAGCCGCACAAATTCCTGATCGAGCCTATCCTCATCCATGGGGATAGGCTCTTTTTCGTCTTCTGTCCACCCCATAAGGTAGTCAACTGATGTATGAAGTGCCTTTGCAATAGGAACCAGATGATTGATCGGGAGCTTTTCGATTTCGCCATTCTCATAGCGGAACATAGTAGAGCGGGAAACGCCAATTCTTTCTGCAACATCTTCCGCTCTGAGGCCGAGATCCTTTCGGCGCTGTTTGATTCGTTCTGCGGTAGTCATATTAACCCCCTCCGTGTTTATAGTCTCAGTATAACACCAATGTTGCAAATATGCAACAAAAACGTTCGCATTTTTGCAACTTTCTTATTGACAAACGCAACAAGCGGTTGTATTCTTGAAACATGAAGTCGCGTAAATGCGATTACAGAAAGGAGGTACGAGCTATGTATCATGTAGACGTCAACAAGCTGAATGGCAAAATCGCCGAACGGAATACAACGAAAGAAGCTCTTGCAGATGCGATTGGCATCAATCGGAGCACTTTTTACCGCCGTTTGAAGACTTCTACGCTTACAATTCGTGATATTCACGGGATTTGTAAGGAACTTTCGCTCACCGCCAACGAGGCAGTCGAAATTTTTTTGGCCGCATAGTCGCGTAAATGCGATTACAGAAAGGAGGGACGCAGTCGATGTCAACAGCCGAAGCCATTCATATCAACCCGGAAGAGATTCCCGCCTTTCGCCGGGAGGAGCTGGCGCGATGTGTTCTTGACCTGATGGAGCTGGCGTTTTCTGTTCCGGGCGAAGAAGAACGCTACCAGCAATGGCTCATCGGTTATCGGGAACGGAAGCGGCAACGCGAAGCAGAAGGAAGGAGATGAGACCGACAAGCATAATAAAACGGGGCCGCTCCGCTGGCACGGAAACAGCCCCAGGCACAAAGACCCACTTCGATCATAGCAGTGAAAAATCTTATCGTCAAGGAGGAATGCTCATGCCGAACAGCCTGAAAGAGCTGCGGCTGAAAACAAAAACGCCCGCAAAAGACATGGTTGCCGTTGTGCAGACCATTTACCCCAAGTACGACATGACGAGCCAGAGCAAGTGCGAGAACAGCGACGCCTACGGGATTTGCCTGACGCAGAAAGCCATGAAAGCCCTCTACGCCAAGTTCGACCCGGACGGCAGCATTCGCAAGCACCTCCGCACCGCCGATCAGCACAGGCTCAAGGACAAGCTGCACGCCAGAATCACCGCCGACGAAGCTGCCCAGCTCAAAGCGCACCTTGCAGCCGACGGCTACGACACTGTGCAGGACTGGCTCACCGATGTTGTGCGCGGATATATCAGCAAAGGAGATCGCGAATGAAATACTACTTCACATACGGCACGGATGGACAGCCGTTCGTAGGCGGCTGGACAGAGGTTGAAGCACCAACTGTCAATCTGGCTTGCGCGGCGTTCCGCGCTGTCCACCCCGACAAGGAGCCCGGCATTCTGAATTGCAGCAGCGCATACACCGAAGAATCGTTTCTGGGAAGCTGCATGGCGGGTCCTGACGGAAACTTCCGTAAGTTCTGCCATGAGCGTATCAGCTTCACGGTCGAGCCATGTGACCCGGATGAGCCGATTGATTTTGAAAATTTGAAAGGAGAATCTACATGATCGTAAATGTCTATTACCGCGACGAAGAAACCGGCAGCGTCCGCGCCGGACGCCCATACAGCTATCGCTGCAGCATTCCGAACGCCTCCGTTGGAATGGAGGTTATCGCCCCCACAGCCAAACGCGAAGCACGCGCTGTGATCTGCGAGATCGACGTCCCGGAAAGCCGCATCGACGAGCGAATCTTGCCGCTCCTGAAAGAAATCACGCAGGAGGCGCCGACCGATGGAAAATAATCTGATCGTTGTCAAGCAGTTGCCGATTATCGAAGACCAACTGCGGCAGGTCAAAGCTTCTGTCGATGCTCGCGTTGCGCAGGTGCTGGCGCTGGCCTGCACCGAAGCTACCTACAAGGACGTCAAGAAAGCCCGCGCCGAGCTGAACAAAGAGTTTCAGGATCTGGAAGCTCGCCGCCGTGAAGTCAAAAAGGCCATCCTTGCCCCGTATGAGGCCTTTGAAAAGCTCTACAAGGAATGTGCGGCCGACGCTTTTACCAAGGCAGATGCTGAGCTAAAAGTCAAGATCACTTCCGTTGAGAACGGCATCAAAGGCGCGAAGCGTGACGAAATCGTCGCGTTCTACAACGAATACCGCGCGAGCTTGAATATCCCCGAAGACATCGCGCCGTTTGAGCGCTGCGGCATCAATATCACGATGTCCGATTCTCTTAGAAAGCTGCAAGGACAGGCTTCCTTGTTCTTGCAGAATGTTTCAAACGATCTGCGGATGATTGAAACACTGGAGCACAAGGATGAGATCTTGGTCGAGTACCGCAAATCGCTTTCCGCACCGGAAGCAGCCCTGATCGTTGACCGGCGTCACAAAGAGATGGAAGAAGCCGCTCGCCGCCGCGCAGCCATGAAATCCGCGCAGGAGGTTCAGGAGGCCGCGCAGGCCAAAATCGAAGAAGTCCTGAACGAAGCGCCGCCCGCGCCCGTTTCCGCTCCTATCGAGCAGCCCGTCCCCGCCGAGGCCCCTGCCGAGAAGATTTATCAGGCGTCGTTCCGCGTCCGCAGCAGCATCGGCAAGCTGAAAGCTCTCAAAGAATTTCTCGTAAATGGAGGTTACGAATATGAGCAGTTCTAACATCGCGCCTGCAAAGAAAATGACCTTTTCCGTTGCCATCACCACGGAAAACTACAGGAACATGATAAACAACACGTTGAAAGAACCGGGACGTGCAAACCGCTTTATTGCCGCGATCACGTCCGCTGTCGCCACTACCCCGGCGCTTCAGACCTGCGACCCCAGTTCCATCCTTGCCGGTGGCCTGCTGGGCGAAGCTCTGAATCTCTCGCCCTCGCCGCAGCTTGGCCAGTATTACCTCGTTCCGTTCAAGCAGAAAGCCAAGTATGACCGCGAGGGACACCTGCTTTCGCCCGAATGCTCCAAAGCGCAGTTTGTTCTCGGCTACAAAGGCTATGTCCAGCTCGCGCTCCGGAGCGGGCAGTATTCCGATCTGGACTGCATGGAGATCCGCCAGGGCGAATACCTCGGCAAAGACCCGCAGACCGGAAAGCCGCAGTTCAAATTTATCGAAGACGATGATCTGCGCGAAAAACTCCCGATCGTCGGCTACATGGCGTACTTCGAGTATCTGAACGGCTTCCGCAAGTGCATCTACTGGTCGCGCGAAAAGATTCTCAATCACGCGGATACATATTCTCAGGCGTTCAGCAAGGATGCCTATGACAAGATCCAGAACGGACAGATTGCCGACAAGGACATGTGGAAGTATTCGAGCTTCTGGTACAAAAGCTTTGATGACATGGCTAAGAAAACGCTGCTTCGCCAGTTGATCTCCAAGTGGGGCATCATGTCCACAGAGATGCAGCAGGCGCTCACGAATGATTCCGGTATCCCGGCCGTCGACCCCAGAACCGGCGAGATCATTTCCGACCATTCCGACGAGCTGGAGCTTACAACCAACGCCCCGCAGCCGGCCGTTGAGGGCAGCGTCCCGGCACAGCTTCAGGAGAACGCCGGTGAACCGGAGCAGATTGACCTCAATTCGCTGTAATGAGTGTTCCGTATGAAGTCCTTGCAACCGGCTCTACCGGCAACGCTGTTGTGATCGACGGGCAGATTCTCGTCGACTGCGGCGTTCCGTACAAGGTCGTGAAGCCAGTTGCAAAAGCTCTCAGACTTGTTCTGCTGACACATTGGCACGGAGATCACTTCCGGAAAAGCACGCTCCACGCCCTCGCAGCGGATCGACCGGCGCTCCGTTTCGGCTGCTGCCGCTGGATGGTGCGGCCGCTGGTGGAAGCTGGCGTCAAGCCCGCGAACATCGATCTGTACGATTTTGACCGCCGATACAGCTACGGCGATTTCACGGTCGAGCCTGTGCCGCTGGTGCATGACGTTCCGAACTGCGGCTATAAGCTGCAGCTCCCCTCCGGAAAGGTCCTCTACGCCACCGACACAAACAACCTGCACGGTATTTCGGCGCCGAATTTCGACCTCTATCTGCTGGAAGCGAACTACGAGGACGAAGAAATTCAGGCCAGAATCGCAGAGAAAAAGGCAAACGGCGAGTTCGTCTATGAGCGGCGGGTGCTGGGGACGCATCTTTCCAAGGCCAAGTGCGACGATTTCATCTATCAGAACATCGGGCCGACCGGCGAGTACGTTTACCTGCACGGCCACGTCGAGGAGGAAAAAGCGTGAACGGTTTCCTGAAAGACATCACCTACGCCCGCAGCGGCGAATATATCCTGTCGATCTACACGCGGGAGAGCTGCAAGGACCTTTGGAAAAACTTCGGCGAGCGGCCGATCACGTTCTCCATCGCGAAGAAAGCCGACCCTCGCGGACTTCGCGCCAACAGCTACGCATGGGCGCTCATTGAGCAGCTCGCGGCCAAGCTGAAAACCGACAAGGAATCCGTCTATGAGGAAATGATTCGGCGCTACGGCGTCGGTGAAAGCTACATCGACGAGGCCGGGAACGAGTGCAAGGTGCTGTTTTCCCTGCGCGACGGTGTGCCGCCGCGGCTCGTGGCCAGACACTATGCCGAGATTGGCACTGGCTATATCGAGGGAAAGAAGTTCATCCACTACCGCGCACTCAAAGGCACCAGCGAATACACCAGCGCGGAGATGGCTGTTTTCCTCGACGGAATCATTTCCGAGTGTGAAGAACTGGGCATCAAGACGGAGCCGCCGGAGAAATCAAAGGAGGCAAAGAAACCTTGACCGTTTACTGCGATTACTGCGGTCACAAAGCTGCGCTGGTCGATGATTCCGAAATCTACGGACGCAGCTTTGGACACACCGCCTACCTCTGCAGAAACTGCGGCGCGTATGTAGGCTGCCATGGCAGAACGGATAAACCGCTCGGGCGCCTTGCAGATGCCGCACTCCGCAAATGGAAGATGGCAGCACACGCATCATTCGACCCTCTCTGGAAAACCGGTCCTTTCCGCGGGCGGCGCAAAGCCGCCTACGGATGGCTCGCCGAGCAGATGGGGCTTCCGATCGAGAAGACGCATATCGGAATGTTTGACATTCCGCAGTGCCAGGAAGTTATCAAAATCATCGAAAAAGGAGATTTCAAAAATGCTCAATTTCAATAAAAAAGACGCTCACGTTTATCCGTTTGACGAATCGCCCGGCGCCGGCATCATCATGGACGTCGACTTGGAGCAGATGATTCGCGAGTCCGAGCGGCTGCGGGTCTGTGAAGCAATTCTTCACAGCAAAAACCAGCGCGACGCACTCGAAGCCATTTTGGGAATGCCCCGCGCTATTGTGATTCCGAATGATGACGCGCCCGAAGCAGATGCAGTGTCTTCGCAGGAGGCCGATCATGCTTAACCGCATTGTTCTCATGGGACGTCTGACGCGCGACCCAGAGCTTCGCCGAACGCAGAGTGGCACGGCGGTTGTCTCCTTCTCCATCGCCTGCGACCGCGATTACGCGGCGCAGGGCGCGGAGCGGGAAACGGATTTTATCGACATTGTTGCGTGGCGCGGTACGGCTGAGTTCGTAGAGAAGTATTTCAGCAAGGGGCGCATGATCGTCGTGGGCGGTCGGCTTCAAATCCGCAACTGGCAGGACAAGGAAGGCAACAAGCGCCGCTCGGCCGAGATTCTTGCTGACAGCGTTTACTTTGGCGATTCTAAGCGCGACGGCGACGGCGGCAAACCCAAGGGCGAGCCGATCTACGACCCGACCGGCGGCTTCTCGCAGCTCGCGGACGATGACAGCGATTTGCCGTTCTAAGGGGGCGTTGAAAACGTGGATGCTAGATTGAAAAGTTGCCCGTTTTGTGGTGAAACACATGCCATCACCCTCACAGCTAGATACGGTCGTGGTCGATGGATCGTCTTTGCCAGATGCGAAATGTGCGGTGCACAAGCACGATGCTTTTCGTGTGCGGAAGACCCCTCTATTGACGAATGGACGAATGACGCTTGTTACAAAGCCATTGCCGCATGGAATAAGCGGCCAGTTGGAGGTGCATAAGCATGGCAGAAAAGCGAATGTTTACGAAGTCCATCATTGACAGCGACGCATTTCTTGAAATGCCGCTTTCGGCTCAGGCCCTCTACTTCCACCTCAATATGCGTGCCGACGACGATGGCTTTGTGAACAATCCGAAGCGGATTACCGACTATGTCAACGCTTCGGCTGATGATCTGAAAATCCTGCTTGCCAAGCGATTTATCATCCGCTTCGATTCTGGCGTCATTGTCATCAAGCATTGGCGTATGCACAACACGCTCAGAAGTGACCGCTACCGTCCGACAGATTATCAAGATGAACTTGCGCTGCTCTGCGTCAAAGCAAACAAAGCCTATACTGAACGAGAGTCGGAGGGAAGCGATCCGAACTTGCCGCCGGTGGTTGCCGAACGGTTGCCAGATGGTTGCCAAACGGTTGCCAATCTGGCAACCCAGGTAAGAGTAGTAGAGAGTAGTAAAGGTTTAGGTAAGGATAGTGAAGGTTTAGATAAGGCTAGAGAAGATTTATCTGCTCCGAGCGCAGAGCCGGAAACCGTCTCCGCGCCGCCGATCATCAGCATCATTCTGAACGACAAGTCGCTCTTTGATGTGTCTCCGGAGGATTACAACCGCTGGTGCGAGCTGTACCCAGCCGTCAATGTCATGCAGGAGCTTCGGAAAATGTCGAGCTGGAGTACCGACAATCCCAAAAGACGCAAAACAAAATCCGGAATCCGTCGGTTCATCAATGCTTGGCTTTCCAAGGAGCAGGACAAGGGCGGGCAGTATCGTTATCAGGCTGGTAGCTCCAGCGGCAACGTCTTTACCGACATCGCGGAGGGCATGAGAAATGGACAGGCTTGAAACGGCTGATATTCTGGCGGTTCTGAAAGCGGCCTACCCGCAGTTCTATAACGGCCTCATCCCCAAGGAGGCAAACAAGATCGTCGATCTCTGGGCTGAGATGTTCAAGGATGAGCCCGTCATGGTCGTTGCCGTTGCAGTAAAAGCCATGATCGCCTCACGGACAAACACGTTTCCACCGAACATCGGCGAAGTCAAAGAGCAGATCACGAAAATGCGCATGCCAAAGGAAATGACTGCTGCCGAAGCGTGGACGCTGGTCTATCGGGCGATTGCAAACAGCGGCTACAACGCGAAAGAAGAATACGACCGTCTGCCACCTACGATTCAGCGGCTTGTCGGTTCACCGCAGCAGCTTCGGGAATGGGGCATGATGAACGCCGAAACAGTGCAAAGCGTGGTCGCTTCCAACTTTCAGCGCTCCTACACGGTGCGCATCAAGAACGATCGGGAGTACATGGCGCTCCCGTCAGACATAAAACAGATGATCGCCGGTGTCGCGCAGCAGTTCGCGCTCGGTGATGGAAATGAGAATGGAGGATGAGGATATGAAAAGATGGGCAAGGCGCAACCTGCCTACGGTTGTTCTTCTGGCGGCGCTGGTTCTGCTCGCCGCGCTGGTTCTTGCAATCGCAATGCCGCAGCAGGAAGCAGAACCGGCTCTGACTTCCTCTGCAATCCCGCAGAAATTTGACGAAGCTGCCTACCAGAGCCGTCTGCTGGACGAAGCATACGCGCCAGTCGAACGCGAAACCGCCGATATTCCCCGTACATATGACCTGCCAGAGCCTCCCCAAGAGGCAGACAGCGAGCCTTGCGGAAAGGGCGGCTTCGTAGATGCACAGGACAAACGTGACTTGGAGCTCCTTGCCATCACCTGTTATACGGAAGCCGGCGGCGACAACTGCTGCGACCTGTGCCGCTATCGCGTATGCGACGTTCCCCTTATGCGCAGAGCTGACCCGCGCTATCCCGACACGCTCGAAGGTGTTCTGACGCAGCCGAAGCAGTACGGCACCTTTTCGGAAACTGGCGTTGTCTGGCCAGCTCGTGCATCTGAGCCCGGCGAGGCCCACGCCGTTGCGCGGGCATGGGCTGTAGCGGAAGATGTTCTTTCCGGAAATCACAGCGATCTCTGGGGCAAGGGTTACATCTTCCAGGCAGAGTTTCCGCAAGGCAACGACCCGGACAGCCGAATCTACTGCGAGCAATGCGGTATGTGGTACTGCAAAGGTTAGGAGGCAGCCATGGCGAAAGATCCAAAACGGCAGCTTCTCGGCAAGATCGCCCGCCAGAAGGGCCAGTATTTCGAGCAGCGGCTTGACAGCACCTTCGATTACTACC
>OIWV01002604.1_pt1 | contig 12860 bp, 12 predicted proteins | sample 1587751 | NCBI WGS metagenome assembly OIWV01 (sample SAMEA3888913, study PRJEB22519) | human gut metagenome | biome: human gut; feature: human-associated habitat; material: faeces | place: Denmark | collected 2010
AACAGCGGCGCATGGAGGCGAAGATCGCCGCCGAAAACCTCGGCGCGGTGATCGGTTTCGCCGCAGGCGCGGCTATGGCTGTGAAAGAAAAATTGGATGAACACGCCGCGCGGGAAGAACAGCAGCACGAGCAAACGATGGGAGGATTGTAAGATGTTTTTATACGAAGGCGATTGTTTGAAAAATATTACCGAAATCCGTGGTATCAGATATGTGACCGTCAGCCACTACAGCGGTGATACGGTGATACAAAATAAAATGGCAGAATTGATCAAGCGTGACTTTCATCCGTCAGAACTAAACAATCTTACGAATGAATCTTCAGTGGGTTTGGATATGGCTATTTCGGCGCAAGATGGGTATTGTGTGTCCGAGACAAACGAAAAGGAGGACGTCTGATGGAACAGGAAAAAGGTGCAGTCTATTGCCGGTTGAGTCAAGATGACGGCAGTGCCGGAGAATCTGGCAGCATCCAAACACAGAGAACCCTGCTAACGCAATACTGCAAAGAGCACAGTATACAGATCATCGATTACTATTGCGACGATGGGTGGAGCGGAACCAACTTTGAACGGCCGGAATTCAAGCGCATGATTGACGATATTGAAAATGGAAAAATCAATACCGTTATCGTAAAAGACCTCTCCCGTTTCGGCCGTGAGTATGCACAGATGGGACTGTACATCGAACATTACTTTGAGGAAAAGGGCATCCGATTCATTGCGGTGGCCGAAGGGATCGACTCCAAGAAGGGATTGGACAACCTGATGCTGCCCATGACCAATGTCATCAACTCACTCTATGCGCGGCAGGCTTCCACCAAAACAAAAGCAGCACACCGGGCGCGGGCAGGCAGTGGAATGTTCATTGGCAGCCGCGCGCCTTTCGGTTACCAGAAAGACCCTGATGACCGACATCACCTAATCGTTGATCCCGAAGCGGCTGAGGTGGTCAAAAGCATTTCCCAAATGTTTGCCGACGGCATCGGTTATGTGCGTATGACAAAGATTTTGCGTGGGAAGCAAATCCTTAACCCGCAAGCGTACTTCAACCAGAATAACCCTGACTACTATAAAAACAGCGACTACTGGCGAAAGCCCTTTGACTGGCACGCTACTTCTGTGCGGGCAATTTTGAACAATCCCGTATACCTTGGCAAGATCGTATTCGGACGCACAAAGACCAAGGGCTTTTTTGACAAGCACCGCATTGCGGCAAATGAATCGGAGTGGGTCATGTCGGAGAGCACACACGAACCGCTCATCACTCAGGACCTGTGGGATACGGTGCATCAGATGATGCAGGCTCGACGCAGAGAAAACAGCACCGGCGAGGTACAGCCCTTTGCGGGACTGGTGAAGTGCGCTGACTGCGGCTCCTCGCTGAATGTCAGCTATGACAAGAGAAAGGGACGATATACCGGTTTCTCCTGCTGGGTATACAAAAACTATGGCAAAGAACGCTGTACTTCCCATGCGATTGGTTGGAAAACGTTGAACCAGTTGGTGCTGGAGGACATCCGCCGCAATGCGCTGGACGCGCATCGCAATGTGGCGGATTACATGGATATGCTGCTTGCCATTAAGGAGGAACGGCAGAAGGAGGACATCGACCGCAGCCGCCGTGAGTTAAAAACGATAGACAAACGCATGGACGAGTTAACCAAAATACTTAACAAGCTCTACGAGAATGCGGCATTAGAGAAAATCAGCGAGGAACGCTATCAGGCCATGGCTCCAAAGTACGAACGTGAGCAGATCGAACTGCGCGGCAAACGGGACGCACTGACCGCGGAGCTTGCCCGGAATGACGAAGTCTACAACAATATCCAGCAATTCATCCCTCTGATTTGGAAGTACACCAATATTCAGGAATTGACACCGTATATCCTTAACGAGCTGATCGAGAAGATCGTGGTACACGAAAAGGAAATTGGTGCGGACGGCGTAAAAACCCAGCAAGTGGACATCTACTATAAGTTTATCGGTCTTATCAACCAGAAGGCAGAGGGCGGCTACAAGGGGGAAGTTGTCAAAGTGAAAAGGACAGAGATAGAGAACCAGCCTGCTTAACGGAAGGGGGGTGTCGGCAGAAAGCCGACACCCTCCCTTTTTTTAATTCACGCGAACGGCATACTTCACGCGATTCCCATACTGCGTCGATTTGAGCAGTCCCAGCTTTTCAAACTTCAACACAAAGCTGCGGATCGTCGCATAGGCAGCGTTCCCAAAGCCCTTTTCCAACTGCTTGGTGGAAAACTCCACATCGCCATAAGCCGACAGAACAAACTCCCACAGTGCTTTCTCCTTCTCAGTGACCTGCCCGTGGGACAAAGCCTCCTGGAATACGGCAGTGGTCTGAGCAGCCGGAAGCTCCTATGATATATCTTACGTTTCCTTCTGGCTGCTTGTTGCAGTTAAATATTCATAAAAGCAGCAATCAAATAATGGACTGGTATTCAGCCAACACGCTGTCCAGCAGGTCTGCGGCGCTCTGATAGATGGCGGCGTTCATCTGGTTGAAGGGGCAAACGGCCCGGTCGCTGATCTCCAGTCCCCGGTGCACCAGCAGCTTTTTGAGGATCAGGGAGCAGTTGGTGTCCATATCGTAAATGGGCATCAGCTTCTGGATCAGGTGGTACAGGGCGAAGGTGCGATCAAAGTCCCTTTCGTTGGCAGCCTTCACCAGACTGCTCCAGATCTCCGGCACGATGATAGACAGCGCGCCGATGCACCCGCCGCCCCCGTTGTTGGCGATGTTGCTGAGGAACTGGTCGTCAAAGCCGGAGTAGACGGTGAAGGGCTTCCCCTCTACCGCCCGGCACACCATATTGGTGTGGCCGGGGGTGGACACGGAATCCTTCAGCCCGATGATGTTGGGGTTCGCGTCGATCAGGCGGCGGATCGTCTCCGGAGCGATGGAATGTCCGGTGCGGGGCGGGAAGTTGTAAAGATACAGGTCCCCCTTCACGTCCTTGGCCAGACGGTCATAGTAGACGAACAGCTTTTCCTGATCCATCTCAAAATAGTACGGGCTGATGACCATGGGCGTGTAGCCCAGCTCATACACCGCGTTGGACAGGGCCAGCGTATCGGCATAGCGGATGCAGCCGGTACCGGCCAGCAGCTCCACCCGTCCGTTGACATACTCCGCATAGAAGCGGAAGAAGTCCAGGCGCTCCTGCTCGTTCAGATCCGGGAACTCTCCGGCGGAGCCCAGCACAAGAATACCGTCCAGCCCGCCCTCGATCAGAAAGTCAATGACTTTTTTGTTGCCTGCGTAGTCGGGCTTTTCCTCTTCGTTGAAGATCGTGACAACAGGCGCGATGATTTTTGCCATAGAAATCCTCCTAATCAGCCAGCTTCAGTACATCGAACACCAGTGTGCTGGCGACCATCATGGCAAGGCCGTTGATGGCCTCGTAGCCCAACAGCTTCAGCCGCTTCCCGGATCATTCCCCGGCTGTAGCCGATGAATTTTACCCCCAGATCGCGCCACTTCTTGCCGCCCTCCACGGTATCGGCGAAGCAGCCGATCTTCACGCCCTTGGCGCTGGCTTTGGCGATGATCTCCTTGATGGCAGCAATGACCTCGGGGTGGTCGATTTCGCCCACATGTCCCAGAGAGCTGGAGAGGTCATAGGGCCCCACAAACACAACGTCGATGCCGGGAACGTCCAGAATCTCATCCAGATTTTCAATGGCCTTCTTGCCCTCAGCCTGGAGGATGACCACGGTATCCTGGGCCTTGGAGAAGTACTCGCTGCCGGGAACATCGCCGAACCCGGCAGAGCGGACAAAGCGGCAGGTACCGCGGGTTCCCACGGGGGAGAACTTGGCGGCAGACACGGCGGCCCGGGCCTGCTCAGCGGTGTCGATCTGGGGGATCATGACGGCGCCGGCGCCTACGTCCAGCGCCTGATCGATCCAGATGTCGCTGCCCCGGGGCACCCGAACCACCGGGCACACGCCGGTCACGTTGGCGGCGCGGATCAGGTTGGGCAGGGTCTGGAAGGTGGTAGTGCCGTGCTCCATATCCAGCAGCACGAAGTCATATCCCGCCCGTCCGGCGGACTCCACCAGAGCAGGATCAGTGCAGATCATAAAGGGACCCAGAGCGCCCCGCTCGGAATCCATCGCCGCTTTGAACTTAGCGACACTTTCCATTGTTGGCATATTCATGGTTGATTTCTCCATTCAGATAAATATGATTCTATTTATGGACTTTTATCGCCGGGGAGCAGAACATAATTTGCGGCACACCCCGCGGCCTATTTTATTCCAGGCCTGCCCCCTTCATAGCGGACAGGGCGTGGTCGGTATACAGCTTATAGAAGCCCTTTCTCGGCTCCCGGGGAAGAATCCCCGCTTTGGCTCGCTCGGCCAGAACCTTGGTACCTTCCTCAACGGAACAGGGCACACCATGGATGCCGGTGAGGTTGATGGTGCGGTTCTCCACGCTGTAGGAGATCAGGTCGCCCTCCTCAATGAAGGCGATCGGGCCGCCGGCGGCAGCTTCAGGGCTGACATGACCGATGGCTGCACCGCGGGTGGCGCCGGAGAAGCGGCCGTCGGTGATGAGGGCCACAGAACCGTTGATTCGTTCGTCACAGACGATGGCCTCGGTGGTCATCAGCATTTCGGGCATACCGCAGCCGCGAGGGCCCTCATAGCGGATGATGATGACCTCACCGGGATTGATTTCATTGTTCACCACGGCATCGTGAGCGTCTTCCTCGTGATTGAACACCCGTGCCTTGGCGTTGACCACCTCACGCTGGTTCATGGCGCAGGCAGAATACTTCAGCACGCTGCCCTCCGGGGCGATATTGCCCTTCAGAATGGCTACGGAGCCCTTCTCGGGTGCCTTTTCCACGGGGAAAATCACCTGATCGCGCTCCAGACCGTAGTTATGGAGATAGCCCAGATTGCGCTCGAACCAGTTGTCCTTGTGAAGATCCTCCAGATTCTCACCCAGAGTCTTGCCGGTGACGGTCATCACATCCAGATCCAGCATATCCCGCAGCATCCACTGAACCATGGGCACGCCGCCCGCAAACCAGAAGGACTCCGTCAGCTGCGTGCCGGAGGGGTTGATATTGCCCAGATGGGGCACCTGATGGTTGATCTCGTCGAAGAGCTCGATAGGCAGGTCATAGCCCAGCTCCCGGGCGATGGAGGGCAGGTGGATGGTGGCATTGGTGGAGCCGCCGATGGCGCTGTGGACAATGATGGCGTTGCGGAAGGCCGCGGGGGTCATGATCTGGGAGACGGTGATGTTCTTTTCCACCAGCTCCATGATCTTCCGTCCGGCGTACCGGGCGTATTGCAGAATGTCCCGCATGGTGGCGGGGACCAGCGCGGCACCAGGTAGCGTCATGCCCAGAGCCTCTGCCATGCACTGCATGGTGGAGGCGGTGCCCAGGAAGGTGCAGGCGCCCACGGAGGGACAGCCGGTCAGCTTGTAGTCCCGCACCTCCTGCTCGGTGATGGCGTCCTTGCGTCTCTGGCGCAGGGAGATGTCGCCGGCCACCAGAGAGGTGGTCATGTTGGGGCCGGGGCGCATGGAGCCGCCGGGCATGAAAATGGTGGGGATGTCCATCCGGGCGGCGGCCTTCAGGTGCGCGGGAATGGACTTGTCGCAGCTGGAAGCGAGAATCATGCCGTCCCAGGGCACGGCGGAGGCATGAACCTCCACCATGTTGGCGATGGCTTCCCGGGAGGCCAGCACGACGTTCATGCCGTCATGGCCCTGAGCACAGCCGTCGCAGATGTCGGTTGCGTAATACTTGGCAGGCTTGCCGCCGGTCTGATAAACGCCGTAAACCGCCTGCTCCACCATTTGGTTCAGGTGGGTGCTGCCGGGGTGGGAGTCGCCGTACACACTTTCAATCATGATCTGGGGCTTGAGGATATCCGTATCGTCCCAGCCGCTGCCCATTTCCAGAGCATCGAACTGCGCCCACAGCATCCGGTCATCATGGCTTTTTTGCATCATAGAAATTTCCTCCGAACTTGGGATAGTCTAAAAAAATGTAAAGCGGCCCACCGCCTGCCGGTACAGCAAGCAGCAGGCCACTTCTTTGCATATAGGGTAGAAGCCGCAGGGGATATCAGGCCATCAGAACAGGCCCACAGCAGCGGCTGCGCAGATCAGGACAAAGCAGAACACACCGGCCACCGCGTCGGGCAGGGTGATGTACTTGAAGCCCTGCTTCAGATCCAGATTGAAGAAACGGCTGATGACCCAGAAACCGGAGTTGTTGACGTGGTTGAAGATCATGGTACCGGCGCCGATGGCCAGAACGGTGGAGATGGGGGTCAAGCCCAGAGTAGCCATCATGGGGCCCACCACACCGGCGGCGGTCATGCCGCCCGTGGTCATAGAGCCCACGGCGGTGAACATGATGGCGCCGATGAGGAAGGGAATCAGCAGGCCGGGAACGCCGGACTTCTCAATGAGACCGGCCAGATCGTTGATAGCGGGGGCCGCCTTGATGACGGTGGCCAGCGCGCCGCCCATACCGGTGATCAGCAGAGCGGGCAGAGCCACTGCCAGGCCCCGGGCAATCCAGCTGTCAAGCACAACCTCGCGGAAGTTCTCGGGATCCTTGCCGCTGACGTCCTTATTGCTCTTGCGGACGGATGCCTTGTGGAACACGGCCAGCAGCATGGTATAGATCACGCCCAGACCCAACGCCACAACCTTATCGCCGAAGATGGCAGTGTAGGCACGGATGGGAGCATCCTCAGCAACCGCCATGTTTATAAAGGAGCTGCCGGCAATGAGAATCACGGGGATCAGAATGGTCAGGAAGGAGGCGAAGGTGCCGGGCAGATCGTCGCCGGTGATAAGGATATCCTTCACATCGTTGGAAGAGGTCTCCTCAATCTCCGCCACAACCTCGGGAACCGGCTCCACGAACTCCTTGTCGGTCCACTTGCGCAGCACCAGCCAGGTCAGCAGGAAGGCAATCAGGGAGATCACAACGCCCCAGCCGATGACCAGGCCCAGATCGGCGCCCAGCAGAATGGAAACGGCCAGAATGCCGGGGGTGGGGGGCACCATGGCGTGGGTCAGGTTCAGGCCGGTCTGGGTGAAGGCGGCCATCTTGCCCATGGAGATGTGCTTGCGCTTGGAGAGGACGTTGGCAATGTTGGAGGTCAGGATGGTGGTGATGTCACCGAACACGGGGATGGACACGATGTAGGCGGTCAGCGAGGGAGCCAGCTCCAGATTCTTGCCGCGGAACAGCTTGATGAAGAAGTTGGCGATGGACTTGGCCGCGCCGGTATCCTGAACGCCCATGGCCAGAATGGCGCCCAGCATGATGGGAATGCCCATGCTGCCGAGAGTGCTGCCGAAACCGGAGGTAATCAGGTTCAGAACCTCCGTGAAGGAGAAGCCCTCCGTCTCGAAGTGGCCGAGAACCAGACCCATGAACAGGGCGCTGGTGAACAGTGCGAATGTGGGGTGAAGCTTGACCTTCATAATCAGCACCATCAGCAGGGCGATGGTGACAATCAGAAGAATCAGAAATCCAGTTGCAGACATTTTTTTACTGCCTTTCTTTTTGTTTGGAATCACACATTCCAATGCGTTTCATATAAAAACGGCCGTGCCGGGCCGAGACATTCCCCCCTTTTTGGAAAACCGTTCAAGGATCAGAGTTTTTGAATTCTATTGAAAACTTATCTGCAGGCTATTTACCGCACAGCTCTGCACACAGGTTTTTCTCATCGGTATTGGGTATCGTATTCCCAAGGGCTTCCGCCGCAAAGGCAGCCGCCGTCCACATGGTAGGCCTGTCCTGTCATATAGGAGGACGCATCGGAGGCCAGCATAATCGCCATACCCACAAGCTCTTCCGGACTGCCGGGACGCCCCATGGCGATTCGCTCCCGCAGATAGTCGCCTCTGGTGGGATGATCCCATGTGACCTGCGTCAGTTCGGTAAGGATGTGACCGGGACTGATGGCATTGCAGCGAATACCGTATTGGGCAAATTCCACTGCCATAGAGCGGGTCAGCGCCACAACGCCGCTTTTGGCTGCGCCATATACGGAACAGCCGCCCAGCATCCCTGTATCATTATGGGAACCGATGTTGATGATGTTGCCGGATTTTTGCCGATACATCTCCCGCGCAACCGCCTGACTTATGAAAAAAAGTCCTTTGAGGTTGGTATTCATAATGCGATCGTAGGTTTCGGGGGCAACGTCCAGGAGCCCCTCCCGCTTATTGATCCCGGCTACATTAAACAGCACATCAATTTTTCCATATTGCTGGACTACTTCGTCCACGCAGCCCTGAATGCTGTCCAGATCGGCCACATCCAAATGATGGGCGGAGGCTTTGCCTCCCGCAGCGGCTATTTCGTCTGCCAGGATCCGGCATTTTTCGAGATTTCTGCCGCATAGGGCCACCTCGCCGCCTGCCGATGCCAAACCACGGCTGATCGCACTGCCGATGCCGCCTGCTGCACCTGTGACCAGAATGGTTTTTCCTTCCAGGCCGAAAACGGAATGTAAATATGCACCGGCGTCCATAGGCATCTCCTTTTTTGTTGAAATTAATACTTGCCTTTTAACGGTTTTTCCCATACTATCGTTTTAGATGGTCATCTTTCTAAAAAGGGGGATTGCTGATGATCGTTGATAAAATGGACTACATCTTCGCCATCGCGAAGGAACAGAATCTGACCCGTGCCGCCAAGAGCCTCTTTGTATCGCAGTCAACGCTGACCATGTATCTCAACCGGGTAGAAGGGGAGTTGGGTATCAAGCTGTTTGACCGCTCAAAAACGCCCATCCTGCCTACACCGGCGGGAGAGTTGTGCATTGAGGAATTGAAAAAGATCCGGCAAATCGAAACGAGGCTATCCGGTAGGCTTCAGCAGTTGGTGCATCCGGAGGAAATCTTAAACGTCGGAATTGGACTGATGCACAGCGTCGCTTGGATGCCGCGGCTGTTACCTCTTTTCCATGAGCACTATCCTGACGTGAGTGTCCGCCTGATCGAACAAGGCGATGAGCTTCTGCTGAAGGCACTGCAATCGAATGACGCAGACATCATCATTGGCGGTATGCCGGTGAGTACGCAGGATGTTACCGTAACGCTGGCCTTGGAGCAGCTTTTACTGATCGTTCCTCGGGCGTTCAATATCATTCCTTCCTGGGCCTACACAGGAAATTCCTATGAGAATCCTTACGAAATCGATCCCAAGCAGTTACAGGGCCTGCCGCTCATTCTGCCGTCCACAGTTAATGACATCGGTGGCATTACGAATCAGGTTCTGGAGCATTTTGATATCAGACCCAAATTCGTGACCACCGTCGATTCCATGCAGACAGCCGCCATGCTGGTAGCGCAGAATATGGGATATCTGTTTACCAGTCCGATTTTCCTGAAAGCACAAATGGCTGAGCTGGCGCCAAACATTGTTTACTGTATGGCGCGAGGGATCCCCGACTCCAGAAAAATCGTTGCCGTCTACCATTCGGACACATACAAAGAGGAAATGATCTCACAGTTCCTGAAGTTGCTTCGTGTTGTGATGTTTAAGGACCAGCCCGGCATGTTCCCCCTTGATGGTTAGCTGTTTTTCATTTCCAGCATTTTCTTTGTTTTGAAGTATAATGACATTGGAAGCTAATGAAAAATAGAATTTATTGATGAAATCAGCAAAAAAAATGATATTTGTGATTTTTTGCGAAACAAATATCTCTGTTTGTCGGAAGACTTCACACTCCGCACAAAAGTCATCAAGTAAAATGATGGTTCGTTCAAAATTTTGAGTTGGACTGTATAAGGTCTCTTGAGGGCTGTTACTGAGCAAAATGCACGTTACTCCCACTGCAAAAAGCTTTTATGGGCAGAGATAGTATTTTTTGCGAAAACATTTGAGGTTGTAACACAATTTTTGATAGCCATCTTACCAACAACCTGCGACCTCCGGGTTATGAGGCAGTCTCAAGCACAAATCGGAGTCATTTCGGCTCCGATTTGTGCTTTTTGCCGCCGTTCGCTCGGCGGATTTTCCGTTGTTTCCGTCCAGCCCTGCCCGCTTTTTTCGGATTCTGGGTCAAAAGTGGGTCAGGGTATGCGAACGCTCAGAAGCGTTTTCACAGGATAGTCTTGCGGTGTGGAAGTCATCAAAGCGGCGTCGCAGACGCCGCTTTGATGCTGTCAAGATTGCTTGTTTTAAAGCTCGCTGTATGGAAAACACATCCGTTCGGAACGTTTTTGTCCATAAACATCGGATAAATTTACAGGCTTCCGGTGCAGCAGTCATCCAAGGCTTCCTGACAGAACTTGAGGAACTGTTCACATTCGGCATCCAGCATATATCCGCGTTTTGTGATCCAGCCGACCTGCATGGTTGTGTCGGCGGGAAGGGAGAGGGGGCGGGTAATGAGATCGGATTCGCTGTAGCCTTCCAACAGCCAGCCGGAGCCAAGGTTATAACATTCTGAGTGGCGGATGATATTCAGCATGGAGCTACGGTCTGATACGGCGATGGATTTTTGCGGATGTACGGGGAAAAAGACCTCCTCAGTATAGCCGTATGGATCGTTGCCGCCGTCGTAGAAGATATATGGGTAAGGACTGAGCATGGAGAGGGTGATATTGGGTTCTTTGGCAAGCGGATGGTTCTTGGACAGGAAAACATGGAGCTGGTTGCTGCAAAGACTGTGGAATTCCAGATTGAAGCGCTCAAGCTCATGCTGAATAAACTCTGCGTTGGTATCATAGTAGGATATAAAGCCAAGCTGACTCCGACGGGCTGCCACATCCTGAATGATATCGCTGACTTTTCCCTCCTGAAGACGGATAAAATAGTTGTGTTCCTTCAATAGATTTGCCATTTTTGCAACTGCTTTCGCTACAAAAATATAGTAACGGGAGGTGATGGACATTGTAATCATGCCCTGAGGTTCCGTTTGCAGATAGTGATCCTGCATGGTATGGAACTGTTTGATCAGACTGTAAGCGTCATGGAGAAATTCTGTGCCGCGGCTGGTGAAGGTGATGCCCCGGCTGCTGCGTTCCAGCAGGGGAAAGCCCAGTTCACTTTCCAGCTGCTTGATCGCCTTGCTGATGCCGGACTGAGAGACAAATAGATTTTGGGCTGCCTGGTTGATCGAGTTGCTCTCTGCCAGCGCAACCAGGTACTGTAACTGCTGAAGTGTCATAGAGGTTCAGGACTCCTTTGCTGTTGAAAATATAGCGGCTGCTCAGGCAGGAACAGGGAGCCTGTACAATCCTGTTCACAATACGCAATACAGACAAATGTCTTTTGTACGCCGCTCGAGTAATGACTTTTACTCATATCGCTATGTGAAAAACAGTTGCTTCACTTCTAAGAATGTACCTGTTATAATACAAAAAAGCAAGGGGTTCCACCAAACTTTTATGCTAAAATGAACAAGGAGAAGGGACGACCATCATGAAAGAAAGTCACATGAGAACAAAGCTGGCCCATACAGGTGATTTGAAGCTGGCGAAGAAAATTCAATCCAGTGTTTCTGTTCCAAAGGTGCTGCCTATCTATATGAGCAGTGTGTTCACGTTTGATGACGTGCCCTCTCTGGATGCTGTTTATGCAGGAGAGGCCGATGGCTATGTGTACTCCAGAATGACCAATCCCAGTACGGATGCCGCGGAAGAAATGCTGGCGGCAGCTGAGGGGGCTGATGGTGCGCTGGTGTTTTCCTCAGGCATGGCAGCAATCATCAATGCCATTATTGCCAATGTGCAGGCCGGTGACCATATTGTTTCCTCACCAGTCCTATATGGCGGCGTATATGATTATTTTAAGCATGAACTGCCCCGCTTTGGCGTGGAGGTCACCTTTGTGGAGTTTGATGACCCAGCCAAGGTGGAGGCTGCTATCCGCCCCAATACCAAAGTGGTCTACACTGAGACCATCAGCAATCCCTTGATGGAAGTGAATGACCTGCCCGCCATTGCCGGGATCGCCCACGCCCACGGCTGCAAGCTCGTGGTAGACAATACCTTCGCCACCGCCGCCGTGGCCCGGCCATTGAGCATGGGCGCCGATATTGTGGTCTACAGCGCCACGAAGTATTTGGGCGGTCACAGCGATTTGATCGGCGGCGCGGTGGTGTCCGACAAGGAAAACATTGCCCAGATCCACCGCTGCTTCACGCTGTACGGTGCCATTATGGGTCCCATGGAGGCGTGGCTGCTGTGCCGGAGTCTGCGGACCTTGGATCTGCGAATGGAACAGCACTCTAAAAACGCTTTGAAGGTGGCGCGGTTTTTAGAGGGCCATCCCAAGGTTGAGAAGGTTTACTATCCCGGTCTGGAATCCTCTCCCTCGCATGGACTGGCCGCTGCGGCGGTATGCTCAGTGCCGATATTGCCGGCGGCGAGCAGGGGGCCAGCGCCTTAATCCGTGAGTGCTCCACGATTAAGTTTGTGCCCAGCCTGGCCAGCTTTGCCACCACGATCTCCTATCCGGCCAAGACTTCCCATCGAGCCTACAGCCCTGAGGATATGAAGGCCGCAGGCATCTCCATGGGGCAGCTGCGATTCTCCATTGGCCTGGAGGATGCGGAGGACATCATCGCCGAGTTGGATGAGGCGCTGGAGAAGGTCTAAGCGTTCTATTGCATGATCTCCGGCTGCTGCGGGACACAATTCCCACGGCAGATGGTCTTCATAAAACATGAAAAGTGAGGAAGCTATGAACGAGGTATTGAAAACGATCGCCGCGAAGTACAAGGATGACATTGTCCATACCGCTTCGGAGCTGATCCAGCGCAACTCCCAATCTCTGCACGAGGGCGAAGTGGCCGCTTATGTGCAGGAGAAGATGAAGGAACTGGGCTATG
>OIWV01002609.1_pt1 | contig 12827 bp, 9 predicted proteins | sample 1587751 | NCBI WGS metagenome assembly OIWV01 (sample SAMEA3888913, study PRJEB22519) | human gut metagenome | biome: human gut; feature: human-associated habitat; material: faeces | place: Denmark | collected 2010
CAATGCAATGCGGGAGAGTAGGTGGCTGCCTTCTTTACTTTAGGTCTTCAGAGTCAAACGACTTTGGAGACCTTTTTTTGTTTAGGAGGGTATGGCATCCTGCCATACCCACGCCGCCTCCTATGGTTTGTGATAGCGTGGGTATAGCAAGATGCTATACCCTCCTATGGTTAGTGGTAGCGTGGGTATAGCAAGGATGCTATACCCTCCTATGATTTGATGGAAGATACGCTCAAATCCTGATAGATACAACCTGCATCTTCCAGCCCTTATCCCTTTGATACGCAACGCGCTACGCTGAAAATGGAAGATATGGTAGATAATTTCGACTATTTTAAAAATCTTAACTAAAATATATTGTTGGTCTTAATACATTTTACTTTATTTGCAACTGAATAATATTCTTTGTACAATACGAAACTAATTAATACTAAAACCAGACAATTATGAAAACAAAATTTTACTCCTTCCGATTTGTTCGCTTTTTGCTTGCAATTGCGATCTGTCTACCCGTATGTGGTAGCAATGTGTTTGCTCAGACCGTAGAGTCGTATGTCGTATTAGACAACGCAGCTGGCACGCTGACCTTCAAACACGATGCAAGTAAACCCGCAGGAGCGTTCTCGCTGAATGAGGGTGAGACTTATCCTGCTTGGTATGATGGTGATTATGATGGTGATGGTAATGAGTATAACAAAAACAACATTAAAAAAGTTGTCTTTGATGCTTCTTTTGCCAATGCACGTCCCACAAATTGTTATAGCTGGTTCTTTGGATGTAAAGATTTAACCACTATTGAAGGTATAGGGTATCTGAACACAGAGAATGTGACAAGTATGAGGGCAATGTTTTGTGGTTGTAGTAGCCTTACCTCACTGGATGTTTCTAATTTCAAAACGCAGAATGTGACGAACATGGGTTATATGTTTGCTACTTGTAGTACTCTTACTTCACTTGACCTCTCTAATTTCAATACTCAGAATGTGATAGACATGGGCGTTATGTTTGCACAATGTCAAAACCTTACTTCACTTAATCTCTCTAATTTCGATACAAGGAATGTGATAGACATGGGCTTTATGTTTGCACAATGTCAAAAACTTACTTCACTTAATCTCTCTAATTTCGATACAAGGAATGTGACAAATATGCGTGCAATGTTTAATGTTTGTACTGGTCTTACTTCGCTTGATCTCTCTGCTTTCAAAACGCATAATGTGACGGATATGTGTGCAATGTTCGCGTTGTGTACGGGGCTTTCCTCACTCGATCTCTCTACTTTTGACACTCATAATGTGACGAATATGGGTAGCATGTTTACTAACAGTATTGCTCTTACTTCACTCAATGTCTCTAAATTCAATACAGAAAAAGTAACGAATATGATGGGCATGTTCGAGAGGTGTAGCAATCTCACCTCACTGGATGTTTCCAATTTCAACACCCAGAATGTGACGGATATGTGGGGAATGTTTAGCTATTGTAGTGGTCTTAAATCCCTCGATCTCTCTAATTTCGATACGCAGAATGTGACGTACATGACTTCGATGTTTTCTGGATGTAGTGGCCTTACTTCACTGGACGTCTCTAATTTCAATACCCATAATGTAACGAATATGAGTTGGATGTTCCAGTTGTGTAGCAATCTCACCTCCCTTGATGTTTCCAATTTCAATACAGAAAATGTGACGGACATGGATTTGATGTTTTCTGGATGTAGTGGCCTTATTTCACTTGATGTCTCTAATTTCAATACAAAGAAAGTAACTAATATGAGAGGAATGTTCAATGAGTGTAGCAATCTCACTTCCCTTGATGTTTCTAACTTCGACACACAGAGCGTGACTAATATGAAGGGGATGTTCTTCCAATGTTATAGCCTAACCTCCCTCGATGTTTCTAATTTCGATACACGGAACGTGACGGATGTGTGGGGAATGTTCTTCAATTGTAATATCCTCACCTCCCTCGATCTCTCTAATTTCGATACGCAGAATGTGACAGATATGCGATATATGTTCACTAGTTGTGTAAACCTCGCCACAATCTATGCAAGCGATAAGTTTGTGACAACAGCATGTTCAGAAGATGGCGAAATGTTTAGCGATTGTAAGAAACTTGTGGGTGCTGTGCCTTATGATCCAAACAGGATTGGTAAGGAGATGGCAAACTATACCACGGGCTATTTCACGTATAAGGCAGCAAGTGGTATTGATGCGGTTTCGACAACGGACAACATCGCAGCGGAGTACTACGACGTGAATGGTCGCCGCTTGAACGCTCCACAAAAGGGCATAAACATCGTGAAGCGTGGCAACATAACGACAAAGGTGCTCGTGAAGTAGAAAGGGTGCCACCAAAAAACGACTCCCATAGCCGTAAGCAGGTTATGGGAGTCGTATGTTTGTATGCAGTTGTTGCTTGGTTGGTGCACTGTTGCTTGGTTGGTGCACTGTTGCTTGGTTGGTGCACTGTTGCTTGGTTAGTGCACTGTTGCTTGGTTGGTGCACTTGAGACAAGTGCACCCCCTGGAGTTACTTGCAGTTAGGGCACCAGGGCTTCAGCTGCTGGAAGAAGTCGTTGCCCTTGTCGTCAACGAGGATGAAAGCAGGGAAGTCCTCAACAGTAATCTTCCAGATAGCCTCCATGCCAAGCTCCGGATACTCTACGCACTCGATGCTCTTGATAGAGCTCTGCGAGAGAACAGCTGCTACGCCGCCGATTGTGCCGAGATAGAAGCCGCCGTGCTTCTTGCAAGCATCGGTAACCATCTGTGAGCGGTTGCCCTTGGCGATCATCACGAGCGAAGCGCCGTGATCCTGGAACTCGTCTACGTACGGGTCCATACGGTTGGCTGTTGTCGGGCCCATAGAACCACAAGGATAACCCTCCGGAGTCTTAGCCGGACCAGCGTAGAGGATAGGATGATTCTTGAAGTAAGCCGGCATCTCCTCGCCTGCGTCGAGACGAGCCTTGAGCTTAGCGTGGGCGATGTCGCGAGCCACGATGATAGTGCCCTTGAGGTTAACGCGTGTGCTGACGGGATACTTAGAAAGCTCTGCACGTACTGCGTCGATACCCTTGTCGAGGTCGATCTCGATGCCAGTTGTGCCCTCGCCCGGACGACGGAGTTCCTCCGGAATAAGCTCAGAAGGATTAGCATCCATCTTCTCGAGGAATATACCGTCCTTAGTGATCTTAGCCTTGATGTTGCGGTCAGCCGAGCAGCTAACGCCCATACCGATCGGGCAGCTTGCGCCGTGGCGTGGCAGACGGATCACGCGGATGTCGTGAGCAAGATACTTGCCGCCGAACTGTGCGCCGAGACCAATCTTGTGAGCCTCCTTGAGGAGCTTCTCTTCGAGGTCGATATCGCGGAAGGCGCGTCCTGTCTCGTCGCCTGTTGTAGGCAGCGAGTCGTAGTACTTGATAGAAGCGAGCTTCACGGTGAGGAGGTTCTTCTCAGCCGATGTGCCACCGATAACGAATGCGATGTGGTACGGAGGACAAGCCGCTGTACCGAGGCTCTTCATCTTCTCTACGAGGAAGGGGAGCAGTGTGCCCTCGTTCTGGATGGTAGCCTTGGTCATCGGGTAGAAGTATGTCTTGTTGGCAGAGCCACCGCCTTTAGCCACCATTACGAAGCGATACTCGTCGCCCTCTACAGCCTCGATGTCGATCTGTGCAGGGAGGTTGCAGCGTGTGTTCACCTCGTCGTACATGTTCAGCGGAGCGTTCTGCGAGTAGCGCAGGTTGTCCTCGGTGAAGGTGTTGTACACACCGCGTGAGAGAGCCTCTTCGTCCTCGAAGTCGGTCCATACGCGCTGTCCCTTCTCACCATGGATGATAGCGGTGCCGGTATCCTGGCAGAAAGGCAGGATGCCCTTGGCAGCTGTCTCGGCGTTGCGGAGGAACTGCAGAGCTACGTACTTGTCGTTCTCAGATGCCTCTGGGTCGGAAAGAATCTGAGCCACCTGCAGGTTGTGCTCGCGACGGAGCATGAACTCTACATCGTGGAACGCCTGCTGAGAGAGCAGTGTGAGCGCTTCCTTCGAAACCTTAAGGATTGTCTTACCCTCGAACTCGCCTGTGCTTACGCCCTCGGTGGTAAGCAGGCGATACTCGGTAGTGTCCTTGCCCATTTGGAACATAGGAGCATACTTGAAATCTGGTGTTGTTGCCATAGTGTTATTTAGTTTAAAAAGTGAATATTTCTTCTGTAGCGACGCGCTTGACGGGCGCAATCTTCTCGAGCGACTTCATGTCGAGGTTATTCTCGTCGCCGAGGATGATGTAGAGCCACGGCTTGTTAGCCATATTGTCGTGCTCGAACTTCACGATGTCCTCGAGTGTGAGTTTCGGCATGGCAGCGTAGATGTCGCGACGCAAGTCGTAGTTGATGCCGATGCGCTTGTTGCCAAGGTAAGAGAAGATGATGTTAGCCTTGGTGATGCGCTGCGAAGCGATGCGCTTGACGGCAGCCTGCTGCGCCAGTTCGAACGCCGCCTGCGACTGCGGCATGGTGTCGAGGATGTTGTTGAACACGCGGATGCAGTCCATCATCTTGTCGTTCTGCGAGATGATATATGTATAAGCATAGTTGGTCTGATGCTCCTTGCGCTTCGTTGTGCTGTAGTCGGCGAATGCGCTGTAGGCGAGTCCGCGGCTCTCGCGAAGCTCCTGGAACACGATGCCGTTCATGCCGCCACCGAAGTACTCGTTGAACACCGAAATCTTAGCCTCGTCCTCCGGAGTCCACTTCTGGTCGACGTTGTGCAGCTGCATCATGTAGATGTTCTTTGCGTCGTATGGTGCGAGGAGTATCTCGTTCTTCGGAGTCTCCACCATCTTGTACGGCTTGTTCTCGGGCGCATCCTGCAGAGTCTTTGCTGTGATGTGGTTCTTGTTGACGATAGCAAGCAGCTGCTTCATGGCGAGCGGACCGTAGTAGACCACGTCGTGTTTGTAGTTCTTCAGCGCAGCGATCATATTGATAACGTCCTGCGGACGGGTTGTTACGAGCTCTGTGCTGTCGGGCACGTTGCGCGTGGGGTTGTACTTGCCGCAGAATGCGTAGTTGCGCAGTGCTGAGAAGTTCTCCTTTTGGTTGAGCTTCGCATCGCGACGACCCTTCAGCAGGTTGTCAACGTACTTGCTGTAAGCCTCGTTGTCGACCTTTGCGTTGTTAAGCATCTGCTCCATGAGCTTCATTGCCTCGGTCATGTTTTCGCCGAGACCGCTGAGCGATACGGTCATAGTAGACCATGTGGGGGTGAAGCTGTATTCGCAGCCAAGCTCGTAGAAACGCTCCTTAACCTCTGCTGCTGACATCGTGCCGGTGCCGAGCAGGTCGAGATAGTCGGTGGCGTAGGGTAGCCACTTGTTAGCCTCCGAACCGAAATCGTACACGAAGTGAAGCTCGAAGAGGTCGTTCTGCGTGTTTTGGATGTAGTAGACCGGCTGCTTCTTCTTTGTAGTAGTGCGAGCGAAGTCCTTGGTGTAGTCGAGGAATACCGGCTCGATAGGCTTCACCTTCGACTCCTTTATCTCCTTCACGAGTGCGCTCTGCAGGTCGCGGTTGGAAGGTATCGGCGTGATAGAGGGCTTCTCAATCTTCTTCTGTGTGGGGTCTTCGCCCTGACGTTTGTAGACGATGGCGTAGCCGTCGGTGAAATGGCGTCGGGCGAAGTCCATAATCTGCTCCTTTGTGATGCCGGCGATGCGGTCGAAGCGTTCCACCTGCGTCTTCCACTGGCGTCCGTAAATGAAGGCGTTGACGAACGACGTAGCTCGACTCTCGTTGCTGTCGAGCGAGCGCAGGAATTCGAGCTTCATGTTGTTCTTAACCGAAGGCAGCAGCTTGTCGCTGAACTCGCCACGCTTGAGCTTCTCGATTTCTGCGAGCATGATAGCCTTCACCTCGTCGAGTGACTGTCCCTCGTTGGGCTGACCAATCATAATGAACTGCGAGTAGTCGCGCATGTCTATCTTGCCCGACTGCACACCCTGGCAGAGCATCTTCTGGTTTACGTTGATATCGATGAGTCCGGCGTTGCCGTTGGCGAGCATATGGTCTATGACGTCGAGTGTATCAGCCTGCAGCGAAGCTGCCCCGTCCATCTTCCAGCCGAGAAACACGTTCTCAGCCTCCTGTCCGATTACTGTAGTATCAACCGGAGCCGTGAGGTCCTTCACCGGTGCGAAGTGCGGGTACTTCACCTGCTCACTCTTCTTCCACGAGCCGAAGTACTTGTCGATGGTAGCCATCACAGCCTCCGGGTCGAAGTCGCCCGCCATGCAGATAGCCACGTTGTTCGGCACATAGTAGTGCTTGAAGTAGTTCTTTATATTCGTGATTGATGGGTTCTTCAGATGCTCCTGCGTACCGATAGTGGTCTGTGTGCCGTAGGGGTGAGTAGGGAAGAGCTTCTTGCCGAGTGCAGCCCACTCCTTGTCGAAGTCGCTTGTGAGGTGCATATTGTACTCCTCGTACACAGCCTCAAGCTCTGTGTGGAATCCGCGGATGACCATGTTCTGGAAGCGGTCAGCCTGGATGCGTGCCCAGTTGTCCACCTCGTTCGACGGTATGTTCTCCACGTAGCACGTCACGTCGTTGCTTGTATAAGCGTTGGTGCCGTTGGCTCCGATGGCAGCCATCAGCTTGTCGTACTCGTTCGGTATGAAATACTGCGCAGCAATCTGTGACACCGAGTCGATTTCGTGATAGAGCTGTCGGCGTTTTTCGGGGTCGGTCACGGTGCGGTAGTGCTCGTATCGGCGTTCTATGTCGTCGAGATAGGGCTGCTCCTTCGCTGCGTCTGTGGTGCCGAAGAGACGTGTTCCCTTGAACATGAGGTGCTCCAGGTAGTGAGCCAAGCCCGTTGTCTCGGCAGGGTCGTTGCGCGAACCTGTGCGCACAGCCACGTAAGTCTGTATGCGTGGCTGCTCCTTGTTCACAGAAAGATAAACCTTCAGTCCGTTGGGCAGCGTGTAGATGCGTGTCTGCATCGGGTCGCCCTTCACAGTCTCGTACTCGTATGCTGAGGCAGTAGCCGCTGTTCCCAGTGAGAGTATTGCGGCAATAAGAAAGGATTTGAATTTCATTATTGTTGTTTTGTCTAAAATATTACATATAGAGTTTCTGGTTTTCAAAGTCAACCTCCTTGTCGAGCTGTTCGTTGAAGTTGTTGAACACCTCTTCCTCCACGTCGCCCAGTTCGTATTCCTTTGCGGCATCCTTTTTAATCTCGGCAATCCATGCACGTCGTGCCGTAACGTAGTCGCGCTTCACTCGTTCCACGTTCTCCTCGTTCAGCTCTGAGAAGCCGTAGTAGTCCATAATCATCCGATACGACCACGCCCAGCGGTATTCGGAATAGTTGGCGTTTATCTCCTCAAATCGCTCGGCAATATCCTCGGTGGTGTCAATCTCGCCAGAGAGAATATCGTCCACGATGTGCTGTTCCTCCGACACGGGCAGCAGCAGTCCCGACAGGTCAGTCCACGGTCCGGTGCCCACGTTCGTTGTTGGCTCCATCGGTGCATGGCGTTTGAGCACCGCTCCCATATATATGCGCAGTGCGATGTCGTAGTATTTGATGCCTTTGCGCAGCGACGAGTTTTTGATGACATACCCATGATAGTTGTACGTCGGCACATCTTCGCCAGATGCGTTGCGCAGATTTTCCAGAATCTTCTTTCCGCGCAGTATCTCGCCCACGGTGAACGGCGAGAGCCAGTCGAAGTTGACAATGCTTTTGCGTGCGCCGTTTGGTCGCATGTCGCGTTTTGGCCATTTGCGTATGTCGCGGTACAGTCCCACGGTTGTCAGGTTGCGTCCTGGCACCAGGTACATGGTGTCGTTGTATGCTATAAGATACGAGAAGGGTAGCGAGCGTGTGTCGGGGTGGTACATCAGTTTGCCGAAGCACACGGAGAAGGCACCGATATGTGCCGGCATCAGTATGTATGCACCGCTGGCAGTCTTCGATCCGCGTTCGAGCGTTCCGTAGTGCATCGGTCCCATCTTGTAGGCATGGTTGGAGAAGTTGGTAGCCGAGCCGGCGTTGTAGAACGAGAATTGTCCGCCGATGAGCAGTGAGCTCTTGTGATGCGAAGCGGTGAACGGACCGCAGAACGCTGCGCATGCCTCTCCGTTCGCCATGTACGAGTTGGCGAAGAACACGCTGCCTGCTGCGGTGAAGCCGTTGCTCAATTTGCATGCTTCGCCAACGAAGCAATCCTGCATCTTCACGCTGTTGGTTATAGCCGAGCCGTTGCTGATGATTGAGTTCTCGCAGATTACTCCTGTACCGATGTACACAGATGCATCGCTGTTGCTCATTAGGGTGCAGTCGCTGAGTCGTGCTGCGCCCGCTATCTCGCAGTCGTTGTAGACAACGGTATTCGTAATCTCCTTAGTGTTCACAATCTTCACTCGGTTACCGATGGTTGCCATATCTGGCGAAGTGCGTTCTATCTCTTCGCGTATCAGTCGGCGTATGGCATCCTTCAGTTGTCGGTTGTGGAAGTGTTTGACCATAAGTGCTGCAATCTGGCTTGTCAGTCCGTGGAAGAGTATAATGTTTCCGTCGCCCACCTCGTTGAGCACCGATATCAAGTTGCCTTCTCCGTATGTTGCACCGTCGGTTGTTTCCATAGTGCATACATTGGATATGATGCAATCGTCGCCAATGACATAGTTGTTGATGTATCCCGAAATGTTTTCTATGAGACAGTTGTTGCCAATGGTTACGTTGCGCAGTGTGGCGTTGTTCACGCCTGCGTGTTTCATGAAGCCGCGGCTCACCTCCACGTTGTTTGTGAATGCTCCGAGGCGTATATTGCCGTAGAACATTACGCTGTGGAAGAAGCGAGGCTCGAAATCTTCGCTCACCTCAATGCGTTGCCAGTCTTCTGCCCAGCAACTGTTGGCTTGTAGAGTCGAGATTTCGTTTTCGGTTAAGTTGCGATATATCATGTGTGTGTTATGTTGTTATGGTGAGGTGTTGTGGTGTTATGGTGTTATGGTGTTGAGGTGTTGAGATGTAGTGGTGTTGAGATATGCATATGTCACTATCTCACCACCTCCCACCTTATTCCACATCCATATACAGGAAGTCGTTGTACGGATACTTCTGCACGTGCAGCTCGCGCACCTTACGGTATATTGTCTCGCGGAACTCGTCGATGTTCAGTTTCTCCTTAGCCGAGATAAACATACAGTTCTCGCCGAGTCGTGCCATCCATGTGCGCTTCAGCTCTTCGAGCGTGATGTTCTCCTTCGTCATCGGCGTGAGGTCGTCCTCCTCCTTCTCGGTCCACGTGTAGTTGTCAATCTTGTTGAACACAATCATCGATGGTTTGTCGGCGCATCCCAACTCCTTCAGTGTGTTCTCCACGACGCGTATCTGCTCCTCGAAGTCGGGGTGCGAGATGTCTACCACGTGCAGTAGCAAGTCTGCTTCGCGCGTCTCGTCGAGTGTCGACTTGAATGAGTCGACCAAGTCGGTGGGCAATTTGCGTATGAAGCCCACGGTGTCGGCGAGCAGGAACGGTAGGTTGTCTATCACCACCTTGCGCACCGTAGTGTCGAGCGTGGCGAAGAGCTTGTTCTCGGCGAACACCTCGCTCTTTGCGAGCATGTTCATAATGGTCGACTTGCCCACGTTGGTGTATCCCACGAGTGCCACGCGTATGGTACGTCCGCGGTTCTTGCGTTGCGTGCTCATCTGCTTGTCAATCTCTACGAGGCGCTGCTTGAGCAGCGTGATACGGTTGAGGATGATACGGCGGTCCATTTCGAGCTGCGTCTCACCAGGTCCGCGCAGACCCACAGAACCCTTGCCGCCACCCGATCCCGAGCCGCCGCCCTGGCGTTCGAGGTGAGTCCACAGACGTTGTAGACGCGGAAGCATATAGCGATACTGCGCCAGCTCCACCTGCGTCTTTGCCGCAGCCGTCTGCGCGCGCATGGCGAAGATGTCGAGGATGAGCGATGTGCGGTCGAGGATTTTCACCTGCAGTACTTTCTCGATGTTGCGCATCTGCTTTGCCGAGAGTTCGTCGTCGAAGATGACCATGCCGACGGGGCGTTCAGCGTCCTCTTCGGCTTCTATGTATTCGCGTATCTCCTCGAGTTTTCCCGAGCCGACGTATGTTACGGAGCTTGGTCCGCCCACGCGTTGCGTGAAGCGCTTTACGGTTACGGCACCTGCGGTGTCGGCAAGGAACTCCAGCTCGTCGAGATATTCTTTTGTCTTTGCCTCGTCCTGTTCCTTGGTTATAAGACCTACGAGTATGGCTGTCTCAGCCTTTACTTCTGATATTACAAATTCTTTCATTCCGGAATTATGATTTTATCGCAAAATTACTCAAAAATCTTCACACTACCATATTGTTAGAATTTTATTTTATAGCTGACGCCGAGTATGTGTGTGTCTCGTGTGTCGTCGTCGTCTTTTGAATTATCTTGATAGCGGTAGTAAACCCCGAGTGTGTTGCGCTTGATGAAGTCCCAGTTGAGTCCGACGGTGTAGCGCACTTTCTCAAGGCTCCATGCGTTGTAGAGTTCCACATTAGCGTACGGCTCCATGTTGAGTCCCTTCTTGCTGTACACCACCTGTAAGCGGCTTCGCAGCTGGTTCTTGCTTTTGGCTTTGTATGTCTTCTGCTTGCCGTCCATTTTGTCCTTGTCGAAGTCGTATCGTTGGTCGATGGTCTTCTCCGGTCGGTAGGTGTATTGCCAGCGTTCGCGGAGCGAGAACTTCCAATCGCTGAGTTTCAGGCTGCCAGTGAGGTCTACATTCACGCGGTGGCGTGTTCCCCAGAACTCGGCATACTTATTCGGTTTGCTATAGTTCGGCTTGTTAGGTGCATCGTAGTGGTAAGTGTATTTCTCGTTGTGCTTGTAGATGAAGGTATATCCCACACCGGCTTTCAGCCACTTGGTTATTTTGTATTCTCCTGACACGCCCATTGCCCATCGGCTGTTCTGCTTCATCTTGTCCTCGGAACGATATTCGGCTTCGAGTTCCACGCTTGCCTTTTTCGACAATGCTTTCTCTACAGCGATGTCTGTCCAGATACCGAAGTCGTCGCCGGTTTTCGGAAGGCTCTGCGCTGACGCAAGCAGCGATGCTGTTAGGAGTGTGAGTGTTATGAATGACGTTCTTTTCATATTCTTGTGTGTTAGTTATGTGAATTGTTTTTTGTCTTCTTTCGAGAGCTGCAGCCGCTGTTGTAGGTCGCTGTCGCTTGCCGTGGCGGAGTAGTATACTTTGAGCATTGTCATATCGCGTATGAAGTCTACGCTTCCCACCTCTACGTGCAGTACGTCTATGCCAAGGCGTTCGGTGAGGTCGGCTTTCATTTCGTTGTGTTTGTCGGGTGTGATGAGGTCGATGCGGTCGTACTGCACCAGTTTGAATGCCGCCTGTTTCAGTCGGCACTCGCAAACCCAGATGATGAAGAAGATGAGCGTGTTGGTGAGCAGCAGCTCCACGAGGGATACGTTATTGGCAATGGCGTTGATAACAGACAGGGCGATGATGATGAACATGTATATCATCTCTCTGACGGGCATTGCATCGGTGCGGTATCTCATTATTGAGAATATGCCGAAGAGTCCGATGCCTATACCGATGCTTGTCTTTGTCTTGAGGTCTTCAAGCTCGAAAATCATGAAATAGACGAGAAAGAATATTGCCACACTCATAAGCATGAACGAGAAGTAGAAGTCGCGCCGGTGGCTCTTCCTGTAGTATAGTTTGTGTACTATAGCCCATGTGATGAGTATCAGGATGATGAAACGTACAATCATCAATGGGAACGAATCTGAAAAAGTTAAGCTGAATATATCCATATTGTTTTTTGGGGTTTGCGTGATTTGTTATTGTGCCATCAGTTTGGCTATTTTTCTTAATCGTGGCTTGATGCGGTTGCGTCGCAGTGTGCCGTCGGTCAGCGCGTATCCTATGACATACTTGCTGAATCCCATAGGCTTTATGCCCAGCAGCATGAGGTGCTTGAGTATTGGACTTGGTTGTCGCCCGTCGCGTTTGAGTTCTATGATGACGATGCTGCCCATCTCCATGTGTTGTCCGTTGCGGATGTTGTCGAAGGCGAGGTCGAAGTCGATGGTGAGCCGTTCGGTTTTCTGTTTGTTCACCAGTGTTATTCGGTTGAAGTGGTTCTCCACCTTCGGTGTAAGTATGGTAGGGTCGTATCGCAGATTGTTTGCGAGAAACTCCTCGTAGTCTTTGAAGCAGTCATCCTGTGGTCTGAACATCAAGTCGTGTTGCGGTTCCTGCGGGTTGAAGGTGGGCATTGTAACGCGCTTCTTGTGCGTTCTTCCGTGATTGTTCTTTGTTTTCACTTCGAGGAAGCTCTGTCCTGATTTGGCATACGACCTGATGCGTAGTTTCTGCCGGTTGGCGTGTCCTGTCTCGTGGCGGCAGTACATTGCGTTATCCGGCGTATCGAAATATACCGTATAATAAGGTGCGATGCGTTCGCCGTCTATTTCCTGTGTGCAGTAGTCGTCTTTAGCCAAGAGCAAGAGTTTCCGCAGCATTTGTTTTGTCGTGACAAACTTGGTGTCTGTCCGGTTCATCAGCCGTATGCCGCTCATCTCGCCAAGTGTGATGGAATCGTATAGACTTAGAATATCGGTCATTGATAAAACATTTTAAAATGATTTTACAAAGTTAATACAAAACATCGTGTGCAACAACAAGTTGAAAGAAAAAAGTTGGGAACAGTGTCATTGTTGTACCCCAGTTCGGGATAAGAATAGTTCATAAAAAAGTTGGTAGTCTCACAAATAT
>OIWV01002620.1_pt1 | contig 12786 bp, 7 predicted proteins | sample 1587751 | NCBI WGS metagenome assembly OIWV01 (sample SAMEA3888913, study PRJEB22519) | human gut metagenome | biome: human gut; feature: human-associated habitat; material: faeces | place: Denmark | collected 2010
CTTCTCTTTTTTAGGTTCTCCTCATGCCGGTTCTGCATTTCGGCATAAAACACCGTAAGGCTTTCCATACTGTTGATATTATGCGTCTGCAAAAATCGGTGCTGCTTTAAATAGCGTTCAAATTTTGTGTTTTCCTCCAGCATAAAATAGGAGAGCTTTCTTGTTCTTGGCGTTTTCCTTCCTCTTAACAAATACAGATACCGAAAATACAATGCCGCAAAGCCTGTTATTTTCGCTTTCCTTTTTGTACGTCTGATACCATACTTCTTTCCTTTGGTATTGTATAATCGGAACAGCACAACAGACTGCTGTGGTGTTTTTCTTTTCTGCATGGCTTGCGTTAAAATCCTCTCCGCAATCTCCGTATCACTGTAGCCTTCGCCAAGGCTATCCAGACGGATAAACCTCTTGCTGTACGGCGGCTTTACGGCAGTATGCTTTACATTTTGATATTTTACCGTATACCCCCTCTTTTTCAGCAATTCCAGAAAAACCGTGAAATTTAAGGACACTTCGATTACTTCATCTATATCCGCACGAATCCGGCTTCGCACTGTCTGTTTTCCGTTTTTCTCCGCATGAAGAACCCCGTAAGGTATCCCCTTTTTCTGCGGCTCAATCACGGAAAGTCCATATTCTCTGCAAATTTCATCGGAGATTTTTCGTATCTCCCCAAAATAGCTTTTCGCATTGGAATGATATTTCTTCCCATCTGCAAAGGAAACGGAATTAACCACGATATGATTATGCAAATGATTTCTGTCAAGATGTGTACCAATCACAACCTCAAACCGCTCCCCGAAGCATCTTCTGGCAAACTCCACGCCAATCTGATGTACCTGCTTCGGCGTTGCCTCCTTTGGCTTAAAAGACTGTATAAAATGATACCCAAGCACACCGCCTGTTTTATGCCACTTTTCTTTTGTCCTCTGCATTTCACTGTAGGCGGTGGACGCTGAAAAACAATTAAGGGCTGTTTCGTAAATATGTTTCTCGGTTTTCTCTCCGTTACGGGCATACTCGATTTTCCCTTCCAACACCTCGACAGATGTTTTTTCCGCATTGGTCGCATATTTAATGCTGTCATCCAATCTGCTCCGCACCGCAAATATTTTTGTGATTGCCATGTCATAAATTTTTTACCCTTTCCCAGATTTGTTTCTGCATTTCCAAAACCTCTTTCAAAATATCCGCCGTCACCTCCATGCCCATGTTTGTATTCTTGGCTATCTGGTTAATGTTGTTGCCCACCGCCGCAACCTGCCGCACAACCTCTGCCCATTCTTCCTTTGGTCTGCTCTTTACCTCATTGCCCATGATCAGCTCTCTGATATACGGCTCGATTTTCATGCCGCCTGCGTCCGCCTGCTCTCCAAGAAACTTCCGTTCCTTTTCGGAAAGTCTGACGGTTATTTTTCGGTTTCGTATTTTCATTTTTCCATACACCTGCCTTTCTCTTTTTTTGGGGTATTAGGGGCAAAGCCCCCTAACAAGCCGCATTTTGCCGTCAAAATGCTATGCTTGCAAAAGCACGACAAATCCTTTGCGTGCTACCTATCCATTTCTTTTCCGCATGACCTGTCCGAAGAAAAAAGTCCTTTTTGCATCATCAGAAACTCATTGTAGTCCTTTCCTTTTTCACAGAAAACCGCCTTTGCATTTGCGTTTTTTAAGCCTGATAAAATACCTTTCGTTGCATTTCTTCCCACCTCATCATGATCCAACCGCAGGATAATCTCTTGCGGCTCTCCATGTTCGCTGAGGTATTTTTCCAATGCAATCGGAAGTCTGTTTTGATTATTTTTATAAACACCACCCAAGGAAAGATAGGTCTGCTGTGTCCAGTCCTCGCCGCTTTCCAAAACCATAGACGCATAACTCATGGCATCTATGGCACTTTCAAACACATTCAATTTGTCCTTTCCTTTGCATAAACAAAAACAGAAGGCCTTGTTGCTGCCTCCTGCTTCTGCCAAAAATCTTCTTTTTGTATTCGTTCCCCGTATCGCCGCATACTTGGGATTCTCTCCATCATAACCAATAAAAACTGCATTGTGGTATCGGCTCTCCTCATAGAGCAGCCTTTGAGCAATGCAATACTCGATTATCTCGCCCGCAATGCCACGCCCCAAAAGATACTTTTTCACTCTTTCGTTATCCGTATGCTTTTGCGGAAGGTATAGCTTTCGTTCCGAAAACTCCTGTTTTTCTGCATAGTTAGGCAACGGCTCCTTGCATGAAAAAAAGCCGCACTCTTTACTCAAAAGAAGTACGGCTTCCGGCAGAGCAATCCCTTTTACCCGAATCAGATAATCCAACGCAGTGCTGCCACCGATGTTATGCGACCACCAGAACCACTTGCCATTGGAAAGCTTCAGACTGTCATGGCTTTTCAATTTATATTTTTCATGCCCCATAGAAACCAATTCATCCGGTTCGCAGGTCTTTAAATAGGTCAGCAGGTCAATCCGCCTTGCCTGCTCTAAATCCTCTTTCGATATGTATGGCACAGATTCTCAACTCCTTATCTCTCTTGTTCGTTTTTTCTGGTTTTCTCCCGTTCCATTTTCATAAGCTCCTTGTAAACAATGTTTATCAACCCCGGATGCCCGTTCGTTCTGATAAGCGGATACTCCTTATCCTTTGAACCGAAACGATATTTCCCGACATCTGCTTTGACTTCTTTTTCATAACGTCCCTCGTAGAGAGAGTCATTTATAACCTGTGCAAGAATCGACTTGCAACGCCCCACACCGAATTTGCTTACCCAAGATTTTATAAAATCATCCGTTTTTCCGCTATGATTTGCTGTCGAAATATTGCTTTCAAAATATTCCATACGCATCATATCTCTGTTGTAGCTGGCAATAAAAAGGTATTTCTCCCCATTTTCTGCCGCTTTACTGAAGGATTTATTATATCTTGGGCTGTTGGGATTTTGATAAAATCTGTTTGCCTTTCTTTCCGAAGCTTCTTCACCGAATTTCAGAATAAAGTCCTTTAACTCTTCCATGCGACTATCGTCAAATTTAAGTGTATATGTATAAGCACTTCTCAAAGGATGTTCTATTTTTGCATACTCCATCAAAGCCGGAAGGGAAAGACACTCGCTTTTGAAAATCTCAAAAATATCGTATATTGCCGCTATTTCATACGCATGGTCAATCAGATATTCCGCATCCTTCTCTTTCAGTTCAGTAATATACTCCGTATATTCCTTTTCTGCATTTTCATATATTTTTCTGTAAAGCTCGTCTGTGTGAATCATAGAGTTCCTCCTTTTTTGAAACTAAAAAAGACAGGTTGATACCCGCCTGTTAAAAACACTTATATTTAATTTATAAATTCACGCTGTATACAGCACCACCTCTTTATCCACCTCTATCATGTCTCCCTCAGTCACAGGACCATGTATTACGTCAACACGCAAATGAAGCATTTCTTCAAGGCTCAGCTTAATGGCAGAAAGAGTAATCAAGGTAACCGGTGCATAAAATTCCATAATCAAATCAATATCACTGTTTTCTCTGTTTGTTCCGTTTGCCCTTGAACCGAAAAGAATCACTTTGCTTATGGGGTATTGGTCAATCAATTTCAAAACAGCATTTTTTATAGTTTCGATATTCATAAACAGCACCTCCTTTTCCTTTATTATATCCATATCTGCCAAACTTCTCAATACAATCTTATCTTTCCCACTCCTGATTTTTCTTCTCAATCTTTTCTGTACTGACCTCCTGCATATCATTTTTCAGAATTGCATCTCCCAGCTCATAAACCTCCTCCACCGATAACGTCCGCAAAGACTCCATCGTCTGTTTATGATCCCAAGGACACTTTTCCCTCAAGGTTTCCATTATATCCAACAGCTCGGCAAAAGCTTCTTTCTGTTTCGTAAAATCTTTTCAAATTCCTTTTTCACCTCAACCTTTGCGGTTTCCAACTGTTTCTCCAATTCCTCAAGCTTCTGCTTGCAGTTATTTTCCCGAACAGGCAGTGCCTCAAGAAAGTTATCTATTCTCTGGATATTGCCGAAAATATCATTTCCCAGTTCCACCTTATACCGCTGTTTTCCTTCCATACCAAGGACAAAAGTTCTCGAAAACTTATCAAACTCCAAATCAAGGTGCAGTCCTTTATAGTTACCGATATTCTCTCTGTCTGCATTGACCTTAGAACTACAGATGGAAAGCAATTCCGTTCCTGCTTCTTTCTTATCATTGTAAACAGTACCTTTCAACTCCATTGGTGTAAATCCGTCTGCATTAGGTCTTGTGTTTTCCTTTACCGTTTTTATATCTTCGCCGTAAGCCGCAAGCCTTTCTTTTGTTTCGGCAATTTCAACAGGAAAATATTTAATGATTTTATCCTCCAATGCGTACCTTTGATTTAGAAACGTAGATTTCAGCATTTTCAGCTTGGAAACCTCAATATCCAGATTCATTTTATCCTTAATCAAGGGATTGCCCGATGCCAGAGCCTTAATCTCCGCATAGTTCAAAGCCGTTTCGTCCACATCCTCGGCACTTCTCACAGGGGACTTGCTCGTCATGATCTGGCTGATAAACTTCTGTTTGCTTTCCACCAACTGATACAGATAGCTGTCAAAGGTCTGCTCGGTAACGTAACTGTAAATATCAACCTCCTTATTCTCGTTGCCCTGACGGATAATTCGTCCTTCTCGTTGTTGGAGATCAGAAGGTCTCCATGGACAATCGATATGATGCAGTGCAATGAGTTTTTGCTGCACATTTGTTCCTGCGCCCATTTTTGCCGTTGAGCCAATCAATACACGTACTGTTCCTTCCCGTACCTTATTGAACAATTCTTTTTTCTGCATTTCTGTTTTGGCATTATGGATATAGGCAATCTCATTTTCGGGAATGCCTTTTTCCGTGAGTTTCTTTTTTATATCATCGTAGACATTGAAATTTCCGTCATGTTTCGGTGTGGAAAGGTCACAGAAAATCATTTGCGTAGAACGATTTTCTGCTGTTTTCTTCCATATCTCAAATACGTTTTCCGTACAGGCTGCTGCTTTGCTTGTTTCGCTGTCCCCAAGCATAGAATTGATAAGTCTTTGGTCGAGAGCCAGCTTTCGCCCGTCATTGGTGTCGGGTAGGATACCGGCGAGGTAGCAATAGCTCCTTTTCCGTTATCCCCCCTCAGAACCGGACGTGATACTTTCGCATCATCCGGCTCCCCAGTAATTCCATTTCAAGAACTTTTGGTTATATTACCATTGTGGATTGCTACATGGCATTCCCGACATACCACAAGCGTTTTTCTTTTTCTGGCAGACATTATCTGTACCCATTTAGGTACTTCTGCCTGTCCTTTCTTCTTTAAATCTGCAAGTTTTCTTATATGGTGTACCTCTATATTTTCAGTATTTCCACATAATTCACACTTCTCTGCCAACAGTCTTTTAACTAATTCTGTTCGCCCACCATATACCTTGTATGGTATATCCTCTATAACAGCTTTTCGTTTATGCACAAGAGAGATTCCTCCCCATGTCGCAACTAATGGCTTTTTATTAGGACGTTCTACTACAACTTGCAGACACGGAACTGTTTTTCCACTTGTACTTGTTGTAGTTGTTTTATACTTAGCCTTTTGCTTATTGATAGATGACCTGTGTTTACACGCAAGAGTTTTCAATAATGAAGTTTCCATATACCAGTACAACTTCGAGAACCAAGACAAATTTTGTGCGAGAATATAATACTGCACCAGTCCTCTGTACTCTTGCTGATATGTCTGTACAATAGAAAAATCATCATCTTGCAGAAGATTATTCCTGTGAGTTGTTTTTCCACGTTTCATATATTTCTTGCATTTTTCTTCAATCACTTTTGCAGGGACTAATAGTGCGATTGCTCCATTTGCTCCTCTGCGCCCCTTTGGGTCAATATAGTCATTGACCCTTTGTGCTTTGATTTCATATCCAAGAAACTTTGCCGCCTGACTGCCTGCATTTGTTATTAGAGTCTTTTCTTCTGACATTATCAGATTTAATTTCTCTTTTAGAAATCTTCCTATTTCTGCTTTTATTTCTTCTGCATCTGCTTTAGAGCCAGTGAATCCAAGTAGAAAATCATCCGCATATCTCACATAGCGTAATCTGCGATAATTCTCATCTTGCGTATTAACAGAAGGTATTTTTCTGCGTTCAACCACAAGCTGATGGGCTGTCTTTGCATCTCCCTCCTTTCTGAGTTTTTGGATTTCAGCGGTCAACTTGTTGTATTCTGGATTAGATTTCTGCCTTTTCCCTTTTGTGTATTTGGGGATTAAGACTTCTTCAATCCAATTATCAAATTCGTTGAGATAAATATTAGCCAGTATCGGACTGATAACTCCGCCCTGAGGCACACCGCTGATTGTCTGATTGAATTTCCATTCTTCCAAGTATCCAGCTTCTAACATATTCGATATCAGACGGATAAATCTTCCATCATGGATATTTCTTGCAAGTATTTCCAGTAAAATTTTATGGTCGATTGTATCAAAGTATTGAGAAATATCTCCTTCAATAAACCAGCGAGTTCCTTTCCATACCTGTATTTCTTGTAGTGCTGTATGACACCCTCTGTTTGGACGAAAACCATGGGAATGTTCGCTAAACTGTGGTTCATAATACGCTTCTAAAATCTGGCGCATTACTTCCTGTAACACTTTATCTCCCCATACGGGAATCCCCAGCGGACGTTTTTTACCATTTTTCTTTTTGATATATTCCCGTCTTGCTGGTTTCCATTGATATTTCTCCTCACGGAGTATTTCAATCATTCTGTCTATTTTCTGAATGGACATTCCATCTACCGTTTCATCTGTAACACCCTTTGTCATTGCTCCGTTATTCGGGTATAACTTAGCGTAGGCATTCAGATACAATTCACGGTTAAATAAGAGCTTGTAAACTCTTTCAATAGGTTTCTTTTGTTTTCCACGTTCTTGAATGACCGTTAAAACAGTTTTGGCTGTACGCATCTCACGCACCTACTCCTTTCTAACTAATCGAAATTACCTGTCACCCTTCGCCATGTACAAGGCTTTCCCTTGCTCGGACTACTATGGTGACTCCGTTACCATGGGGGTCTCCCCCTTTAGGCAATCCTGCCATTCGTCAAAAGTGTACGTATCGAGCGTCCCTTAGGTTCCTCGTTCGTTCCTTTATTCGCACTCACTGTGCGCTCTTTTACTGCAAAAAGTTACCCGATGCCAAACCACATCATCAGGCATACAGTAACATCGGTATCAATCGCTTTCCGAAGGGCGATGCTGTGCACCAAGTCGGAACTAAGGTTCAGGCAGTATAGCTTTAACCATAGGACACGGAACTTGCGGAGCGTCGAAGTATTGCGATTAACTTCTTATCCGCTTTACCAACATGCGATTGTCCCCTTTGAGTTTCCTCGCCAGGTAGGTTGGTTGTTCCCATTATTCACTTTTAATAATGTCCCCCTGCGGGGGAGATACACTTTTGCGCTTAGCAGCGCACGATAAGGAGCATGTTGTCGATGTTGCTGTCCACCATTTTGTTTCGCACTTTTTCGGCTCGCTCCCCGAGTTCCTGCACCATTTCCTTCTGGATTTCGGAAGGCTTGAGGGCAATATTATGATAATTCGCCTTTGGAACAGGCAGCTTTATCATATCCGCCGTTTGAATATCTGCGATATTTTTAAACATGCTCATCAATTCGGGCAGGTTATAAAATTTTGCAAATCTCGTTTTGGTGCGGTAGCCTGTGCCTTCGGGAGAAAGCTCGATTGCCGTAACGGTTTCGCCGAAGTTGCTTGCCCAAGAATCGAAATGCTGTAGTTTGTGTTTCTGCAAAGTGCCGTACTGCAAGTACCTCTGTATGGTATAAAGCTCCACCATTGAGTTACTGATAGGCGTTCCCGTTGCAAACACAACCCCACGCCCGTCTGTGATTTCATCCAAATATCTGCATTTCATAAACAGGTCGCTTGATTTCTGCGCCTCCGTCTGGGCAATACCACCCACATTTCGCATTTTTGTTGATAAAAAGAGATTCTTGTAATAATGGCTTTCGTCAATAAAAAGCCTGTCCACGCCCAATTCCTCAAATGTGACAACATCGTCCTTGCGACTTTGGTCATTGAGTTTATTCAGCTTTGCCTGTAGGCTCTTTCTGGTCTTTTCCATCTGCTTGATGGTGAAATTTTCACCTCTGTTTCTCTTTACTTCTTCAATCCCCATAACGATTTCCGCAATCTGCTGTTCCAGAATGGTTCTCTGCCTTTCGGCACTCATGGGGATTTTCTCAAACTGCGAATGTCCGATAATGACTGCATCATAATCACCTGTGGCAATTCTGCCGCAGAACTTTTTTCGGTTTGCCGTTTCAAAATCCTTTTTTGTGGCAACCAAAATATTTGCGGAAGGATAAAGCTGCAAAAACTCTCCTGCCCATTGCTCCGTCAGATGATTCGGCACAACAAACATGGACTTTTGACACAACCCAAGGCGTTTGCTTTCCATCGCGGCGGCTGTCATTTCAAAGGTTTTGCCTGCCCCAACACAGTGTGCAAGCAGGGTATTTCCGCCGTACAAGATATGTGCAATGGCGTTCACCTGATGTTTCCGCAGGGTGATTTCGGGATTCATACCGTTAAAAACAATGTGACTGCCGTCATATTCCCGTGGTCGGTTGGAATTGAACAAAACATTGTAAGTATGGCAAATATCCTCACGCCGTTCATGGTCTTTCCATATCCACTGTGCAAAAGCGTCCTTGATTGCTTCCTGCTTGCTTTGTGCAATGGCAGTTTCCTGTTTATTTAAAACCGCTGTTCTTTTGCCGTCTGCATCTTCGTGATAATCAAAGATACGAACATCTTTCAGATTCAAGGTTTCTTCGATAATGCTATATGCGTTGATCCGTTTTGTGCCGAAGGTATTGGTTGCCTTGATGTTCCCTCGGTCTTGATTTTTCCCTTCAATCCGCCATTCACCCGTAATCTCGGAAAAATGAACCTTTATGTTATATTGCGCCCACCTTGGCGTAGACAGCGTTTCAAACACAAACTGTTTCGCATAGTCGGGTTTCAGCCAAGTTGCACCCAGTCTTACGGAAATTTCGCTTGCCGTAAGGTCTTTGGGCTGTACCTGTTCCAATGCGGAAACATTGGTTTGAAGAATTTCGTTTTCCTGTGCTTTGATTCTTGCAAAGGCAAGCTTCTCCCGCACATTGCCGGAAAGGTATTCATCGGCAGTCAGATATTTTTCCGCTGTCTTTCCTTCTTCATATTCGGGGTTCAGAAAAATAACATTCTGCAACTCCGAAAAGAGTTCTTCCTCGCTTTTTCCTGTAAGCTGCTGCATATACGCCATATCCACCTTTGCCTTTTCGCCGATGGAAACGGCAAGTGCTTCTGTGGCACTGTCGGTTTTCTCGACAGCCTTATGGCTGCGGATGGTTCGCTTGGTAAAGAAATCTGCCTTTCGTTTCAGCTTTCTGTCCTCATCCAAAATTTCCAGAGAACAAAGCAAAAAGTACGAACTGTCCTCGGAAAAAGCTGTATTGTTTCCTCGGGAGTTAATCAGTCCGTACCTTTCGGTAAAAGCATCATAAAGCGTATTCAATTTTTTCTGCTGCCCCGAAATTGCCTCATCGGAAAAATCATTTACCTGCATATCAATCAGCTCTCTCACGCAGTCCCTCAGCTCAATCATGCCTTTGATACGGCTTTGTGCGGTTTTCGGGACATCTGCCTGAAACATTCGGCTGTTCTCTCGGTAATAAATCTCGCCATCCACAAGGGTATAGCTGAAATTTCTAACACTGTTATCCGCAGGAATAGAGACAGTTTCATTTTCCAAATCTTCTCTTTCGTAATCGGTAATTCTGCCTGTAATTTCAGAAACGGCAGTATGCAGAAGCTCCTCAAGGCTTTTATCGGGAAAGGGCAGACAGGCGGCTTCCATGCCAAATGGCCCGCTTACATTTTCCATTTTGCCTAAAATCATCTGCGAATGAGAGATAAAATATTCATTCATGGATATGCCGTTCTCATCCTTGCCCGTATGCACCCAATCCGGCGTAATATCCATAATTCTGTCACGCTTTTGCAGAAACAGAATGTCGGAAGTCACTTCCGTCCCCGCATTTGCCTTAAACGCATTGTTCGGCAGACGAATGGCGCCCAAAAGCTCGGCTCGCTGTGCAATATATTTTCTTACGGCTGTGTTTTCCTTATCCATTGTCCCCTTGGATGTGATAAACGCAATCACACCGCCGGGACGCACCTTGTCCAAAGCCTTGCCGAAAAAGTAATCGTGAATCAGAAAGTTATTTTTATCATACCGCTTATCGCTGACCTTAAACTGCCCGAAAGGAACATTGCCGATTGCCACATCAAAAAAGCTGTCGGAAAAATCCGCATTTTCAAAGCCTTCTATACGAATATCCGCTTTCTGATAGAGCTGCTTTGCAATTCTGCCGCTGATACTGTCAAGCTCCACACCGTAAATGCGGCTGTTTTCCATGCTTTCGGGCAGAAGTCCCAAGAAATTTCCTGTGCCGCAGGAAGGCTCCAAAATATTTCCCGTTTCAAAGCCCATTTGAGAAAGTCCTCGGTAAATTGCTTTGATAACCGTAGGCTGGGTATAAAAGGCAGTCAGCGTGCTTTCCCTTGCGGAAGAAAATTCTTCTTCGGTCAGCAGGCTTTTCAACTCAACATAGTTTCTGTTTGTTTCGGAAAAGCACTCCGCCAGACCGCCCCAGCCTACATACTTCGCCAGAACAGCCTGCTCCTCGGCAGTTGCCAAACGGTTTTCGCTTTCCAACTCTTTCAAAAGACGAATGGCAGTAATATTGTTTTGATACTTTTCTGTCGGTGTGCCTGTGCCAAGCTCTGTATCAGTGATATGATAATTCCGCTTTTCAAACCTCTGCTCGATGGCTTGCGGCACCTCCACCAAAGGCTCCTGCTCCATCACAATATGGTCTTTCACAAAAGTAAGCGGCTCATTCCTATAAATCGGAAAACCTGTGCTTTCCTGAAATGTGGTATCCCGCAAAGATGCTCTGTCCCCATGGATGCTCTCAACAATAAAGCTTCTGCCATCGGCAACAACCGTTTGCCCGATAAGCGTTTCCATTGCTTCAACCCTGCTCTCATTTTCAATGACATCCTCGGCAGAATTTTCTTTGTTCGGAATTTTTGCTTCTTCATAAACAACCGTTTCCGGAGTTATTTTTTCTTCCGCTCGGTGCTTTTCGTTAAACAGCGTAAACTTCCCAAGGGAATACTTTTGCAGAGCTTCAAAGCTTTTCTGCATACTCTCATACTGTCTGTCTGCGGTATCTGTGCCATCCAAAACTACCTGCATGGTCTGCAAAATTTCTTTCACTTTTTCCTTGTCGGATAGCTGCTTAACAATATTTTCTGTTGCGGTATAATAATCATCCTCCGCACGAAAAGGCATAGCGGGTAAATCAGAGCCACTCCTAAAAAAGTGATAAATTCCTTTTGCGAGCTCCTCTTTTTCATACTGCGGAATCTGCTCCAACTGCTTCGGTGTCATGTATTTGTTAAAGGCAACCAGACTTTCCACAATTCTTGCAACATCCGTCCACTTCAAAAACCGGCGGTCATAGGCTATCCCATCATAAACCTTTTTTATCTCAATGCCCTTGGCATCATGGTTTTCCGAAAACCCTTTATATCCGACACCGCCCGTGCCATATTCCTTTTTCAGAAAATCGGCTTTTTCCTGCAAGCTATGTGGGTAGGAAAAATACGAGTATATCCGAAACTTTCCGCCGCTGATGCTTGAGCCGCCCGAAAGCACCTTCTCTACCTCATTCTCGGAAATAAACTTTTGGCACTGTCTTTGAAAATTCTGCTGTGCCGTAAATTCTCTTTTCGGCAGTGTCAGCAGCTCCAAGTCCCGCTCCAATTCTCCCACACGATGATAATGAAACCGCAAAATGTCTCGGTTTTCCGCATAGGCTTCTGCAAAAGTTTGAAACTCCTCATAGATTGCCTGTGCGGAAGATTTCTCGGCAAGCAGCTTCGGCAATTCCTGTTCCCAGACGGGATAGCCGCCGGAAATATTGCGGATTCCCCTAATGATAGGAAGATACTTCCGATTTTCCTCATTCTCTTGGTCAATATCTCCATAAAGATAGAGTAATCTTTGTGAAACATCAGAAAATTCAAATGCTTTTGCCTTTTCCAATTCAGTTTGAGAAAGATATGTGCCTTCCGCCAAAAGCGTTTCAATCCTTTTATCAATCTCCTCCCAAGAAAGACTGGTTCTCGAAAAACCGTTTCGCAATCGTTTTCCTCGTGAAATATCCAAGCCGTTCTCCGTAAACCAAACCGTATATTGCTGTTTCTCATGGATCATGCCAAAGCCCGATTCCGCTTGAAATACAGTTTTGAGAAAAGCAATTCTTTCCTCCGCTAAAATATCCCTACTGTATCTTGCCGCAACCGCATAGGGTACAGTTTCTCTTTCGCCTGTATAAAGAACCTTATCTATAACCTCCTGTGGTATCTTTGCATGATATATGGGCTTTTCTTCATCCGCAATCGCATTTGTACTTTCTGTTTCCGAAGGCATAGAAAACAAATTCAACTGCTCCGCTTGGTTCGGCATGGTTTCCGCCCCAAAGGCAAGAGAATGTCTGCCTTTTTCCATATAGCCTTCAAAAAACTCTGTTACAATTCCCCACGAAAAAACGGACTCCGATGTTCTGGAAAGATAGCTTCCTTCCCACATCAAAAGTCCGTCGGGCTGTTTCC
>OIWV01002621.1_pt1 | contig 12784 bp, 10 predicted proteins | sample 1587751 | NCBI WGS metagenome assembly OIWV01 (sample SAMEA3888913, study PRJEB22519) | human gut metagenome | biome: human gut; feature: human-associated habitat; material: faeces | place: Denmark | collected 2010
TCTCCTGCTCCACAATGTCGGTAAGCGGCATCAGTGTCTCTTCCTCGATTCCCTTAGCCACGCACACGATGATCTGTCCCTCTTTCACAAAAGGCGCCATGCTCTTTGCTGTGCTTCTTGTGAATACAGACGGCACTGCAAGGATCAGGTATGCTTTACCTGAAACCGCAGATTCCAGATCTGTCGTAAATTCCATATCTTCCGGCAGTTTTACCCCCGGAAGTTTCTGCACATGCTCATGTTTTTCTTTCAGCATGGTAATCTCATCTTCCACGATCGACCACACTGTCACTTTATTTCCATTGGTATGCAGTACTTTTGCAAGGGCGATTCCCCAGCTTCCTGCTCCTATGATCGCAACATCTGCCATTTTTTCTCACTCCAAATCAAAAAATTATTTCTGCTCTTTCTTTTTCGCACCGATCTTATTCTCTGTGCCATTTGCAAGACGTCTGATATTGGCACGGTGCTGCCATACCCCTAAAATGGTAAAACAGGCTGTCACTATGTAAAATTCCGCACGGATTCCCATTGGAACTGTGATAATCCCAAGCTGTCCGTAAATGACCACCTGGACGAAAACACTGATCAGTCCGATGATTGAGCCGAGAGATACATACTTTGTCACTGCGCTGATCACCAGAAAAAGTCCCATACTGACCGGTGCAACGATTGGAAATACTGCAAGCACCATTCCACCGGTACATGCAACTCCTTTTCCGCCTTTGAACTTCAGATAAAACGGAAAATTGTGTCCGAGCACCGCTCCAAAACCTGCGTACAGCTCCAGAAGAATGATGTCTTCTGTATATGTTCTTCCAAAGATCAGTTTAACGGCTAACACTGCCGCTACTGTTTTTAAAATATCACCAAGGCAGGTCACAAGTCCTGCCTTCCAGCCAAAGGTTCTTAAGGTGTTTGTCGCACCGGAATTGCCGCTTCCTTTTGTGCGGATATCCACACCTTTCTTTTTCCCATAAAAATAACCTGTTTCAAATAATCCGCAGGCGTAGCCGATCGCTACTGCAATTATCCTGGCGATGATCATTTTTCATTTTCCTTTCTCTCTCTGATGATAAAACGAAGTGCAGTTCCCCGGAATCCGAAGGTATCACGGATACGGTTCTCCAGATATCTTGTGTATGAGAAATGCATCAACTGTTTATCATTTACAAAGATCACAAAGGTTGGCGGTTTTACAGAAACCTGCGTGGTGTAATAGATACGCAGTCTCTTTCCCTTATCCGATGGCGGCTGCTGCATCGCAACTGCCTCGGTAACAATTTCATTCAATACACCGGTTGCCACACGCATACTGTTATTCTCAATTACGACATCGATCGTCTCAAAAATCTTATTGAGACGCTGTCCTGATTTTGCAGAGATGAAAATAATCTCCGCATACGGCATAAAGCTTAAGATATCACGGATTTTCTCAGTATGGCGGTAGATGGTCTTATCATCTTTTTCAATCGCATCCCATTTATTGACTGCGATGATGATTCCCTTTCCACGGTCATGTGCGATTCCCGCGATCTTGGCATCCTGCTCGGTCACGCCCTCGGTAGCGTCGATCACAATAATACAGACATCTGCACGCTCAACGGCTGTCACTGCACGGATAATACTGTAACGCTCGATCTCTTCTTTGATCTTATTCTTACGTCTCAATCCTGCGGTATCGATAAACACATATTCTTTTCCATTGTACTTAATGTCGGTATCGATCGCATCTCTGGTCGTGCCTGCGATATCCGATACAATAACACGGTCCTCCTGCGCCAGTTTATTGATGAGGGATGATTTTCCAACATTCGGTTTTCCGATAATGGCGATCTTCGGACGGTCGTCCTCCTCGTCATCTTTCTTATATTCCGGGAAATATTTCACCACTTCATCTAACATATCTCCAAGTCCCAACATGGAAGCGGCAGAAACCGGGAACGGATCTCCGATTCCAAGATTATAGAACTCATAGACATCTGCCATATACTTTTCAAAGCTGTCCACTTTATTGACAACCAGCACGACCGGTTTGCCGGAACGACGCAGCATATCTGCAACTTTGGAATCCGAATCCTGCAATCCCTGTCTGACATCGACAATAAACATGATCACGTCTGCAGTTGCAATCGCAATCTCTGCCTGCTCTCTCATCTGTGATAAAATAATATCGTTACTGTCCGGTTCAATACCTCCGGTATCGATCATGGTAAAATTGTGATCTAACCACGACACCTCCGCATAAATACGGTCTCTTGTAACGCCCGGTGTATCTTGTACAATTGAAATACGCTCACCTGCAAGTGCATTAAATAACGTAGACTTTCCTACATTCGGGCGTCCAACAATCGCTACGACTGGTTTACTCATTGATAAAACTCCTTTTCTCATGTATCACGGAAAGAACTGGGATCTCCACTACTTTCCTGTTATAACCTTAAATGGCTTTCTACCGTTACGCTAAAAATAACAATAACAGTTTACAATAAAAAAGATGGAATAACAATATTTATTCCATCTTTTTTCTGAACTATGCGTTTTGTCTAGGAAATGTGCGGTATTCCTTTTTCCCTTACTGCCGTAACCGGATTCATCAGTGCGTCATACTCATCATAAGTCATAAGTTTTCGCTCACTGTTCAAAATCCCAAGTTTTTTCAATGTCTCAATAATGTTTGTGCATTTGCTTCCGAACTCAACATAGGCGCTGTCACTGTTTGGGAAATAAGCTTCTGCCTCTTCTGCAGTCTTCTCCCCTGTCAGCACCGCTTCTGTCACATCAACCCCATCCACACTGTAAGAACTGTAATTCCAGATGATACCGTCCGGATTATAAAAACTGATATCCAGATTGTTAAAATAACGATCCCTGTACGTGTTATCCTCATCACCGGCACGGAGCGAATAAAGTTGATAGTACGTCATGTTTCCCGCTTCCACATCTTTTTGCACCGCCTCCATGACAGCGTCAAGCTCTTCCTGTGTAAAACGGTAATCCTCTGTTCTGCCGTTCTCATCTACAAATGAAATACTGCCGGCATAATACTCATTCGTCTTATAGTAATTGCCAAACATGTTCTGCATCATCTTATCCGGATCACTCTCTAACGCAGTCACTTTTGCGACGACAGAATCTTTGTCCGCAGCCGCAGCCTGCCCAACCGGAACTGTATAACTTCTCCGCAGCCTCTTACCATCCTTCAGGGTATATGTGATTGAGAGATAATATTGGTTCTCTGCGCTCAGGCACTCTTCTTTCTGTGCCAGGATCTCTTTCTGGAGATCTATAATCTTCTGAATATCATCCGGTTCGGTATAGCGGAGCTTATAGTCCAGATTGAGCGATACCACCTTAACCTCTGAAACATCCGGTATTTTTCCTTCGATCCGGAATAGATCCAGTTTCAGTGCACCCAGAAATGCTGCCAGAACAACCGTTAAGACTGCCCATTCCCCAACTCTCTTTTTGTGGAACACACGGAAATTCTTCTCAATAAGCATCTCCGCCACAAAAAAGCCGATCGCACCAAAGATCAGGGTGCCTGCTGCAAGTATCCAAAAATGTACCTTTGCCGAAGAAAAACTGTTTCCGATCGTGTCAGCAACGGCAGTTCCTCCAAGCAGACCGGCGCAGACAGCCACGCCCCAGCGGAACACCGGCTTGATTCCCCGCATGCTGATAAGGTCACCTGCAGTCTCCAATTTTCTCCATTTATACAACTGATAGGCTGCGATCAGGAATACCACACCTGCCACTGCATAAATCCCGAGCAGATATGCACCCTTAAACTCGATTCCAACCGTCACATACTCACTGTTTTCTACTGACTGTATCCGCAGATTGTTTGTCAGATAATAAATAGGCGACAAAATACAGGATTTTCCCGGATTCCAATTGTTTGACACCCCAAAGCAGACACTCTCTATCACCATGTTGATCAGATACCAGCATCCTACATACAGATAATTGACTACGACATAATACACCGGAAATGCCAGGAGCTGTCCGGTAAACATCGCCACAAATGCGCCGAGCGCCAGTGCAAAAAACGTCATTGCGGCTTCTGCACCAAACCAGTATAAAATGTACTGGATATTGGTGATATGTGCACCAATGCAGACGAACACCGTGATAATAAAGGTCAGGATCTGCGGAACGATCATAAATGCAAACGCAGATATGATATTCGTTACAAACAACTCCCGTCTGTCCACCGGAAGTGAATGGATCATATTCGTATTCTTTGCAGAATACAGATAGGAAAACACTGCCATGATCATCACTGCTGCAAATGCAAATGTGATCACCGGATTCATGGCTGCCCGCATAGCGCCACTGATCGCATAGACCTGTCTCTGGAGCTGGCTGTAACTGTCATCCTGCAGATAATACCGCATATTAAACCACAGTCCGACCGGAAGCGAAACGATCAGATAACAACTGTACAATGCCCACAAAGGCCAGAAATGTGTCATATTTTTTTTGAAAATTGTTTTGTTAAAGCAGGATGTCTTTGACTTCATAATCCACACCTCCCAATTCATAAATAAAGATTTCCTCCAGTGTCAATGGAAGTACATCAACAATGGTAGGATTTTCTGTCAGAAGAACTTTCTCTGCCTCCTTCGGATCACCTTTTACGATCAGGGTATAGACACGCCCTGTGTTTGCCATGTGCAGCACCTCAAAATCATCCGGCAATTTTGGTACACCACTCTGACATGCCACCTGTATCTTGGAAATATCTCCCTGAAGATCGCTCAAAGACCGCTCGATCATAATTTTTCCATGGTGCATGATGCCCACATGGTCACAGGTATCCTCAAGTTCCCTCAGGTTATGGGAGGACACTAAAACTGTCATTTTCCGCTCTGCCACTTCCGCCATTAAGATACTCCAGATCTGTCTGCGCATCACAGGATCAAGTCCGTCCACCGGTTCGTCTAAGATCAGCAGATCCGGTTTACAGCAGATTGCAAGCCAGAACGCTACCTGTTTCTGCATGCCTTTCGACAGCCGTCTGATAGTGCGTTTCACATCGATCGTCGGGAAAAATTCCTGCATTTTATAAAAAAGCTTACTGTCAAACTGTGGATAGATGCCTTCATAAAAGCGTTTCATCTCCATCGTATCTGCCTGCATAAAATAAAACAGTTCATCCGGGATATAAGCCATCCTCTGCTTGATATTCCGGTTTTCAAATACCGGTTCACCGTCGATCAGGATCTCTCCCTCATCTGCCTTATAAACTCCAGTAAGATGGCGGATCAACGTCGACTTTCCTGCTCCGTTTGGTCCTACCAGTCCATAAATATCACCTTTTCCCACATGCATTTCCACGCCGTTCAACGCCTGAAAATCATCAAACTTTTTCTTTAAATTATGAACCTGGATCATTGTGCCTCTCCCCCTTTAGCCAATTGTTCAATACGTGTCTTCAAACTGTCCCCATCCGTCGCCAAAAACAACAGTTCCGTCACCACTTCATCAAATTCCTTCATCAGTTCTTCATTTCTGACGCCCAGCACTTCTTTCCGCTCGGCAACGAATGTTCCTTTTCCGGCAACGGTATAGACATATCCCTCTGCCTCAAGTTCCCGGTATGCCTTCTGGATAGTATTTGGATTGATGGCAAGCTTCGAAGCCATTTCCCGCACGGAGGGCAGCTTTTCATTTGCAATAAGGGAATTCGTGATAACCAGCTTTCTCAGACCATCTTTGATCTGTTCATAAATTGGTTTTGCATCCCTGTAATTTAACTGAATCAAATAACAAACCTCCCATCTGTATTAGCTGTATGATGCGTACTATCATTCTTCATACAGTTAATATAGCACGGGAGGTCTTCTATTACAATGAAGATAATCCTAGGATATTATTAAGAAATCTTTAAATTATGCTTTTTTCAAAAGCAGCATCGTTTCAGCTATCCGAGATAAGCCTTCAGAAGTTCGAATGTATTCTTCACGCCATCCACATGGCTTCTCTCATATCCGTGTGATGCATACACGCCGGAACCGATCAGTCCGTGGCGCACATCATATCCGGCGCTCAGCGCAACATCTGCATCTGAACCATAGTATGGATAGACATCCACTGCAAAATCAATGCCATTCTCTTTCGCTGCCTTCACAAGACCGTTTACCACATCATAATGATATGGTCCATGGCTGTCCTTCGCACAGATCGACACCTGTGTCTCATCACAGGCAAGTCCGTCACCGACACATCCCATATCCACAGAGATCACTTCTGTCACGCCTTCCGGGACAGAGGCTGCGCCACCGTGTCCTACTTCCTCAAATACAGTGATGTGCTGGTAGATCATACGCTCCGGTGTCACATTTTCCTCTTTCAAATATTTTGCATAGCCCAATAAAATTCCAACACTTAATTTGTCATCTAAGAAACGGCTCTTAATGTAACCGGATGCTGTCACCGTAGTTCTCGGATCAAAGCAGACAAAATCACCTGTCATAATGCCGAGCTTCTCCACATCCTCTTTTGATTTTACTTTTTCATCCAAAACAACTTCCACAGAATCATAGCTTCTCTTCGTATCGTTATATTCTCCGTTTACATGAATGGAAGCGTTGATCAGCTGTAATGTTCCGTCATATTTTCCGTTAAATCTGGTGACAACTTTACAGTTTTCTCCCTCTGCATTGTTTGCATTCATACCGCCGACTGCTGTAACACGGAGTCTTCCGTTGGCTTTGATCTCTGCCACCATGGCACCTAACGTATCAATATGTGCCTCTAAAAGAACGGCGTTCTCTTTGTCCCTGCCGCCGATCGGTACGAGCACACCGCCTTTTACCGTAAGCTTTGGCTCATATCCAAGCTTTTTGTATTCTCCCATGACATAGTCTGCCACCTCTTTTGTGAAGCCGGATGGACTGTCGATCGCAAGAATGTTTTTTGTCTCTTCTACCATATAATCTACATAATTTTTACTCATATTCTTTTGCTCCTTTATCTTATTTTAAACATAAAAATGCCCCGAGGTTTCCGCGCTTACCATGGCTTGCGCGGTGGGAAAAAAGTAAGTCAGGATTGCAGCACGTGCAAATGTCCGTGATTTCTAAATGTTCCGGCAGGACACCTGCATCAAGCAGTACAATTTCGTTTGCTTTCCAGAGGTCGAGCTGATATTTTCCATTTTCTTTTGCGATAAGGATCTCATTCTCATGTCCTGCAAATGCCCGCTCAAACTCCACCGCAACATCCCCGCTCACCTCGTAGCAGTCCTGACAGATGGACGGTCCGATCGCACAGCGCAGTTCCTCCGGTCTGCTTCCATATTCCCTCCGCATCGCCTCGATAGTCGCTTTTCCCATGCGGTTTACTGTTCCACGCCAGCCGGAATGGCTTAACCCGATGGCACAATGCACCGGATCTACAAAATACAATGGAACACAGTCCGCATAGAACGTTGATAACACTAAGCCCGGCACATCCGTGATCAGTCCATCTGTATCATGAAATTCCCGTTCCCTGGTAAGACCATTTCCTGCATCCTCGGCCGTCACTTTTCTTACATTTGTCGTATGTGTCTGATCCGTAAAAACAAATTTATCATAATCCACATCAAGCGCTGATGCAAGTCTTCTGTAATTTTCCCGGACTGCCTCCTCTTCATCTCCTCTTGTAAAACTCAGATTCATGGTGGAAAAAATACCCTCACTCACGCCGCCAAGTCTTGTGGTAAAACCTTCTTTTACGATTCCTGTTTTCTCCAATAACGGAAAATGTAAAAGCGGCACTTCCACGCCAGCCCCAGGATGATGTATAACCTCTGCCGGCACTCCTGTATTGTTTTTCCGCTTCCAGCTTTTATGTTCCATATCACTTACAACTCTCCTGATTTTGTCCTGCGAAAAAGCAGCCATAAAAATGCATTCTTTCACCCTCTCAGAACCCCTGATAGTCAAATGCATTCTGAATGACTTTTATCTGCTCTCCCAAAATTGCCGCCACATCAAACCTGCAAGGTGTATATGTTCCATAACCATGTGTCAGGCAATAATACGAAGCTACTTTGGAAATCGTTCTCTGTTTTGCAGCAGTCACCGCCTCAAGTGGATTTCCCGCTGCGTTGTCCGCACGGTATTTTACTTCCACAAACACCAGGTATCCACCCTGTCTTGCCACGATATCGATCTCTCCAATACGACATCTGTAATTATATTCTAAAACCTCATACCCCTGCTGTTCCAAATACACACCTGCCAGTTTTTCATAGGCAGTTCCCACACTTCTCTTATTGATAAAACCCTCTTTTCTACTGCAGCATCCTTTTTCTGTGCCTGCTGTCCCTCATTCTATTCACTTCCTGCAGCACACTATTTGATTATGCCATTCATCTGCTGCCATTCCACTTCATTTATGATAACATATCTGCCTGCTGCAATTTCGCCTTCATCTTATCCATGTCATCCACAAACACAAGAATTTCTGCCACTACTTCATAAAGTTCCGGCGGAATCGCATCCCCGATCTCTAATTTCGACAGCGTTTCCGCCAGCTTATTATCTTTATAGAATGGAACATCATTTTCTTTTGCCTTTGCAATGATCTTTTCCGCCACTTCGCCCTTGCCGCTGGCAAGGATCTTCGGTGCTTTATCTCCCGGCTCATATGCTACTGCCACCGCTGTTTTTACTTTTTTCTTTTCATTATCCCATGCCATATCCGCTCACCACCTCTGTTTTGTATCTGATATACTAGGCTCTCACATCAAACGAATACCGATGCAGTGTTCCCGTCTGTGGCATGTCTTTCCGCAGGAAATCATCCCCAAAGCTGACCTTCTTTTCTTCCTTTGTCATCGTTATGGTACACTGATAACCTTTGTCTTTCAGCTTTTGTTCCAGCACAGGCAGATACTTTTCCACAAGATCATAGGACGCATCGTCAGCCAAATAAAAATTTGTTTTGACATTCCGATGCTGCATTTTCACCGAGACATCGGTAGAGCCAAGGTGTTCCAGATCCAGGTGTAAAAAAGCGCTCAGCTCTGCATCAGGGTCTCTCAGATTCTTTTTATTCGTGTATACATAAAGTTCTCCGTTTGCATTCTGACCGGACATCTTCAATGGCACCTGTACATATGTATATGCCTGATTGAGCTGATTCATAAATTCAATATTACCGCGCACCTCTGCCGCAGTATCCAGAAAACTGTTTTTCGTAACGCCTGCTTCTTTCAGCGCATCTTCCACCTGCTTCATCTGCTGCTCTAATTTTTCGTAAAGCTGGCTGATTTTCTCCTGCTTCAACTCTTCCGGCCGTATCAGCCATTGCTGCTCCATCACATTCCGAAGCAGACTTTTATATGCATCACTTCCTAATAATTTTTGGATACTCTGCGATGCCATTCCATTGTTTTCAGATAAAATCTGTGACACTGTGCGCAGAAAATCAGAGACGGTCAGATTTTTGTCCAATGCCGTTTTGCCGTCTGCAGCTTCCCATGCAGCGCCCTCTATCATCAGATTCTGTGCTACGCTCTCATCTTCCAACGTGTCGATAAAAATATCCTGCTCCATCGCTTCCGGGAAAAGTTTTGTACTTTCTACCAGTGAAGGAATATTCTGCAATAACTTGCCAAGACTTGAAAACTGCTGCTCTGATAAAACGTCACCAAGTGCCTGACCACCTGTTCCTTCCTGTATGGCTTGTCCTGCTGTTGTGGTCTGCTCTCCGTTTACAGTCTGTTCCTCTGCGCCTAGCCGTCCGTCAGTCAAAATCTGTCCTTCTGCCGTTGTCTGTCCACCGGTCACAATCTGTCCTTCCGCCGTTGTCTGTCCGCCGGTCTCGATCTGTCCTTCTGCCATTGTCTGTCCACCGGTTTCTATCTGCCCCTCTGTATTGACCGATTCTCCGGCAGCAGTCTGCTCTGGAAGAAGGATTGAGAGAATCTTCTGATTCATCTGTACCGCCTGATCCGGTGTCAGATCATGAGAGCCAGCAAGATCAGCCAGTTCATTCATCGCCTGATCCATCTCCTGTAAAATGGCATGCTCATCTGTCATGTAATTTTCAAACTGCGCTGCCATCTCCGGCGAAACCGGAATTCCAAGCTTTGTCATATTTACAACCGTAGTAATATCTACACCAGGATTCATATTCGCGATCCTTGCCATATTTAAAAGGCTTTGCTTATCAATTGGCATCTGTTCTTTCATCATAGCATCGACCATTGCAAGATTCCGCTCTGTCACAGGTACGGTTCCTTCCGTCAGCGCATTGGTAAGAATTGGATTTCCTCCACTGCCAGCACCTGTGTATGGTTTGATCTCAATCGTCACACCATCGTTGCTTTTTACCTGAAAGAACATCGGAGTCCCCTGTGAGAGCGGCACTTTTCCGGACAATCTTGCTGTGATGGTCTGTCCATCGCTAAGCGCCAGCGTCACTTTTCCATTTTTCACAGAACTGACCGTTCCTTCAAAAACACTTCCGGAAGACAATTCTTCCAGTGTAGATACTACTTTCTGCATACCGGAAGCTGCCTTCAACTCTTCTGTTCCGCTTGAAATATTTCTGTTGTATTGTCCTAACATATCGGATATGTGCATGGTTTCGCCTCACTTGATACAAACTTCCTCTATAGTAAAATTTTTCCTGCGATCAGAAGCAATTTCTAATACGGTAGTCCATATCCCTTAAACAAAATTTTTGATAAAGCTGGCACGATGTATCGGAGATGGTCCGGCTTCCTGCAATGCCCTGATATGTTCCGCTGAACCATAGCCTTTATTGGATGCGAATCCATACTGTGGCAGAATCTTGTCATACTCTACCATCAGGCGGTCCCTTGTAACCTTCGCAACAATGCTCGCTGCCCCAATGGAAATACTTTTTGCATCTCCTTTGATAATTGGCACCTGTCTGATGGAAACTCCGGGAATCGTGACCGCATCATTTAATAATATATCGGGTTTTACGCTTAATTTGCTTATAGCCTCACGCATTGCCTCATAAGTTGCCTGCAAAATATTGATTTCATCAATCCTCTGTGAGCTTGCCATTCCAATACCTACCGCAACTGCCTTTTCCATGATCACATCATACAATTCTTCCCGCTTTGCAGCAGAAAGCTTCTTAGAATCGTTGATATACAAAATATCGCAGTCTTTTGGCAAAATAACTGCGCCAGCTACCACCGGACCGGCAAGCGGTCCTCTTCCGACTTCGTCAATACCGCAGATATAGCCATAATCTGCATATTCCCGCTCATATTTTTTCAGATTTTCAATGCGCAGCTTCTCTGCCTCTAATTTTTCAAACCGTTTCTTTGCCTGCTCTACGATTTTCACAACACCGGAACGCTCGTCTTTTTCATATGTTTCTATAAAAGAAGGCAGTTTCTCATCGTCCACTGCCTTAAGTTCTTCTTTGATCTCACCGATTTTTTTCTCTGCCATTCTGTCCACTTATCCTTTGTCAACTTTTGACGCTTTCTGTATAAAATAGGTTCATCACCGGCTTTATTCAGCCTGCACCTGTGGCCACTCCAAAGTAATCTTTCCAAGCTTTCCGCCTCGGAATTCATCAATCAGAAGTGCTGCCGCTTTGCTGTAATCCAATTCGTTTCCTTTGGAAATGCATTTGCGGTTCTCTGCAATCTGCTCTAAAATCTTCACCGGAGTTTGTGTCTCATCTACACCATAGCGGTCTGTTAAAATTCCGGCATAATCTCTTGTCAGAACTTTGATCAGCTCCAGTGACAATTCATCAATATTCAAAATTTCATCTTTGATTGCCCCGATCAGTGCAAGACGCAGTCCAACCATCTGATCTTCAAATTTCGGCCACAAAATTCCCGGTGTATCCAGTAATTCCAGATTTTTGTTCAGTCTGATCCACTGTTTTCCTTTTGTCACACCCGGTTTATTTCCAGTTTTGGCACATGCCTTTCCCGCATAGGAATTGATAAACGTCGATTTTCCAACATTTGGAATTCCGACTACCATCGCACGGACAGGACGATTTAAGATTCCTCTTCTTCTGTCACGCTCAATCTTTTCCTTACAGGCTTCCATTACTACATTTGTAACTGTTTTCATGCCTGTCTTGGTTCTCGCATCCAGACCGACAACATAGTAGCCCATCTTTTTAAAATAGGCTGCCCATTCTTTGTTCTGATTCTCATCAGACAAATCTGATTTGTTCATGATGATCAGTCGCGCTTTATTTTTTCCCAACTCATCAATATCCGGGTTCCGACTGCTTAACGGGATTCTCGCATCCACAAGCTCGATCACCAGATCAATTAATTTTATGTCTTCCTGCATCTGACGTTTTGCTTTCGTCATATGTCCCGGATACCACTGAAACTGCATACTTTTTCCTCACTTTTCTTATATAAATCCAAATTTTTTCCACGGAGATACACGGAACCATGCTTTTCCAATAATGTAATCTTTTTTCACATTTCCAATATTGGCATAGCGGCTGTCCTCACTGTTATTGCGGTTATCTCCAAGGACAAAATATTCATCATCCTCAAGTTTTAGTTCCTCCGATGCAAGCCCTGCCTCCTCGATGGCAGACACATCTACTTTCTCATCAAAAAGTTCCCCATTCACATAAACAGCACCATTTTGAATCAATACCGTGTCTCCCGGCACTGCAATCACGCGCTTTACATAGTAATGTGATTTTTCATTCCCGTTTGGAAGAAACACAATAATGTCATTCGGCTTTGGATCGGACACCTTATAAATGAACCGATTTACCAGAATTTCGTCTCCACTTTCCAATGTTTCTGACA
>OIWV01002626.1_pt1 | contig 12766 bp, 11 predicted proteins | sample 1587751 | NCBI WGS metagenome assembly OIWV01 (sample SAMEA3888913, study PRJEB22519) | human gut metagenome | biome: human gut; feature: human-associated habitat; material: faeces | place: Denmark | collected 2010
TAAGTCTATCTCTATCGTGTCATCTGGTTTTTGCGCGAGCAACGAGGCAAGCCGAGATGCTTGCATCTCGATTTGCCGACTGCCGCGTTCATCGAGACAAGTACTCTTGTCTCAATGTTGGGACAAAAGAGCTACCGTCTCCACATGCCCGCTCATCCCGAACATATCACAGCATCTCACGCGCTCCACCGCGTATCCTCTTTCATCCAGATACTTCACATCGCGCGCCAATGTGGCGGAATCGCAACTGACATAGACTACCCGCTTTGGCTGCATCCGGACGATCGTGTCGAGGCAGACGCTGTCACAGCCTTTGCGCGGCGGATCGACGACGATGACGTCCGCGTGGGCGTGTTCGCCCGGGTGGTCTTTGGCGTACTGTTCGTAGTAGGCCGGAAGAATCTCTTCCGATTTTCCAACGAAAAATTCAGCGTTTTCGATCTCGTTAATTTTCGCATTGTTCTTCGCATCCGCGATTGCCTCCGGGACGATTTCGACGCCGTAGACTTTTTTGGCTTTCTGCGCGAGGAACAGCGTGATCGTGCCGGTGCCGCAGTAGGCGTCGATGACGGTCTCCTCGCCCTTGAGGTTCGCGAATTCCAGCGCCTTGTTGTAGAGGACTTCGGCCTGCTTCGTGTTGACCTGGAAGAAGGAGCGCGGTGAGATGTGGAAGGTCAGGCGGCCGATGCGGTCGAGGATGGTCGGCTTGCCCCAGAGCAGGTTCGTCTCGCGGCCCATGATGACATTGTTGCGGTACGTCTGGATGTTCTGGTGGATGCTGACGACGTGCGGCAGGCGCTTGCGCAGGGCCTTGACGAATTCCTTCTCGCGCGGCAGCTGCTTCGTGGCCGTGACGATGACGACCATGAGCTCGCCCTTCTCGCCGACGCGTCCGACGACGTGGCGCAGCACGCCCGTGTGGCGGTCCTCATTGTAGACGGGGATGCGCAGCTCTGTGATGATATCGCGCACGGCATTGACGATCTCGTTGTTGCCCTCTTTCTGGATGTGGCAGTCACGCGTGTCGATGATCTCGTGCGTGCCCTGCGCAAAGCAGCCGATGACGGTCTTGCCCTTGCTGCGGCCGATCGGGAACTGCATCTTGTTGCGGTAGTTCCACGGGCTCTCGGCGCCGAGCGTCGGCTCGACGAAGAGGTCCTTCTGGCCGCCGATGCGCGTGACGGCGTCGATGACCTGCTGGCGCTTGGCCTTGAGCTGGGCCATGTAGTCGAGGTGCTGGAGCTGGCAGCCGCCGCACTGCTCGTAGATGGGGCAGATTGGCGTGACGCGGTCGCGGCTCGCACGCAGGACCTTGACGAGATGGCCTCTCGCGTACGTCTTCTTGACCTCGTCCACGGCGGCCTCGACGGACTCGCCCGGCAGCGCGCCCGGCACAAATACCGTAAATTCTTCGTAGCGCCCTACGCCCTCGCCGCTCGTGCCGAGCGTGCGGATCTCGATCTCATATGATTTTCCTTTTTCGACGGGAACTTTGTGTTTCATGATGGTTATCCTTTTGCAAATGTCAGTTTTTCAAAGAGTTCCTCTGGGCTAGCGAGGATGACCTTGGCGCCGTGCTCTACGAGTTCCTTTTCAGGGCGGAAGCCCCAGAGGACGCCGACGGGCAGGAAGCCGGCGTTGACGGCCGTGTCCATATCGACGCTCGTGTCGCCGAAGTAAGCGACTTCTTCGGGTCTTACGCCGTACTCCTTGGCCATCATGAGGACTTTCTTCGGGTCCGGCTTGATGGGCAGGCCCGGGCGGTCGCCCATGACGGTCGTGAAGGTGCCAGCGGGGAACATGCCGCCGATGATCTCGTCGGCCGCCTGCTGGTGCTTGTTGGTGCAGACGCCCATCGGGATGCCCTGCGCCTTGAGCTTATCGAGCATCGCCTGGATGCCCGGGAACGGGCCCGTGTGGTCGCGGTGGTGCTCGTAGATGGCCTGATAGCGCTTCATCGCCTCGATGACGAAGGCCTCGTCGGCGGCCTTCTCCTTCGGCAGCGTACGCTCGATGAGCTTCTTGGAGCCATTGCCGAGGTAGTAGCGGTATTCGTCTAAAGGATGCGTCGGGAATCCGTAGGATGCGAGCATCTCATTGACGCTGATAGCCAGATCTTCGAGCGTGTCGACGAGCGTGCCGTCGAGGTCGAAGATGGCGGCTCTGTACTGCATGAGAATTCTCCTTTCTCTTTTCTCTTTGTCAAAAACCTTCCCCAGAGGGGAAGGCTTTGCTTGTGTCTATCCTGTTTTAGTCGGCGAGCTTCTCGGCGAGCATCTTGTTGACCATCTGCGGGTTTGCCTTGCCGCGCGTGGCCTTCATGACCTGGCCGACGAGGGCACCGATGGCCTTCTTCTTGCCGCCCTTGTACTCGGCGACGGCCTTCGGGTTCGCCGCAATCGCTGCGTCGACGGCCGCCTCAATGGCGCCCGTGTCCGTGATCTGGACGAGGCCCTTGTCCTTGACGATCTTCTCCGGGTCGTCCTCGTTCGTCCACATCTCCTTGAAGACCTTCTTGGCGATCTTGCCGGAGATCGTGTCCTTCATGATGAGACCGATCATCTTGCCGAGACGCTCAGCGCTGACCGGGGACTTCGTGATGTCAATGCCGTCCTCATTGAGGTTCTTGGCGAGGTCGCCCATGATCCAGTTGGCCGCGAGCTTCGGGTCGGCGCCCGTCGCGACGACGGCGTCGAAATACTCTGCCATGGCACGCGAGCTCGTGATGATGCCGGCATCGTAGTCTGACAGGCCGTATTCCTTCTCGAGGCGGGCGCGGCGGGCATCCGGCAGCTCCGGCAGCTCGCTGCGGTACTTCTCGATCGTCTCCTCGCTCGTGACGATTGGCGGCAGGTCCGGCTCCGGCATGTAGCGGTAGTCGTGCGCGTTCTCTTTGCTGCGCATCGAGAGCGTGATGCCGCGGGCCGGGTCGAACGTGCGCGTCTCCTGGACGATGTGGCCGCCGTCCTCGAGGACTTCCTGCTGGCGCTCGATCTCGTAGTTGATGGCATCCTCGAGATTCTTGAAGGAGTTGATGTTCTTCATCTCCGTGCGGGTGCCGAGCTCTTCCGTGCCAGCCGGGCGCAGGGAGACGTTGATGTCGGCGCGCAGGTTGCCTTCTTCCATGCGGCAGTTCGAGACGTCGATGTACTCCATGATGGCCTTGATCTTCTCCATGTAGGCGCGGGCCTCTTCTGCCGAGCGCAGGTCCGGCTCCGAGACGATCTCGAGGAGTGGCACACCCGTGCGGTTGTAGTCGACGTTGCTCGTCGCGGAGTCCTTGATGGTCGTGCCCGAGTGGACGAGCTTGCCGGCGTCCTCCTCCATGTGGATGCGCGTCAGGCGGATGCGCTTCTTCTCACCGTCGACGTCAATGTCGACCCAGCCGTGCTCAGCGATTGGCAGGTCGTACTGGGACGTCTGCCAGTTCTTCGGCAGGTCCGGATAGTAGTAGTTCTTGCGGTCGAACTTGCTGTACTTGTTGATTGTGCAGTTCGTCGCGAGGCCGGCCTTGATGCCGAACTCGACGACGCGCTTGTTGACCGTCGGCAGGACGCCCGGCAGGCCGAGGCAGACCGGGCAGACATGCGTGTTCTGCTCCGCGCCGAAGCCCGTGGCGCAGCCGCAGAAAATCTTCGTTTTCGTCTTGAGCTCGCAGTGGATCTCAAGGCCAATGACTGCTTCGTATTTCATCAGTGTTTCCCTCCCAGCTCAGGCATCTGCTTGTGGTACTCCTGGCTCTGCTCATACGTGTAGGCCGTGCGGATCAGCGTTTCCTCCGCGAGCGGCTTGCCGATGATCTGCAGGCCGATGGGCAGGCCCTTGCTGCTCTTGCCGCACGGGATGGAGATGCCCGGCAGGCCGGCGAGGTTCAAGGGGACGGTGCAGACGTCCTGCAGGTACATCTGCAGCGGGTCTGCGATCATCTCGCCGATCTTGAAGGCCGGCGTCGGGGCCGTCGGGGCCATGATGACATCGACCGTCTTGAAGGCTTCCGTGTAGTCCTGCTGGACGAGCGTGCGGACCTTGAGTGCCTTGAGGTAGTAGGCGTCGTAGTAGCCGGCGGAAAGCGCGTAGTTGCCGATCATGATGCGGCGCTTGACTTCCTCGCCGAACTTCTCGTCGCGCGTGTTCGTCATCATCTGGACGAGGTCCTCGCCGTCGACGCGCTCGCCGTAGCTGACGCCGTCGTAGCGCTCGAGGTTCGTCGCAGCCTCAGCCGGCGCGATGAGGTAGTACGTGGAGATCGCGTACTCCGTGTGCGGCAGGGAGATCTCGACGACTTCTGCGCCGAGCTCCTCGTACTTCTTGATGGCCGTGCGCACGGCCTGTTCGACCTCCGGGTCCATGCCCTCGACAAAGTACTCCTTCGGCAGGCCAATCTTGAGGCCCTTGACGTCCTCGACGAGGGACTTCGTGTAGTCCGGCACCGCTGCGGCGCTCGACGTGGAGTCCATCTCATCGTGACCCGCGATGATGTTGAGCAGGTTCGCGCAGTCCGTGACGTCGCGCGTCAGCGGGCCGATCTGGTCGAGCGAGGACGCGTAGGCGACAAGGCCATAGCGCGAGACGCGGCCGTACGTCGGCTTCATGCCGACGACACCGCAGAAGGAAGCCGGCTGGCGGATGGATCCGCCCGTATCGGAGCCGAGCGCCCAGATGGCCGTGCCAGCGGCGACGGCTGCGGCGCTGCCGCCCGAGGAACCGCCCGGCACGCAATCGAGGTTCCACGGGTTGTGCGTCACGTGGTAGGCCGAGTTCTCCGTCGAGCCGCCCATGGCGAATTCATCCATGTTGACCTTGCCGAGGAGGACGGGATTCTCGGCCTTGATCTTCGTCATGACCGTCGCATCGTACGGCGGCACGAAGTGCTCGAGGATCTTCGAGGCGCACGTCGTCTTGACGCCCTTCGTGCAGATGTTGTCCTTGATGGCACCCGGGATGCCCTCGAGGAAGGAAATCGCCTCACCCGCTGCGATCTTCTTGTCGACGGCCTCTGCCTGCTTCAGCGCTTCTTCGCGCGTAATCGTCAGATACGCCTCGACGTCACCCTCGACCTCATCGATGCGGCTGAGCACGTCCTGCGTCAGCTCGACCGACGTGATCTCTTTGTTGACGAGCATGTCGTGCAGGACATGCGCCGGTTTATCATATAATCTCACAATCGTTCCCTCCGTCAGTCTCAGTCCTCAAGTACCTTCGGCACCTTGAAATAGCCGTCTTCCTGAAGCGGCGCATTCGCAAGCGCAGCTTCGCGCGGCAGCGACGGCTTGACGACATCCTCGCGGAAGACGTTCTGCATCGGCAGTGCATAGGTCGTCGGCTTGACATTCTCCGTATCGACTTTGGAAAGATTATCCATATACGTCAGGATCGAGTCCATCTGCTGGATGTAGGTCTCTGCCTTGCCCTCCGGCACCGAGAGGCGGGAGAGGACAGCGACGTTCTCCAGATCTTCTTTCGTTACTTTCATGTTTTCACCATCCAAATCAATTTGCATGTTCATACTCGTGCGGAAAAACACCTTATCATTATAACACATTATGGGGCAGCAAAAAAGAGAGCCGCCCGCAGCGGACGGCTCAGAACATCGTGATGGGGTCGATATCGATGGCGACATCGGCGCGCAGGTGGAGCTGCTGCTCCTTGAGGAAATCATGCACGGCCGGAAGGTCCGCCGTCTTGATGAGCACGACGAAGCGGTAGATGCCGCGGAAGCAGGCGATGACAGCGGGCGCCGGGCCGATGACCTGATGGCCCTCGCGTCCGGCGAAGGCGAGCTCGAAGGCCTTGACGAGCGCTTCCGCCTCCGCCTTCGCCTTTGCCTCCGACGCATTCTGGTAGAGCAGCTTGACGAGGCGGCTGTAGGGCGGATAGAAGAGCTCCTGCCGCAAGGCGATCTCCTTGTGGAAGAAGCCCTCATAGTCCTGACGGATGCCGCAGGTCACAGCATAGTGCGTCGGGTTGTAGGTCTGGATGACGACCTGGCCGCGCGTCTCGTGGCGGCCGGCGCGGCCCGCCGTCTGCGTGATCAGCATGAAGCAGCGCTCCGCCGCGCGGAAGTCCGGCATGTTGAGGCTCGAGTCCGCGCTGATGATGCCGACGGCCGTGACGTTGGGGATGTCGTGCCCCTTCGCGACCATCTGCGTGCCGAGCAGGATGTCGTACTCGCCGCGCCGGAAGCTCTCGAGGATCTCCTGATGCGCGAATTTCGTCGTCGTCGTGTCGCGGTCCATGCGGATAACGCGCGCCGACGGCACGAGCGCGGCGAGCTCCTGCTCGAGCTTCTCCGTGCCCGAGCCGAAGTACTTGATGTAGCGGCTGCCGCACTTCGGGCAGACGTCCGGCACGGGCTCCTGCACATCGCAGTGATGGCACTTGAGCTGGCCATTGCGGTGGTAGACGAGCGGCAGGCCGCAGTGGCGGCAGCGGATGACCTCGCCGCAGGAGCGGCACATGACGAACGTCGAGAAGCCGCGCCGGTTGAGCATGATGATGACCTGCTGATGCCGCGCGATCGTCTTCTCGATGAGCTCCTGCAGCGCGCGAGAGATGATGTGGCGGTTGCCCATGCGCAGCTCCTGCCGCATGTCGACGCAGTGGATGACGGGCAGCGGGATGTCGCCGATGCGCCGCGGCATGACGAGCAGTGTGAGCTCCCCCTGCGCCGCGCGGAAGTACGACTCGAGCGACGGCGTCGCACTTCCGAGGAGCAGCACGGCCCCGTGGACGCGCGCAATCTTCTCGGCCACGACGCGCGCGTGGTAGCGCGGCGACTCATCCTGCTTGTAGCTCATGTCCTGCTCCTCGTCGAGGATGACGAGCCCGATGTCGTCGGCCGGCGTGAAGAGCGCCGAACGCGCGCCGATGATGATGCCCGCCTCATTGCGGCGCACGCGCAGGATGGCGTCGTTGCGCTCCGCGAGGCTCAGGCGGCTGTGCACGACGACGAGGTCATCCGGGAAGTACGACTTGAAGGCCATGACGACCTGCCCCGTCAGCGCGATCTCCGGCACGAGCACGATGACGCGGCGGCCCGCCGCTCGCACGCGCTCCGCGAGCTCGATGTAGACCTGCGTCTTGCCACTGCCCGTGACGCCCTTCAGAAGGAAGCCCTGATACCGCGCCGCATCGATGGCAGGATAGACCTGCGCGACGACCTGCTGCTGGTCCTCCGTTAAGGCGACCTCTTCTTTTGAGGCTCTGGCATCGCGGTAGCTGTCGCGCAGCACGCGGCGCTGGCGGATCTCGGCGAGGCCCGCCGCCTCGAGGTTGTGGACCGTCGCGAGGCTCACGTGCTGCGCCTTGAGCGCGGCGAGCGGCACTTCCGGCGTCTGCTGCAAGAGCTCTAAAAGATGCGCCTGCGCCTTCCTGCGATGGTAGCTTGCAAGAAGCTCCGGCGTGACCGTACCGTGCAACACGACGATCTTCTCGTATTGTGCCGCATCGCGCTTCTGCGCCTCGTAGACCTTGCGGACGATGTGGTACTTCAAGAGCTTCGCGAGCAGGTCATCGAGCTCTTCCTGCCACTCGGGCAAGGCCCGCCGGAGCTCCGCTTTCTTCTGCGGGCCCTCGCGCAGCAGCACATCGTAGATGGCGCGGCAGTCCGGCATCGCGAGCATCATGTGGTCCGATTGGCTCTCGTCCGCCTCGTAGCGCACGGTGATGCGCAGGCCGCTCTTGCCCGGCATGAAGAGCCGCATGATCTCCGCCAGCGAGCAAAGGTAGAAGTCCGAGAGCCAGCGCGCAATCTCGATCATCTGCGGCGAGAACCAGCACTCCTCGTCGACCGCCGCGATGACATCCTTGAGCGTGATATTCTCCGGGGCTGTCGTGAGCTCATGCGTCTCGACGACAAAGCCCTCGACCTTACGGCTGCCGAATGGTACGAAGACGCGCCAACCCGCCTCGATCTTAGAGAGCTCCTCCGGCACGCGGTACGTATAGGCCCGCGCAATGCTCTTGACGGGGATATTCACGAAAACATCGGCTGTCTTCATCGACTCTTCTCTTCCTTTCTTGAACGTATCTTTTTATTATAGCCGCTCCCCGTCCTGCGGTCAAAAGGCTACTCGACCGATAGACCGATATCGCTGCGCAGGCCGATGGCCTCGGCGATATGCTGAGGGCCGAGCGCTGCGGCGGCTTCCGCCCCATCCTCAGGGTTCTCGAGGTCGGCAATCGTGCGCGCGACCTTGATGATCCTGTCGTAAGAGCGGGCCGAGAGACTCATGCGGCGGAAGGCCATCTCTAAGAGCGACTGCGCCTCATCCGTCAGCCGGCAGGTCTCCCGCAGGATCGTGTGGTTCATCTGCGCATTGCAGAAGCGCCCGTAGGGCTGCAGGCGCGCGAGCTGGCGCTGCCTTGCCCGCTCCACGCGTCCGCGTATCGTCGCAGAGTCTTCGGCGCGCCGCTTCGAGGCGAGCTCCTGATAGGCGACGCGCGGCACGCGGATGTGGATGTCGATGCGGTCGAGCAGCGGCCCCGAGATCTTGCGCGTGTAGCGGCGGATCTCACTCGGCGAGCACTCGCAGCTGCGCCCGCCCGACTCATCGCCGTAGTAGCCGCAGGGACAGGGATTCATCGCGCAGATCAGGATCATACTCGACGGGAACGTCAGCGTCGCATGGACGCGCGAGATCGTCACAGCGCGGTCCTCGAGCGGCTGCCGCAAGACCTCGAGCGTCGCCTTCGAGAACTCCGGCAGCTCGTCGAGGAACAGCACGCCGTGATGCGCGAGCGTGACCTCGCCGGGCCGTGGCACGCTGCCGCCGCCGATCATCGCGACCATCGACGTCGTGTGGTGCGGGCTGCGGAATGGCCGCTCCTGCACGAGGCCGCCGCCCGCTGGCAGGAGCCCCGCGATGCTGTAGATCTTCGTGACCTCGAGGGCCTCCTCGCGCGAGAGGCGCGGCAGGATGGAACTCAGGCGGCGCGCTAGCATCGTCTTGCCTGACCCCGGCACGCCGATCATCAAGAGATTGTGGCCGCCCGCCGCCGCGATCTCGAGCGCTCGCTTCGCCTGGAACTGCCCCTGCACATCGGCAAAGTCATCGCGAAGCACCGGGGCTGCTTCTTCCATAGACGGCACGGCTGGCGTAAGTGACTCCTGCCCGTTGCAAAACTGCACGACCTCGTGCAGGCAGTCGATCACGTAGACCGTCACGCCCTCGACGAGCAGCGCCTCATTGGCATTGCCGCGCGCGACGAAGACCGAGGTCAGCCCCTTCTCTCGCGCGGCGATGACCATCGGCAGGATGCCGCGCACCGGACGGCACTCGCCCTCGAGCGAGAGTTCCGCCGCAAAGAACGAAGTCTGGAGGCAGTCTGCCGGCACGACGCCATAGGCCGCCAAGAGGCCCACGGCAATCGGCAGGTCGAGCCCCGGGCTGTCCTTGCGGATGCCGGCCGGCGCGAGGTTTATCGTGACCTTCTCCTGCCGCAGCTGGATGCCGGAATTGCGTATAGCCGTGCGCACGCGCTCCTTCGACTCGCGCACCGCTGTGTCGGGCAGCCCGACGATGTCAAAGGCGGGCAGTCCCGCCGCCGAGTCGACTTCCACCGCAATGATGAGGCCGTCGACTCCCATCGTCGTGCCGCCAAATGATCTTGCAAACAATCGCTCCCCCTCCAATCCTCGTTTTCCTCATCTCTTTTCTCACATGCTCTGTCATGTCTCAAAGGCGCCGGGCAAATGCTCAATCTGCCAGCGCTCTCCCGCGCGATAGACTTCAATGACATCAAAACGACAGAGACAACCTTCAAGATGTCTCTGCCGCAAGAACCAGCGCGCAGACTGGATGATCTTCTGTTGTTTGCGATGGTCGACAGCAGCTGCCGGCCGGCCGAAGCGCTGCGTGCGCCGCGTCTTGACCTCGACAAAGGCCAGCATCCGCCCCTTGCTGGCCACGATGTCGATTTCCCCGCGCGGCGTGCGGAAATTGCGCGCAAGGATCTCGTAACCAGCCCGCTCTAGAAAAACGGCCGCGGCCTCTTCGCCCTGACGGCCAATCGTCGTCGTGTCCATAAGCCTCTCCGCATTCTCTTTAATTATCAAACAATTCGTATAGTTTTATTATACGGGCTGCCGGGAAATGCGTCAAGCTTTATGGATGCCATCGTCACACATCAAAATCGTAGGCGATGGAACGCACGGGCTCGAAGGAGCGGCGGTGAATCGGGCACGGACCGTACTTCTTGAGCGCCTCGATGTGCTGCGCCGTGCCGTAGCCCTTGTGCTGCGCGAAGCCGTACTCCGGGTAAATCTTGTCGTACTCATCCATGAGGCGGTCACGCGTGACCTTCGCGATAATCGAGGCCGCCGCAATCGAGGCGGACTTCGCATCGCCCTTGATGATCGACTCCGAGGGCATCGGCAGGCGGTCGAGCGGCACCGCATCAATCAGGACCTCCTGCGGCGCGGGCTGCAGCGAGAAGATGGCCTCGTACATGCCGTTGATTGTCGCCTGATAGATGTTGACGCGGTCGATCGTCTGCGCGTCGATGAGCGCCGTGCCGACCGCGATGGCTTTCTCCTGGATCTCATCGAAGAGCTCCTCGCGGACCTTCGCCGAGAGCTTCTTCGAGTCGTTGAGCTTCGGCAGGCAGAGGTCGTGCGGCAGGATGACGGCCGCCACCGAGACCGGCCCTGCAAGCGGGCCGCGGCCCGCCTCGTCGACGCCCGCCACGATCTCGTGGCCGCGCGCCCAAGCAGCGTGCTCGTAGGCGTAGAGCTTCAACAGGCGCTCGTGCTCCGCCTGCGCCTTTTCATAGCGGCGCACGAGACGCGTCGCCGCCTTGCGCGGGTCCTCGCGGCAAGCGGCGAGGAATTCCTCACTGACCGGGCCCACCGTCAAAGCCGCCTCGAGCTCTTTTATCGTGCAGTCTGCGACGGCCTTCATGCTTCATCCCCCCGCTCTTCACCGGCCGGTTCCGTTGCAGGGGCCTGCGGCACCTCATCGAGCGTGACAAGGCCGAGCTTGCCGCTGCGGAACTCCGTCAGCACGATGTTCTGCGCCTTCTCGAGATCGACCACGCCGCCCTTGACGAGGCAGCCGCGCTTGCGGCCAATGGCCTCGAGCAGCGCCAGCCCGTCCTCCGGCATCTCACCCTTGAACTTGAAGCGCTCCTGCAAGCGCTCCGGATAGTCGCGTCGCATGACCGAGAGCAAGAGCGCCGTGACCTGCTCGCGGTCGTAGATCTCATCGTTGATTGCCCCCGTGAATGCGAGCTTCAGGCCGACCGTCTGGTCCTCGAACTTCGGCCAGAGGATGCCCGGCGTGTCGAGCAGGTCGAGTGCCGCACCGATCTTGATCCACTGCTTCGCGCGCGTCACGCCCGGCTTGTCCGCCGCCTTCGCCTTGACCGCACCGGCAAGGCGGTTAATCAGCGACGACTTGCCGACGTTCGGGATGCCGAGGATCATGCAGCGCGCCGCACGCGGACGACCGCCAGCCTTGACGAAGCGGTCCGTCTTCGGACGCGCGAGTTCCTCTGCCTTCGCGACGAGCTGCTTCATACCGCGGCCTTTGACCGAGTCAATCGCGACAGCCGGGATGCCCTGCGCGCGGAAGTACGCGAGCCAGCGCTTCGTGCTCGCCGCATCCGCAAGGTCCGACTTGTTGAGCGCGATGAGGCGCGGCTTCTCCTTGATGATCTCCGCCAGCATCGGGTTGGCGCTGCTCGCCGGGATGCGCGCATCGAGCAGCTCGATGACAACATCGACGAGCTTGAGGTTCTCCTCGATGAGCCGCTGCGCCTTCTTCATATGGCCAGGGAACCACTGGATTCCCGGCAGGTCATTTCTTGTTTCTTTATCCATCTGTATCCTTATTCCTCCAAAATCTGCCCCATGGTGGGCAAGCCCATTTTCTCATCAACCGAGAGGTGTTTCCTTATAATAGAGAAAGACAGCTGTACCAACTTGTACAGCTATCTTTATTGTATCGGACTTCTTGCGCCTTGTAAAGTCAAGGCAGTACAGGAGCGCCCGCCCTAATATCTTTTTTCGTCACATTGTCATCAGTCTGACGCCAAGAGTCCAGCGAGTGTAAAACCATTTGTACAAATCGGTATTGCACGAACATACTTCATGCCCTATACTGATGATAAACAAGGTAAGGACGGACCGCTGGTATATTTATACAAAATTTTCATCTTCTAAGGGGAGGGGTTCTATGCCAACAATCAAATGGCTGCTAAAGGATAGTGGCTTGAGCAATCTGCGTTTACTCACTAGTTTCAATCACATCAACAGCCCCATTCGAAGCGTGAATGTTTTGGATAATCCAGATGTCAGCAAGTGGTTCAAGAAGGATGAGTTGATTTTAACGACAGGATTCGTACTTCTGAATAATCCAGAATTGCAACGAAGTATTGTTCGTGATTTGAAGGAATTTGGATGTGTTGCATTGGCAATCAAAATTCGTCGTTTCTTTCATTCGATTCCAGAGGAAATTTTAGACGAAGCAGCTAAGCTTGATTTTCCCATTATCGAATTACCATTCTTTTATAGTTTTTCTACTATTTCTAAAATTGTTTTTAATCAGCTAAATATAGAAGCAAATGCGCAGACGATTTCTCGTCAAAGATTTATTCAGCATTTCATGGATAGTGTACTGAATCATCCGTCTTGGGATAATCTATTACAACAACTCGCTGATTTTCTAGAAATGCCGGTAAGCCTTATCAATGAACAAAAAATATCTATCTGATAAGGTAAAATATATTTCGCAAATTCAATTTCATAAAAAATAGACATAGTCTA
>OIWV01002632.1_pt1 | contig 12749 bp, 8 predicted proteins | sample 1587751 | NCBI WGS metagenome assembly OIWV01 (sample SAMEA3888913, study PRJEB22519) | human gut metagenome | biome: human gut; feature: human-associated habitat; material: faeces | place: Denmark | collected 2010
GAAATCCGAATATCTTAAAGATGTTTGGTTTTGTAAATGTCGGTGAGCGTGCCGGTAGTGGTGTTGATAAGATTATGACTGCATGGGCAGAACAAAATTGGAAGAAACCAGAATTTGATTTCTTAGAGCGTGCAGATCGTGTTAGTCTGAAATTAGAGGTTGGTCAGGTTGTGTATATTCCGGGGGTGGCAGATTTGCGAAATGAAGAGCAAACTGTGGAACATAAGAAGCCATTGCAGGATGAAAAAGAAGAGGCTATTCTGCGATATATTTCCCAATATGGTAGCATAAGTACGGGCAAGGCTGCAGAGGTGTGTGGATATAAGTCAAGAACTTCCGCTAGAAAGGTGATTGATGAGCTGGTTGAAAAGGGTTATATCCAGAAAGACGGAAAAGGAGCAAGTATCCGATATAGTATCTGCGACAACAAAGTGGTCAAAAAGTGATCAGCTACTGGTCATTTTATAAGAAAGTGGTCAAAAAGTGGTCATTTACTGGTCAATTAGTGGTCATTATCGAACACTTTTGTCGGATATAAATATGCAGTAAGTATCCAGTAGTGATTGATTTGTATCCATTAGCAATCAGCTATTGGATACTATTACACTGATTGAATAAGAGTAATTTGTGCAGACCGTCTGCACAAATTCATATAGAACCTGAAAAGATAGACTTGTTGGCAAAGATATAATAAAATTAACCCAGGAGGTGTGAACAGTGAGATTAAATAATATTAAGATTAAAAATTTTAGATGCTTTGAAAAAGTAAGCATTGATTTTGACAAACATATAACATTGATTGTAGGTAAAAACGGAGCCGGAAAGACGGCGCTATTGGATGCTGTGGCTGTTTCAATCAGTTCATTTTTGCTAGGAATTGATGGAGCAGTAAGCCGCAGTATATTAAAAGATGATGCAAGGTATGAGTTTCATGACTTAAATGGAACGATTGATCCTCAGCATCAATTTCCGGTCAGTATTGAAAGTGTAGGAGACTGCCTGGGTGAGAAGGATAAGCAGTGGCTCCGGTCGTTAAATTCTGAGAACGGCAAGACAACGATAAAGGATGCAAGCCAGATAACGGATATTGCGAAGAAAACGAAAAATAGAATTATGAAAGGGGATAAAACTTTAATATTGCCGTTGATATCTTATTATGGTACCGGACGGTTATATGCACAGAAGAAGGAGAAGAGAAATTTACAGTCATTAACAGAGTTCAAGAGGCAGGTGGGATATGTAGATTGCATGGCAGCAGAATCAAATGAAAAATTGATGCTGAACTGGTTTCAGATCCAGACGATGAAAAGTCTTCAAGAGCAGCAGAAAACAGGAATGGTAGAAAGACCATTGCTTTTGAAGACAGTTGAAAAAGCTATATGTAAAAGTTATGAGAGAATCAGTGGATCAAAAAATGCCGGTATTTTCTTTGATCTTGATACGCATAGATTAATGTTGGAATTTGAAACGGATGACGGTGGTGCACAAAAATTTGCAATGAATGAAATGAGTGATGGATACAAGAATACCCTTAGTATGATTGGAGATATTGCTTATCGTATGGCTGTTTTAAATCCAACTCTAGGTGATCAAGTATTGAGAGAGACACCGGGAATTGTTTTGATTGACGAAATAGATTTACATTTGCATCCTAAGTGGCAGCAGAGCATTTTAAATGACCTTAATGAGATTTTTCCTAAGATCCAGTTTATTGTCAGTTCTCATGCACCGGCAGTAATTAATTCTGTGCCAAAAGAGCAGATTCGTATTCTGGATAATGGCAAAATCTATATGCCTGTAGCACAGACTTATGGAAGAGATGCTAACTCTATTTTAAGAGAGGTTATGCAGGTATCTGACAGACCGGTTGCTGTAAAACTGCGTATGGATTTATTCTATGCGTATATGGATGAAAAGAAGTATCAAGAGGCAGACAAGGTGTTAAAAGAAATCGAAAACATTGTTGGGGCAACGGATCCGGATGTTGCGGCTGCGAGAACTTCTCTGGATCTGGAGATGATATTGGGGGAATAGAGTATGATTGTTGTAAAAAGAGGAAAAGAACCTAACAGCCTTTTGGAATTTCGTAAAAAAAATCCGGATGCGGATTATGAGGATATGCCATCAAGTGTGCGTGCAGATGTTAGAGAGCAGATGTGGAATGAACAAAAACATCTTTGTGCATATTGTATGAGGAGAATAGACAGTCCGAGTGTTGTAAGAATAGAACATTGTCGACCGAGACATCCGAAAGATGAGATCGTACATGATAAAAAGGCAACGCTGGATTTTAAATGGATGCTGGGTGTCTGCTATGGGAATAGTTTAGTAAAAGGTGTAAAAACTGAGGATACGACCTGTGATGCTCATAGAAAAAACACAGAACTTACCATAAATCCATTTGATGAGGTGTCAGTCAGAAAAATAAAGTATAAAGCAGACGGAAGTATTTATTCTGAGGATGAGGAGATAAACAAAGATGTGACAGATACCTTGAACTTAAATTGTACAGCTATTTCTCTTCCGCAGACACGAAAAAAAGTATTATCGGAAGCCCAGAAGAGAATCGTGCAGAAATGTGCAGGTAAGTCACAGGATGCCTATGTGCATGAATTAGAGCGTACATATACGAGCTTGGTTCAGGAGAGGAATTTAACACCATATTGTGGGATTATTATTTCCTGGCTTGAAGGTAAATTAAAGAAATGATAAATTGTGCAGACGGTCTGCACAATTTATATAAAATGATGGTGGATACAAAATGAACAATAGAATGGATTTAAATCATATAAACTAAAAAATACTCTTTGACATCCCTACTCATACGATATATAATAAAGAGAATGCGTTGATACAATAGGAACGATGAATTATCATGGCGAATAGGAGGATGCAGCGTGGCAAAGTATACCAGAGATGACATATTAGACATGATTGAAGAGGAGGACATCGAGTTTATCCGTCTTCAATTTACAGACATCGCAGGAAATCTGAAGAATATGGCAACCACTGTTGACCAGATTGACAAGATCCTGGATGGCAGATGCCAGTTTGATTGCGCAGCGATCGATGGTTTTGATGGCGATATGGAGGAATTATTCTTAATTCCCGACTTAGATACGTTTGTTATTTTTCCATGGCGTCCACAGCATGGAAAGGTAGCCCGTTTTATCTGTGACATTGTGAAACCCGATGGAACGCCTTTTGACGGTGACAGCCGTTATATTTTAAAAAGAATAATTGCTGAGGCAAAGGACATGGGATACGATTTTGACGTTGCCCTTAAGAATGAGTTTTTCTTATTTGACCTTGGCGAAAACGGAGAGCCGACCCAGAATTCCAGCGAGAAGGGCGGCTATTTTGATGTTGGGCCGGCAGATTGCGGAGAAAACGCCAGACGTGATATGGTACTTTATCTGGCAGATATGGGGATTTCTACGGAGTCTTCTTATCATTCCGATGAGGCGGCACAGCATGTATTGGATATGACTTATACCAATGCACTGACGATGGCAGACAATATTATGACCTCCCGGCTGGTGATCCGGACTGTGGCAAAACGTCATGGTCTTCATGCGACCTTTATGCCAAAGCCTAAGAAGGATTCGAAGGGATCCGGAGCACATTATACATTTTCTTTATCGAAAAATGGTAAAAATATCTTTACCGATGCTGATGATTCTGCAGGAGTAAGCAAGGAGGGATATGCATTTATGGCCGGTATCCTGGAGCATATTGCAGATATGTCTCTGGTTACCAATCCTCTGGTCAATTCCTACAAGCGTCTGGTGCCGGGATTTCTGGCACCTCTGCGGGTGAGCTGGTCTGTGCACAATTCCAGCCCGCTGATCCGTCTGACCTCGGTTGGCGGAGACGGCGGCAGGATCATTCTCCGGAGTCCGGATGGCGCAGCAAATCCATATCTGGTGCTTGCAGCGTGTCTGGCAGCAGGAATGGATGGTATCAAAAGAAATCTGCAGCCACCGGTATGTATGGATAAAATGTCAAAGGAGGAGCTGGCCAAGCGAGAGAAGCTTCCACGGACGCTTTACGAAGCAGTGAAACGTTTTGAAAATGATGCGTTTCTGCGGGATGTGCTGGGGGCGCATGTATCGAATTATCTGATCTCTACAAAGGATGCAGAGTGGGAAGAATATTGCAGACAGGTAACGAGATGGGAAACAGACCGTTATCTTGGGACAGTATAGGAGCACCGCTGATCAGTAACCGATACACAGGAGGTTTTTATGGCAGATATTATCATTGCATTTCCGAAACTGGACGATGCAAAAAATCTTAAAAAACTTCTGCTTCGAAACGGGTATGATGTCAGTCTGGTATGTGACAACGGAGCACAGATTGTCAGTGCAGTCAATGAGTTGGACGGCGGTGTGGTGATATGCGGATACCGGTTCCGCGATATGCACTTTTCGGAGGTTCTCGATTACCTGCCCAAAGGTTTTCAAATGCTTTTGATGGCATCTCCGGCCAAGCTGGAGGACAGTGATATCAGTGAGGTTGTGTCGCTGCCCATGCCTCTCAAGGTTCAGGATCTGCTGAATACTCTGGAAATGATGATGGTGCAGTACCGGCGTTGGAAGAAAAAGCAGAAGAATAAGCCGAAAGTACGGTCAGAAGGTGAAAAAAGAACGATACGAAAAGCAAAAGAGCTATTGATGGAGAGAAACCAGATGACAGAAGAGGAAGCACACAGATACATACAAAAAATAAGCATGGATAGTGCAACAAATTTAGTTGAAACTGCTGAAATGTTACTAGAACTAAATGGAAAGGAATGGGAAATTTAGATGAAAGCGTTTCTTATTTTAGAGGATGGAACAGTATTTGAGGGCAAGAGTGTTGGGGCGCAGAAGGAAGTGATCAGTGAGATCGTATTTAATACGTCAATGACCGGATATCTGGAGGTTCTGACAGATCCAAGTTATGCGGGACAGGCAGTTACTATGACATATCCGCTGATCGGCAATTATGGTATTGCCTATGACGATATGGAGTCTCGAAAGGGATGGCCGGACGGTTTTATCACCAGAGAAATTTCCCGTTTGCCAAGCAATTTCCGATGTGAGGATACTTTACAGAAGTTTTTGGAAGATCAGGATATTCCGGGCATCTACGGTATTGATACCAGAGCACTTACCAAGATTCTCCGGGAAAAGGGTACTATGAATGGAATGATCACAACAAATGAAAATTATAATCTGGACGAGATTCTTCCAAAGTTAAAGGAGTATAACGTGACCGGTGTGGTACAGAAAGTGTCACGGAGCCAGAAGGAGTCTTTCAAGCCGGGTGATCTAGGCTCTGAAAAGACAGAGACAAGCTTTAAGGTGGCTGTGATCGATGTGGGAACCAAAAATAATATTATCCGCTGTCTGTTAAACAGAGGCTGCGAGGTTGATGTATATCCTTGTGATTTCAAGGCGGAGGATGTGATCGCAGCAAAGCCGGACGGTATTATGATCACAAATGGACCGGGAGATCCGGCAGAGTGTGTGGAGATCATTGAGGAGATCCGCAAGCTGTCTGAGTCAGGTATTCCAATCTTTGCAATCTGTCTGGGGCATCAGCTGATGGCACTGGCCCACGGCTTTAAGACATATAAGATGAAATATGGTCATCGTGGTGCAAACCATCCGGTAATGGATCTTCATACCAGAAGAGTTTATATTTCTTCCCAGAACCACGGTTATGTGGTGGATGGCGGGAGCCTGGATGACACAAAGGCGAAGCCATGGTTTATCAATGTTAATGACAAGACCATCGAGGGTCTGGAATATATTGGAAAGCCGGTGAAGACCGTGCAGTTCCATCCGGAGGCAAATGCAGGTCCAAAGGATTCAGAGGTACTGTTTGAGGAGTTTATCAAAATGATGGGAGGTAATCAGTAATGCCAAAATTAGAGGGAATTAAACGTGTATTGGTAATTGGTTCCGGTCCGATCGTTATCGGACAGGCAGCCGAGTTTGACTATGCGGGAACACAGGCATGCCGTTCTCTGAAGGAAGAGGGAATGGAGGTTATCCTTGTCAACTCCAATCCTGCAACGATCATGACGGATAAAGATATTGCGGATAAGGTATATATTGAGCCATTGACGGTTGGAGTACTTCAGCACATCATTGAGGTGGAAAAACCGGACAGTCTTCTTCCGAACATGGGTGGACAGGCTGGTCTGAACCTTGGTATGGAGCTTGCGGAGTCTGGATTTTTGGATAGTCATAATGTAAGGCTTCTTGGAACAACAGCGGAAACGATTCGTAATGCAGAGGGACGTCAGGAGTTTAAGGATCTGATGGAGCGGATCGGAGAGCCATGTGCTCCTTCTGAGCTGGTAGAAAATATTGAAGATGGTGTGGTCTTTGCAGAAAAGATCGGCTATCCGGTAGTTCTGCGTCCGGCTTATACCCTTGGTGGTTCCGGCGGTGGAATTGCCCATGATCAGGAAGAGCTGGAGGAGATTCTTTCCAATGGTCTTCGTCTTTCCCGTGTAGGTCAGGTTCTTGTGGAGAGATGTATTGCCGGATGGAAAGAGATCGAGTATGAGGTAATGCGCGACAGCAACGGAAATTGTATTACCGTATGTAATATGGAAAATCTGGATCCGGTTGGTGTTCATACCGGTGACAGTATCGTTGTGGCACCATCCCAGACCTTGTCCGATAAGGAGTACCAGATGCTTCGTTCTTCTGCATTGAAGATTATCAGCGAGCTTGGAGTGACCGGTGGATGTAACGTACAGTTTGCACTTCATCCGACATCCTTTGAATACTGTGTGATCGAGGTAAACCCTCGTGTGAGCCGTTCGTCTGCACTGGCTTCCAAGGCTACCGGATATCCGATCGCCAAGGTGGCAGCAAAGATTGCACTGGGATATACTCTGGATGAGATTCCAAATGCCGTTACCGGCAAGACATATGCAAGCTTTGAGCCGGCATTGGATTACTGTGTTGTTAAGATACCAAGACTTCCGTTTGATAAATTTATCAATGCAAAGCGTACTCTGACCACGCAGATGAAGGCAACCGGTGAGGTTATGAGTATCTGTACTAATTTTGAGGGCGGTCTGATGAAAGCAATCCGTTCTCTGGCACAGCATGTCGATTGTCTGGAAACCGGCGACTACGATGGAATGTCTGATGAGGATGTACTGGATAAGCTGGATATCGTCGATGACCGTCGTATCTATCTGATCGCAGAGATCCTTCGCCGAGGCATTGCCTCCTATGACAAGATTCACGAGATCACTAAGATTGATGAATGGTTTATTGATAAGATCGCCATTCTGGTGGAGATGGAAAAGAAGCTCAAGGACTGCAATGGCAACATTGACAAAGAGCTTATGAAGGAAGCGAAGAGAATGGAATTTCCGGACAACGTGATTGCACGCTGGACCGGCAAGACGGAGGAAGAGGTAAAGCAGCTTCGCTATGAGTACGGAATTACCGCTGCTTTCAAAATGGTAGATACCTGTGCCGCAGAGTTTGCGTCAGAGACACCTTATTATTATGGATGTTTTGATGGAATCAATGAGGTGGAAGAGACAAGTGGCCGCAAAAAGATCATGGTACTGGGTTCCGGCCCGATCCGTATTGGACAGGGTATCGAGTTTGACTACTGCTCTGTGCACAGTGTATGGGCACTGAAGCAGGAGGGCTATGAGACCATTATTGTAAATAACAACCCGGAAACGGTAAGTACAGACTTTGATATTGCCGATAAGCTGTATTTTGAGCCGTTGACACCGGAGGATGTAGAGAATATCGTTCGTCTGGAGAAGCCGGACGGGGCTGTGGTTCAGTTTGGTGGACAGACAGCCATTAACCTGACAGAATCCCTGATCAAGATGGGCGTGAAGATTCTTGGTACAAGTGCTGAGAACGTTGATGCTGCCGAGGATCGTGAGCTGTTTGACGAGATCCTGGAGGAATGCTGTATTCCAAGGGCAAAGGGAGACACCGTATTTACTACGGAGGAAGCATTAAAGGTTGCCAACGAGCTTGGTTATCCGGTACTGATCCGTCCTTCTTATGTACTGGGTGGACAGGGAATGCAGATTGCTGTCCGAGACCAGGATATTGTAGAGTTTATGGCGGTCATTAACCGTTATCATCAGGAGCATCCGATCCTGATCGATAAATACCTGATGGGTAAGGAGATTGAGGTGGATGCCGTATGTGATGGTGAGGATATTCTGATCCCAGGTATTATGGAGCATATTGAGAGAGCCGGTATCCATTCCGGTGACAGTATTTCTGTATATCCGGCACAGACAATCTCCGACAAGATCAAGCGTGTTCTGGTGGATTATACCGGCAAGCTGGCACGTTCCCTTCACGTCATTGGTCTGATCAACATTCAGTTTATCGTATATCAGGATGAGGTTTATGTGATCGAGGTAAATCCTCGTTCCAGCCGTACCGTACCATATATCAGTAAAGTAACAGGTATCCCGATTGTTGATCTGGCTTCCCGTGTGATCCTCGGAGCAAAGATCCGGGATCTGGGCTTTGAGCCGGGTCTTGCACCGGATGCAGGATATCTGGCCATCAAGATGCCGGTATTCTCTTTTGAGAAGCTTCGTGGAGCAGAGATTTCTCTGGGACCGGAGATGAAGTCTACCGGTGAGTGTCTTGGTATCGCCAAGACCTTCGATGAGGCACTGTATAAGGCATTTTTAGGTGCCGGAGTCAATCTTCCAAAGCATAAGAAGATGATCATTTCCGTAAAGGATTCCGATAAGCTGGAGGCCGTTGGTGTAGCAAAGCGTTTCAAGGCGCTTGGTTATGAAATCTTTGCAACAAGAAATACCTCCCGTGTATTAAATGAGAACGGGGTACTGGCGATTCCGGTCAACCGCATCAATGAGGAGGCACCGACTCTGATGGATCTGCTTCTGGAGCATCAGATCGATCTGGTTATTGATACACCGACCCACGGCGACAAGATGAAAGATGGTTTCCTGATCCGCCGTACCGCCATTGAGACAGGTGTCAATGTATTAACTTCTCTGGACACCGCCAATGCACTTCTCACCAGCCTGGAGAATGCAGATAAGCAGCATCTTTCTATTGTGGATGTGGCAACGATCTCTAAGAGTGGTTCTTATGCGCAGTAGAAAATAAAAGAGTAATAAGATAAAAACTAACAGGAAGCATATCCGTTTCAGGGATGTGCTTCCTGTTTTTATGATTGGCAGAAAATAATTAAATTTGATTAATCCGCTGTAATCAGAGTACCGGTCTTTCCCGTAACGCCGTCCAAAGCTGTATCCAGATCGGTAATTACGGACTTGTGGGCAGGAGAGGAGGATGCGAAGGAAACAGCAGCTTCAATCTTAGGAAGCATAGCACCTGTGGTAAACTGGCCATCCTCGATATATTTGGTGGCTTCCTCAACCGACAGATGATCTAACGGTGTCTCCTGTGGCGTGTTGAAGTTTAATGCAACCTTTTCTACGCCGGTGAGCAGAAGCAGCATATCTGCCTGAATTCCTTCTGCGAGGCAGGCACTGGTCAGATCCTTCTCAATGACTGCACTGGCACCCTTCAGACGGGTCCCCTGCTGCAGAACCGGAATTCCGCCGCCACCGCAGGCAATGACAACCTGATCGGCGTCCAGAAGAGCTTTGATGGCATCCAGTTCGTAAATCTCCATTGGACGAGGAGCAGCAATAATACGGCGATAGCCCTTGTCTCCATCCTTAATGACATGGTTGTTTTTCTTTTGCTCGGCTTTTGCCTCTTCCTCTGTCATATAACGTCCGATAACTTTGGAAGGCTGGCTGAATGCAGCGTCAAACGGATCGACGCGAACCTGTGTGATCAAGGTGGTGACAGGCTTGTAGATACCGCGGTTTAAAAGCTCTGTACGGAGCTCGTTCTGCAGATCGTAGCCGATATAACCCTGGCTCATGGCACTGCAGATGGACATTGGTGCAACTGTGTTGTCCGGTTCCAGAAGAGAATATTCTGTCATGGCAGCATGGATCATACCAACCTGTGGTCCGTTACTGTGTGTGATCACAACCTGATATTTGGCTTCGATCAGATCAGCGATTGCAGCAGCCGCTTTTTTTACGGCAGCCTTCTGTTCCGGAAAAGTGCTGCCGAGGGCATTGTGACCCAGAGCAACAACGATTTTTTTATTATTCATGTTGGATACCTCCGTAAGTATTATTTGATAACTCCAAAATTCAGATGCTTCTCATCTAATGATAAACAGATATATGTACGAACCAAAACATCTGCATTGATAACTTTAAGTATACCATAAACAAAACTATAACACAAGAAAAGAGACGATTGCCATACGGTCAACCGTCCCTTCTCTGATTCATTTATAAATTGGGAATATTATAATATGAAAGCAAGTTTATTCTTGTGTAGGTAAAGTGAGGAGTTTATACCTCAAACAGCAGATCGCCGTAGGTAGGTACCGGCCAGAATGTCTTGTCAACGATCATTTCCAGCTCATCGATCGGAGCACGGAGTGTCTCCATATCAGCAAATACAACCTTACGGAAGAACAACGCCTGTTCTTTGCCTTCTTCCTTGGTGTCTGCCTCAGCAACAGCAGCCTCAAGGGTAGTCAGTGCCTTCTGTGCAGAAGCCAGAAGAGAAGATGTTTTTGTTAAGAGCTCTGTCTGGACAGATACATCAGCAGTTGGGCATGCAGCCTGAACCTTTGTGATAGAATCTGCAAGGCTTGTGGTGTATTTAATAATAGATGGGATAAACTGCTTGCCGGCCATGTCAATCATTGTCTTTGCCTCAATGTTGATAGTCTTAGAGTAGTTCTCATAGTTGATCTCAACACGGGACTCAAGTTCCGCTTTTGTCATAACATTCTGTCTTTCGAAAAGCTTTACGCTCTTCTCGGATGCAAGATAAGGAATTGCCTCAACCATAGACTTGATGTTTGGAAGACCACGCTTCTCTGCTTCCTCAACCCACTCATCAGAATATCCATCACCATTGAAGATAATCCTCTGGTGCTCTGTTACAGTCTTCTTGATCAGGGCGTCAACAGCAGTATCGAAATCCTCTGCTTGCTCCAGTTCGTCAGCAAAATCCTGAAGAACATCCGCAACCATAGCATTTAATGTAAAGTTTGGTCCGGCGATGGACATAGAAGAACCAAGCATACGGAACTCAAACTTATTACCGGTGAAAGCAAACGGTGATGTACGGTTTCTGTCGGTAGCATCCTTATTTAAGTCAGGAAGTGTAGAAGCACCGGTCTTTAACTTACCCTTCTGGATTGAGCTTGTAGCATCACCCTTGTCGATTAACTGCATAACAACATCTTCAAGCTGTTCTCCAAGGAACATAGAGATGATAGCAGGAGGTGCTTCGTTCGCACCGAGTCTGTGGTCGTTGCCGACATCAGAAGCAGATTCACGAAGTAAATCAGCATGGGTATCAACAGCCTTCATGACAGCACCGAGTACCAGTAAGAACTGGATATTTTCATGAGGTGTCTTACCAGGCTCTAATAAATTGATACCGTCATCTGTTGTGATAGACCAGTTATTGTGCTTACCGGAACCGTTTACACCTGCAAATGGCTTTTCATGAAGCAGACATACAAGACCGTGTCTGTAAGCAACCTTCTTTAAAACTTCCATTGTCAGCTGGTTGTTATCTGTAGCTGTGTTGCACTGTGCATAAATCGGAGCAAGTTCGTGCTGTGCAGGAGCAACTTCGTTGTGCTGTGTCTTTGCGGAAACACCAAGCTTCCAGAGTTCCTTGTTGACATCCTTCATGAATGCACCGATTCTTTCACGGATAGCACCGAAGTAATGGTCATCAAGTTCCTGACCCTTAGGAGGCATGGCACCGAATAATGTACGGCCTGCGAAGATTAAATCTTTTCTCTGTAAATACTTTTCTCTGTCTACGATGAAGTATTCCTGTTCAGCACCGACAGAAGGTGTAACCTTCTTAGAATGTGTGTTGCCGAATAATTTTAAAATACGTAATGACTGTTCATTAATAGCATCCATTGAACGAAGAAGCGGAGTCTTCTGGTCAAGTGCCTCGCCTGTATAAGAACAAAAAGCGGTAGGAATACAAAGTGTAGCACCTGTAGCATCTTCACGGACAAAAGCCGGTGAAGTGCAGTCCCATGCTGTATAGCCTCTTGCTTCAAATGTTGCACGAAGTCCGCCTGAAGGGAATGAAGAGGCATCCGGTTCACCTTTGATTAATTCTTTGCCGGAAAATTCCATCAGAACTTTTCCGTTTTCCTTTGGTGCTGAAATGAAAGAGTCGTGCTTTTCAGCAGTTGTTCCTGTCAATGGCTGGAACCAGTGTGTATAATGTGTAGCACCCTTTTCAATTGCCCAGTCCTTCATTGCATTTGCAATCACATCGGCATCTGTTAAAGATAATTCCTGAACGCCTGTCATAGCTAATTTGAGGTTTTTGTAGACATTCTTTGGTAAACGCTCCTTCATGACAGTATCGTTAAATACATTTTCACCAAAGATGTCAGCTACGTTAAATTTTTCACTCATAACTTTGTTAATATATTAATAGTAAAATCAAAAAAGGCATTCCAATTTATATGCAGATAAATATGGAACACCTTTGTTCTACTATTTAATTATCGACAGCACTTTGTTTGTTTGCTCTCTGTCTTTAAATAAAATAACGCAAAATGTCTAAGAATGCAAGTTCTTTTTTGTATTTTATTTAAAAATTAAATTAAAAGCACAAAGAATGTCA
>OIWV01002635.1_pt1 | contig 12736 bp, 11 predicted proteins | sample 1587751 | NCBI WGS metagenome assembly OIWV01 (sample SAMEA3888913, study PRJEB22519) | human gut metagenome | biome: human gut; feature: human-associated habitat; material: faeces | place: Denmark | collected 2010
GAGGCTGCAGCTTATGACGCACCTTATCAATAAGATCGGTTATCTGTATGGGCACCTCGTCCGGCTCCTTGGGCGGCTTATCCATTCTGACAAGCGCCAAGAGATCGTTTATCAAATATGTAAGCCGGTCGATTTCGTGGCTTATATCTCCCATAAATTCCTTTGTTATTGCAGGATCCAATTCCGGTTGATTGATGAGAGAATCCACTAATATCTTCATTGTTGCAAGCGGGGTTTTCATTTCGTGCGATGCATCGGAAACAAATTTATTTCTGGATTCCTCCAATGTTTCCATTTTGGCGCACATGGCATTAAATGCCACCGCGAGCTCGGAAAGCTCATCGTTCCCCTTGCCCGTTTCTGCCCTGACCTTAAAATTTCCCTTTGCCATATCGGCTATTGCGCCCGTAACGCTTTTAAGAGGTGCAAAGTATTTCCGCATAAGCAGTATAAGCACAAGGCTTACCGCAATTCCGACACCTACACTTATAAGAACAATTTTTAAGGAAAGCTCATCAATTTCATCCACCAATTCCTGAACCGATGCAATTATAAGAATTGCGCCCAATAATTCATCTTCATATTCAATTTCGGATGCGCTGTATATTACCCACTGCTGTGTTTGTGTGGCATTTAGCGCAGGATTGCTTCTGTTATCCGCACCAAGCTGATACATTCCGCTTGAAGTGCTCATACCCACCTGCAGACAATCCTGAATTTCTTTGATATTCAACTTCAGTCCGCCAAACTCGGAATAGCTGTCGGCAGCTACATTGCCGTCGGTATCAAAAACCATAACACGGCAATCGTTATCAGTGCCGTATTGCCTGCAATACTCCTGCAGAAAACGCCAGTCACCGCGCGAAAAATATATTCCTACTTCCCCCGCAGCTTCGATGACCGTCTTCTTATCCGTCTTTTTCCTTTGATATATCATGCTGTTGCCGATAGTGCTTATAATTATGATATTTATAACCACAAGCGCAACCACAAGAACGGCCAGCACCGAAGCAATAAGCTTTATATAGAGGCTGGAAAAGAAACCTTTTCGTTTTGCAGCATCGGGAAAACCGGCATTGTTGTTTTTTAGTGCTTTATTTTTCGGCAAAGAAATAACCTACTCCCCATCTTGTGAAAATATACTCCGGTTCGTCCGGATTTTCTTCAAGTTTTTTTCTCAATCTTCTTATGTGAACATCTACCGTGCGGGCATCTCCGGCAAATTCATTATTCCATATTGTAGAAAGCAGCTCTTCGCGTTTATACACAACCCCCGGATGCGACATCAGCAAATACAGTATATCAAATTCTTTTGCGGTAAGCTGAACCGGTTCACCCTTAACGGTGACATAGCGTTTCTGCACATCCACCTTTATGTCTTTATAGCTGGTCATCTCTCCCTGAAGCTGTACCGCGGTTATGCGTCTGAATAAGCTTTTAATACGAGCCTTGACCTCGAGAATATTAAATGGTTTGCTTATGTAATCGTCCGCTCCGTATTCCAAACCCATAATTTTATCCATATCCTCGCCCTTCGCCGTTACCATAATAATCGGCACCTGTGAAAATTCTCTTGTCTGCTGGCAAACCTCAAGCCCATCCATCTTCGGCAGCATTACATCGAGCACCACCAGATCGAAATTCTTTTCCTTGATGTTTTGCAGAGCCTCTTCCCCATCATACGCCGCAGTGACCTCCATGCCGTCCTGCTCCAAGGAAAATTTAATCCCCTTTACGATGAGCTTTTCATCATCCACCACTAAAATCTGATACGCCATTTTCAGCCTCCTTATTCTCCCACTGTAATTTCATCCTGTATTTCTGCAAAGGTTTTTTCTCCGATACCGGAAACACGCATCAGCTCCGCAATATCAGAAAAGCCGCCGTTTTCCTCCCGATACGCAACAATTTCCGCCGCCTTTTTCTCGCCAATGCCGGAAAGGCGCGTCAGCTCCTTCGCTGTTGCGGTGTTGATATTCAACCTGCCTGCATCATTTTCTGCGTTTATTTCCCGTTTTTCGGTGATTTTCTCCGCAGAAGCAGGTGTTCCCATTTCCAATGCGCCCGTTGCAAAGCTATGGCTGTACCAGATGCCGCTGAACAGAAAAAACAGCAGCACTGCCAGAAGCTTCAGGCGTTCTGTTCCGATTTTTTTAAAAAATGTATTCTCATGCAACTTTAATACAAACCTCTTTTTCTTTTTCGCTTCCTGTGATAAAATAAGGTATTGCCGTTTCCTTCGGAAACGCAGATACTCATACGAAATAACTATATCACATATAAGATAAATTTTCAAATATATAGGAGATTCACATGAAAAAACGATTGACACGATTCCTGCCGTTCTTATTGGCATTTACGATAGCTCTCCCCTCTTATTCCGTCTTTGCAGAAGAAGAAAACCAAGCAAAAGAAACGCAAACAAATGAAACAAACGAAACGCAGGCAGATGAGACCACCGCGAACGATACGCTGAGCCTTGCCGCAGAAACCGCTGTTCTGATAGATGCGGCAAGCGGGGAAATTCTCTATGATAAGGATGCAGACAAAAAAATGTATCCTGCCAGCATCACAAAGCTGATGACAATTCTTCTGGCATTGGAAAACGGCAAGCTGACGGATGAAATCACATTTTCCCACGATGCCGTTTACAACATTGAGCCCGGCAGTGCGCATATTGCCATCCTCGAAGGCGAAACATTAACCTTGGAGCAGGTGCTGCGTGCAATTATTCTGCGTTCCGCAAACGAAGCCTCCAACGGCGTAGCGGAATATGTGGATGGCTCTGTGGAGGCATTTGCCAAGCACATGACGGAGCGGGCGAAGGAGCTCGGCTGTACAAATACAAATTTTGTCAACGCCAATGGACTGTTTGATGAAAACCATTACACCACTGCACATGACATGGCGCTGATTGCAAGGGAGCTGCTCAAGCACGAGGAATATCGTTCCATGATGAGCGAAACCGATTACGAAATTCCTCCGACCAATCTACAGACAGAAACCCGCTATCTGCACGGACAGCACCAGATGCTGAACCCCAATTCCATCTATTATTATAAGGATGCCATCGGCGGCAAAACAGGCTATACCGTTGAGGCAGGCAATACACTTGTGACATACGCCGAACGGGACGGGCTGACGCTGATTGCCGTTGTGATGAAGTGCAATGGTGCAGAGCATTATACCGATACCGCTGCTTTGTTCGATTACGGCTTTGCAAATTACGCATCCGTGAAGATTGCCGCGGTCAGCGACTATACCTCAACCGTACCTGTAACCGAAACCTATAACAAAAAAGCCGTTGACTTGGGCAAGGTGACGATTGCACCAAGCGAGGATGTGTATTACACCCTGCCGAAGGGAACGGATGCCTCTGCCGTTACCGTAAAGACGGATATTCCCGAAGGTGTAGAGGGCACAGTCAAAAAAGGGCAGACCCTCGGCACATTGCAGCTTTCCTATAATGGCAAAACGCAAACCGTTGATTTGATTGCACAGAATGCTGTAGATGCGCTGACAGATGCACAGAAGGCAGAGCTGGATAAATCCTCTCTTTCCGGCATGGTGAAAAGGGTCGCCATCGGTGTGGGGATTGCGGCAATCGTTCTCCTTCTTATTTTCTGCATCACCCGATTCATCGGCTACAGAAGCTATCAGCGCAGAAAGCAGCTGCGCAGACAAAGACCCCGCAGAAGAAGAAATTACAGAAGATAAACAAAAAGCAGACATTCGTAGAAATAAATTCTATGGTGTCTGCTTTCTTTTTCTGTTTTTTATAATCCCAAAGGCGCAAGGCTTCTTTCCAGAATCCCATGAATATAGGCGATACAGATGCCGTAATTCGTCATTTTCGCGCCCTGCTCCTTCGCTATGGAAAGTCGGTGCTGCATTTCCTTTTCATTCAGCATGCAGCCGCCGCAATGCACAATCAGCGCATAGGGAGATAAATCTGCAGGGAATGTGCCGCCGCTTGTAAATTGAAACTGCAATTCCTTCCCCGTATGTTCCCGAATCCAACGGGGCAGCTTGACCGTTCCGATATCCTCACACTGACGGTGATGGGTACAGCCCTCGGAAATCAGTACCGTATCTCCATTCTTCACCTGCTCCAAGGCTCTCGCCCCCTTGACATTTTGCTCCAGATTGCCCTTATACCGCGCCATCAGAATCGAAAACGAGGTCAGCGGGATATCCTCCGGTACGATTTTAGAAACCTTCCCGAAAATCTGGCTGTCCGTGATGACCAGCTTCGGACGTTTTCCAAGGGCTGCCAGCGTTTCCGCAAGCTCAAAATCTCTTGCGACAATCGAAACCGCGCCCGCCTCCAGAATATCCCGAATCGTCTGCTGCTGCGGCAAAATCAGCCTGCCCTTCGGCGCAGCGGAATCAATCGGCACAACCAACATCACAAAATCATTTGGTTCGAGTAAATCCCCGATAATTCTGCGTTCCTTCTCCCCCTTTGGTGCTAACGCAGCAATGCGTTCCTTCAAGACGGAAATATTTTCGCCCGTTTTTGCGCTGACGAAAATTTCATTTTCTCCATCCTGCTTCTGCGTCAAATCCGCTTTGTTTTTTACGATGATATACGGAATGCTTCTCTTTTGAATTTCTGCAAGAATTGCCGCATCCTCCGCCGTTTCCCCGACAGACGCATCTATCACGATAACGGCAATATCGGTTTTCTGCAAAACCTGATATGCCTTTTCTACGCGCATTTTTCCAAGCTCCCCCACATCATCCAGACCGGGGGTATCAATCATAACAACAGGCCCAAGCGGCAACAGTTCCATTGCCTTCTGCACAGGGTCTGTTGTTGTGCCTGCCACATCAGAAACGATTGCTAAATTCTGTCCTGTCATAGCATTGATGACACTGGATTTTCCTGCATTTCTTCTGCCGAAAATCCCGATATGTATCCGTTCCGACAACGGTGTATTGTTCAGTCCCATTTTTTCCTCCTATTCTACCAGAGAATCCCCACGGGCGCTGACCACCCGATAGCCAATGGATTCCATCTCTGCCCTTAAAAGGGCAAGCCCCTCCGCCGCTTCATCCCCCATGGATCGTTTGTTATCATACAGACTGTAAAGCTTTCTGTTTTCCTGCGGGGAAAGGTTCGGCATGACAACATTTGCCCCTGCCAGAATCCCCATTTTCCGCCCATCCGGATGAATGGTGCTGAGTGCCGTTGTAGAGGGCAGAAGCACCTTTGGCAGCATCAGCCGCAGAAGTCCCAGAAGGAAAAGCGTCAGTTCCAATGTACCTGCCTTTTCCTCCCGAAAGGGCGTATCCTTCTGAGGAATGAAGGGCCCAATGCCAATCATGTGTGGATTCAACTCCTTCAGAAACAGCAGATCCTCCGCCAGATGCTCTGCCGTCTGTCCGGGCGAGCCGACCATAATGCCGCTTCCGACCTGATAACCGATTTTCTTCAGGTTCCGGAGACAAGCCTTGCGGTGGTTTAAATCCAGCTCCGCGGGATGCAACGTACGATAATGTGCTTCGTTTGCCGTTTCGTGCCGCAACAAAAAGCGGTTCGCCCCTGCCGCAAAATACGCTTCATATTCTTCCCTTTCCCTCTCCCCGATGGAAAGCGTAATCGCACAATCGGGGTATTTCTCACGCATAGAACAGATAATATGCGTCATTTTTTCCTGCGTAAAATACAGATCCTCGCCGCCCTGCAAAACGAAGGTACGAAAGCCGAGAGCATACCCCTGTTCACAGCAGGAAAGGATTTCCTCCTCCGTCAGCCGATAGCGTTTCAGTCCTTCGTTCCCTCTGCGGATACCGCAGTAATAGCAGTTATTTCTGCAATAATTCGTAAATTCAATCAGCCCTCGAATATAGATATCCCTGCCGTAATGCTGATGGCGAATGTCTCTTGCCTTTGCAAAAAGATATTCCGCCAAATCTGGCGTTCTGCCATTCAGCAGGGTAATCCACTCCGTCTTGGTGAGGGCTTTTTCTCTCCCCAATTTGTCAATTAAATGCTTCATCTTAATTCCCATCAACCTTCTATCTTTTGCATTTTCTCTGAGTATACCATAAACGGATTCCTGTGAAAAGCACAGAAAAAATCCTCGGACGAAATTATCCGAGGATTGTATATGCAGCTCCCAGTCAGTTTCCACATTCGATACTGATTTTCGTGAAGATATCCAGAATATCATCCACCTTTGTATTGACCTTTTCTTCTCCTGCCTTATCCAGCACGATATGACCCTTATCCATCATAATCAGACGACTGCCGTATTCCACCGCATAGCGCAGGTTATGCGTTACCATCATTGCCGTCAAGTGCTTTTCCTGCACCACCTTATTCGTCAATTCCATGATGATATCCGCCGTTTTGGGGTCAAGTGCAGCGGTGTGTTCATCCAGAATCAGAAATTCAATCGGAGTCAGCGTTGCCATAATCAGCGTTGCCGCCTGTCTTTGTCCGCCGGAAAGCGCCCCCAGCTTGACATTCATTTTATTTTCCAGACCCAACCCCAGAATGGAAAGCTGTTCCTTATAGAAATTTTCTCTTGCCTTATTCACACCCCTGCCCAGACCGAAGGGCTTGCCCTTATTATCCGCCAGAGACATATTCTCAAGCATTGTCAGATTTGGACAGGTGCCTGCCGAAGGGTCCTGATAGACACGCCCAATGGTGCGATATCTCTGAAAATCCTTCATTTTTGCAATATCTTTGCCGCCAATCAGCACCTCTCCCTTCTGAATGGGGATGCTGCCGCAGATGATATTCAGCATGGAGGTTTTACCCGATCCATTACTGCCGACAATCGAAACAAATTCGCCGTCGGGCACAGTCAAATTAAAATCCTCAAACAGCAGTGTTTCGGAAATGGTGCCGGGATTATAGATTTTTTTGATATGCTTCAACTCAAGCATGCTCCGCACCACCCTTCTGTTTATTACCAAGAATCAAAATAATCAGGAACAGCACTGCCGTTGCAAGCTTCATCAGATTTGCGGGCAGACCCAAGCTGATTGCCACCTGTATACAAGCCTTATAGAACACACTGCCGACCAGAACCGCCGTAGTGCCCTTCGCAAAGCTAACCTTACGGAACAGGGTTGTGCCGATGATAACCGCCGCCAAGCCAAAAACCATCTGCCCTGTCCCCATGGTACTGGAGAAGGCTCTCTGCTCCATGCAGACCAGCGCGCCGGAGAAGGCAACGAGTGCATTTGCAACCGTCAGCCCGATAATCTTTACAATGCCCTTATCCTTTGCAAGGGTGGTTACCAGTGTGCTGTTATCACCAACTGCACGCAGGAGCATGCCGCTTTTTGTCTTAAGATACCAATCCAGAATGAATTTGAAAATCACAGCTACCAGCAGGGATACTACAAATTTACGCATCATCAGGGTAGAATTGCCCATCACAGCCATAATCGGACCGGAGGTATAAATCGTGCCGATGGCGCGTTCCACCGCCAGATTGGAGCCTGCAATCTGCAAATTGATGGAGAACAACGCCGTCATAGTGATGATACCTGCCAGAAGGTCTCTGACACCGAATTTCACATGAATGACACCTGTTACCAGTCCGGCTGCCGCGCCCACCAGAAGCGCCGCTACAAGCACCAGAAAGGGGTTCATCCCCTTTACCAGAAGGACTGCCGTAATCGCCGCCCCGAGGGGAAAGCTGCCATCTACCGTCAAATCAGGAAAATCCAGTATTTTATATGTAATATAAATGCCGTAGGACAACAGGGCGTAAATAAAGCCCTGTGTCAGCGTACTGATAATCAAATCAAACATAAAGGAACCTCTTTCTATGCGGACGCTTATTCCGCAGTTACATCAATCGCATTTTCCACATCTGCGCTCAGCTTCAGTGCAGCCATTGCATCGGGATTTACATAAATTTCAAATTCGGAAATGGTTTCGTAGGGCATATCGGATGCTTTTGCCTCACCCTTGAGAATCTTTGCTGCCATCATACCTGTCTGTCTGCCCAGTGCAACGTATTCAATCCCTGCGGAGGCTACGCAGCCCAGCTTTACCTGCTCGATTTCACTGCCGTAAACAGGGATGCCTGCTTCATTTGTTTTTTCCAGAATGGAAGGCAGAACGCCGACTACGTTATTGTCTGTCAGGTTTGTGAAGCAGTCCACACCCTTCGAAATCAGCGTATCTGTTGCCTGATTCACCTCTGCCTGTGTCATAACGCCCAGTGCTTCAATCTTGAAGCCGTATTCTCCTGCCTTTTCCTGATATTCCTTTACTGCGGAAACGGAATTGGGTTCGCTTGTTGTGTAAAGAATCCCGATTGTTTTTGCATCGGGCTGAACCTTACGAATCAGCTCAAGCTGTCCTTCGATGGGAAGCTTGTCGCTGGTGCCTGTGATGTTGCCACCGGTCAGCTTTGCTTCCTCAGGGTCGGTAATTGCTGTGAAGATAACAGGGATATCCTTATCCTCTGCCGCCGCATAGCAAGCAGTTGCGGATGGTGTTGCAATCGCACACATCAGCGCAACATTCTTTGCAGAGAAGTTCTGTGCAATCTGTGTTGCGGCGTTGTCATCAAAGCCTGCATTCTGATATTCAATCTTGTAATCCACGCCTTCCTTCAAACCTGCTTCCTCCAGACCCTGCAAAAAGCCCTCTCGACAGTTATCCAAAGATGCGTGCTGTCCATACTGATTGATGCCGATAACAGGAATATCTCCACTTGCCTTATCATCTGCCGCATTGCTGCTGCCGCAGCCTGTCAGTGCCATTGCTGCCATCACCATTGCCATTGTCATTGCCATAAACTTTTTCATACCAATCGCTCCTTTTCTCATACTGTTTTTTGTTTCCTTCTGTCTCGTCTCATCTCGTCTTAGCTGTTTTCTCGAACGAGGTACTCGATTTTGCCGAATAAAAAAAGCCTTATCACATAGTAATCTACTATGGGACAAGACTTGTATATTCCTGCGGTACCACCCAAATTGATGAAAAAATCATCCGCTCTTTCCACTGTACAGCCATACAGTTACGCTCTGGTAACGGGTGCGTTTCCCGTCGGTTACTACTTGCTTTCGCTTTCGACCGCCCTCATAAGTCCATTCACCCATCCTCTCGCTGTTGCGATTCCACCATCCGCAACTCTCTGAAAGCTGATTTGAAAGGCTACTCCTCTTAATCATCGGTTTCTCTCTTTGGTTAGTTAGATTATAGCACCCCGATTTTATTTGTCAAGAGCTTTTTTTCAAAAAAATAAAAGCAGAAAAATAAGGACTCTCCCTGCCCTAAAAGCAGGAAAAGTCCCTGTTTTTTGATTTTATGCAATTTTCAGGCGTTCCACCAAGGTGCTGTTTTTCAAAACCTGACGGAACAGAACATAACCCAAAACGGAAACGGAAAGGAATTCCCCAAACGCAACCGTTGCCATGCTCAGCAGAAGCGGACTGCCGAACAGATACAGCTCAATGCCGATGAATGCATTGCAAAGCACAGGCCAAAGGCTTGCGCCGAACAGTGTTTTGCTGCATTTCGTAATCCCCACAAGAGAAGCCGCTGTGCAGGCTGTGCCGAATACAACGTCCATCATGCCGAAGGGGCTGAAGCAGTTCGCGATGAAACAGCCAAGCACCAGACCGGGCGCATACTTTTTGTCGATAAATGCCATCAGCATCAGCACCTCGGAAATACGAATCTGAATCATTCCGAAGCTAAGTGGTGCAATCGCCAATGTCATCACAACATAAATTGCCGCAATGAGCGCTGTGGAAACCAGAAATTTTGTGTTTACAATGTTTTTGTTCATTAAAAAAAGACCTCCTGTTTTTTATTTACCGAGATGGTGGGATACCCATGGTCCTCTCGTGGTCCTTTTCGGTGGTATCCGTAGCAGGTACATCTCGTTTGTTCAGTTACTTTGACAGTATAACACAGGTGCAGAAAGAAATCAACCCTGCCGTTGATTCTCCGACAGGGTTTTTGTTTGTATGTAATGATTGCTGCTCTGTATAAAAAAATTATGCCAATACTGCCGCCAGTTCTTCCACTGCCGCTGCTTCGTCCTTGCCGTCCGCAGTAATCAGGGCAGTCTGCCCTTCCTGCATATTCAGCGCGATAGTGCCCATAATGCTCTTTGCGTTAATTCTTTTTTCATCCACACTAACCTGAATTTCAGATTCAAATTTGCCGGCCGTCTGCACGAAATACGCAGCCTGTCTTGCATCCAAGGATGCCTTGATGGTAATTGATTTCTGTGTCATTCTATTCCACCCTTCCCTTCTCTTAATGCCTCAGCAATGCTGCTGATTTTACGCAGTCTATGGTTGACACCGGACTTTCCGACAGGTGTCATGAGGAAAGAACCCAGCTCTTTCAAGCTTCTGTCCGGATATTCCAATCGCACCCTCGCCACCTCTGCCAACTGCTCCGGCAGACGCGCAAGCCCGATGGTTTCCTCAATATAATTGATATCCTCTAATTGCTTTACAGCCGCTCCGACCACCTTATTCAGGTTCGCCGTTTCACAGTTGACTTTTCTGTTGATATCATTGCGCATTTCCTTGACGATGCGGACATTCTCCAAATCCATCAGCGCCAGCGGTGCCTCCATGATATTCAACAAATCGACAATCTGTTCACCTTCTTTCAGATAGACGATATAATGCTCTTTTCTCTCTACCACCTTGGCATCCAATCCGAAGGCATTGATTAAATCCCGCAGCTGCTCCGCCGCAGACAAATCCGCCAGAACGAATTCCAGATGATAGTTCTTTTCCGGATCATTTACAGAGCCGACAGAAATGAATGCGCCGCGAATATATGCCCGCCGACAGCAGATGCTGCTGACCACAGGCGGATAAATCCGCTTTTTCAGTTTCTTCTGTTCCTTTTCTATTGTTAAAATACCGGTTGCCTGTAAGATGGCTGCTGCATCGCGTACAAGCAGGGTATACACCTTAGTCTGCCGCTTCTGCCCGCTGATTCTTACAGATACATCCGCTATCATATTAAAAGTATTTCTCAATAATGTAAAGCATTTTTTCACAGCGTAATCATTCTCTGTTTGGATTTTTAAACAAAAATTTCCGCCAAACACGGCTATCTGTCCATAGATATTAACATACGCTGCAATTTCCGCAATTTCACAATGTCTTCCATTTCCAAAATGAAGGGACAACTCACCCTTAACCTTAGACGAAAATGACAAATTTGCCCCTCCTTTCTGTTTTTTGCTTATTTCTTGTGTCTGCTGTCCTTTTCAATGTCATTATGCTTGAGAAGGAGGGTGTGTCCATCCTTTCCAAGGGCATTGTAAAGGGCATTCGTAAGGGTAACAGAGCGGTGCTTGCCGCCCGTGCAGCCGATGCTGATGACAAGACTATTCTTGCCCTCTTTAATATAGTGCGGAATCAGAAATTCCAGCATATCCACCAGCTTTTTCAGAAATGTTCGGCTTTCCTCAAAGCTCATCACATAGCTGCTGACAGGTTCGTCGTTGCCCGTCATTTCCTTCAGCTCCTGAATATAAAAGGGATTGGGCAGAAAACGTACATCGAATACTAAATCACTGTCCGCAGGAATTCCGTATTTAAAGCCAAAGGATTGCACCGTAATCATCAGATTTTCGTAAGATTGATTTTCTACAAAAATACGGTTAATCTGCTCCTTGAGCTGTCGGGTCAGAATCTGACTCGTGTCGATGATATAGGTTGCCTTACGCTTGACATCCTTCAGTATTTCACGCTCCTTCTGAATTCCCTCTTGAATGGAGCCGTTTTTGGAAAGAGGATGACTTCTTCTGGTTTCCTTATAGCGTTTAATCAGCACATCATCCGAGGCATCCAAGAATAAAATCTCATATTCATATCCCTTATGCTGCAAATCAGACAGCACCTCAAACAGGTCATTAAACAGCTTACCGCCACGAATATCAATCCCCATGGCAACACGCTCGATTTCACCCTCCTGCTCATAGCAAAGCTCCGCAAACTTCGGCAGCAATGCAGGGGGAATATTATCTACACAAAAAAAATTGATGTCCTCCAGAAATTTCAGCACAGAGGTTTTCCCTGCGCCGGACATCCCCGTTACAATCACCACATGCATACGTTTCTTTTTCTGCATAGTTTCACTTCCCTTTCAGACAGACGGGTCTCCCAAAATCACCGGTTCCAGTTCCAGCTGATAGCCGGTCTTTTCCAATACCGTCTGCTTTACATAATCACACAATTCCAGCACATCGTGACAAGTTGCCTTTCCGGTATTCACCACGAACCCGGCGTGTTTCTTGCTCACCTGCGCATCTCCCACGCTGGCGCCTTTCAGACCGCACTGGTCGATGAGAAACGACGCATAGTTCCCCACCGGACGCTGAAACGTACTGCCGGCACTAGGCAGTTCCAGCGGCTGTTTGGCACGCCGTTTCCCCAGCAGGTCATCCATCTCTTCCTTGATCTCGCCGTACTTGCCCTGAGAGAGCTGAAGCGTCATTCCGGTAATGATGCAATGGCGGTCCTGAAAGACGCTGGTTCGATAGCCAAGCTGCATTTCCTCTTTGGACACCGTAGAGAGCGTGCCGTTTTCGTCCATGCACTCCGCAGAGATGATGATGTCAGACATCTCCCTGCCATAAGCGCCGGCGTTCATGTAGAGCGCACCGCCCACAGTTCCGGGGATTCCGGCGAGACACTCCATGCCGGTCAGAGATTCTTCCAGCGCAAATTTTCCGATGCGTGCCAGCGTTGCGCCGGCCTCGCAGTGCAGGCGGTC
>OIWV01002636.1_pt1 | contig 12735 bp, 13 predicted proteins | sample 1587751 | NCBI WGS metagenome assembly OIWV01 (sample SAMEA3888913, study PRJEB22519) | human gut metagenome | biome: human gut; feature: human-associated habitat; material: faeces | place: Denmark | collected 2010
TCGAGAGCTTGCTCTCGTAAGGCTTTATATGGATGTAAGGCAAGTCGAAGACTCGGAAAATATATGCGGGGTTTTATAGGTTTTTGTCAAAGCCCTGCCATTAACTCACATAATCCTCCCCGATAAACTCCAGTAGTATAACTCCAGATACCGGATGCCGCCCTTTTAGAACTCAACCCTCAATCCAACTTGCAGATTGAACGCCCAAGGCTTATCCTTGAATATAGTGGCAACCGCACTCTTATTGTCGATATAGTATTTTACGCCAGGCTCTGCATACAGTCCGACATGGGGCACAACATCAACCTGCACGCCCGCGGCGGCATTTACCGAGAACTGCACATTGTCGCAGTCGACATCCGTCTTCACATCACCAGAGGTCATGGTAGCCTTGACGTTGAAGTCGGCCTGACCGCCGGCGGTGGCGTATGTCTGTATGTACCTGTTGCCCCAAACACGATATTTAACGCCGATAGGCACACCGATGTAGTGCAGACGCTGCGTCTCCGTAATGTTGTCGTTGCCCGAAGAGCGTATAAAGTCGGTCACGGCACGGGTATATACCACGCCCGTGGTAAGCGTAAGGCGGTTGTTAAGGGCATAGCCAAACGACAATCCGTAAGACACGGGCTGTGCATGGTGCTTTGTCTCGTTGTATCTTGAAAGCAAGGCGGCATTGCCCACAGGCCGGTATCCGTTGTTATCGGTTGAGCTGTTGTCGGTGTACGCATCGTCGAGCATAGAAGCGTTGGCGCAGCGCGCTACCGGTATATTGGCATAGTTGCCGTCGGTCATGCTGCCGCCTGTGTACGCGCCAATGCTCCAACGCGACGTAGGCTCTACGGCCTTGCCGTCGCCAGCATACATCGCACGTGCCACCGTGTATTGCGGTGTGTGCGCCTCGGTACGGGCTACGGATGCAGATTGGTTCGATTCTGCCTTGCGCAAACTAACCGATGCCCTCTCTTCTGCCTCTTGGTTGTTACTGGTTGCAATAGCCTCTACATCATCAGTGGCGGCAACCTCGTTATAGGCAGCGCGTGTGTGGGGGGCGGCGTTTTCTGTGCTGCGGCTGTTGCTTGCCGCCACAAGTCTAGGCTCGGCATTGGGTGCAGCCGTTTTGGGGGTGTTGGCGGCAAGCTGCTCTATAGTGTCCACATTGGCTTGATAGCCAACAGCCACAAGCAATGCAGCCACGGCGGCAGCCGACGCACTCCACATGGCAATGCGCCGTATAGTGTATCGCGGCTTAAGCACAGGCTTAGGTGCAGCAGCGTCGAGCCTCATCTCTATCTTCTCCCACAAGTCGTCGGGCGCGGGAGTTTCTCTGTCGGCAAGTCGTCGACGCATTTGTCCGGTCCAATCTTCTTGTTTCATATCATCTCCTTCTTTCTGTGTTCTTTAATCATACGTGCCAATAGCTTCTTGGCATGGAAAAACTGTGATGCCGATGTGCTCGGCGTGATGCCCAATTGTGCGGCTATCTCCTTATGGCTCATATTGCCGAAGACGTACATATTGATTACCACCCGATAGCCTTCGGGCAGGGAAGCAATCATCCCGGCTAAGGTATCGTCGTCCACAAGACTGATGTCGGGGTCGTCGTCGGTAGATTTGTCGGGTATGTTGTCGGTGAACGTAATGCCGTTGTGCTTGCGCAGGAAGCCCAATGCCTCGTTGCTTATGATGCGTGCTATCCACGACTTAAGCATACCCTCGCCACGATACTCGTACGAGCCAATCGACTGGAATATCTTGATGAAGGCATCTTGCAGAATATCCGACGCATCGTCCCTGTCCGGAACGTACCTCAGCGCTGTAGCCATGGCAAATCCCGAATACTGGTCGTAAAGCCGGCGCATCGCCGTTCTTTCTCCCTTCTTTATGTCGTGAACGAGTTGTTCCTCCTGTTTCATTTAAGTTTTAGGCGCCTTTACCTATTTTCCGGTAAAGGTAAGTGTAAGCGACAGCGGGCGCGTTGTGTCGTCGTCGATAGTTGCGGATGTAGCGTGCAGGATGATGGTAAGCCCCCCGGTCTTCGAGAGCGAGCCCCACGACAATTCGTTGCTGCCCTCCGATATGGGCGATATGGCAAGCTGCACCTTGTGGCTCTCGCCGTCTACAGACGCCATAAGCGTCCACGTGGTGGGCTTGAGCGAGTAGAGAATCGACTTGCCTGAGGGCGACATACTGTCGAACAACAGCAGCTCGGCACCCATGTTGCATCGTGCATCGGTAATGGTTTTGCCGGGATATAGCTGGGCAAATATCTCGTCGCAAGGCACCTTGCTCAGCTGGAAGTATTTGTCACACTTCAGTATGGTGCTCTTGGGAGCCGTAGAGCTGCCCACCTGCCACTTGCCTGTGTATGCCATCACCGTCTCGGTGTTGTACGACGCGTTGAGCATGTCGTCGTCGTTGTTGGCACACGCTTGCATTGTGACAACCGTCAAGCCCCACACTATCAGCCCCACAGCCATTATGGCTATGCTGTACAATCGCTTTGTTATTGTTTTTATCATATCTTATATTGCACCCGCAAGTTGTGCCGGTACACTATATTAATGTGCAAAGATATTAAATATTGTATGAATGGGCAAAGTTTTTTATGGCTCATTCGATATCAGACAAGCCTTAATTGGTCGGTCATCAAGCCTTAATTGGTCAGTCATTAAGCCTTAATTGGTCAGTCATTATGACTTAATTGGTCAGTCATTAAGCCTTAATTGGTCAGTCATTGAGCCTTAATTGGTCGGTCATTAAGCCTTAGTTGGAACGTCACTAATAAAAAAAATGTTTGCTGTTTTATCTGCAAATCTGCAACCAAAGCCCTGAAAAACACTATAACTACCTATGTGCCAATACGTTAAGGCGGTTGCAGATAGGCGGTTTTATCTGCCACCATCTGCAACCATCTGCCACCCTATCTGCAACCACACAACTAACGGAGTATCAATGAGTTGCAGCGATTTTCAGCAAAAGGTTGCAGATGGCAGATAAAAAATAAAAACTTTTTTTCTACTTAACCTGGATAACCAGATACTTGCTTGTCGACCAGAACAACTGCGGGTTGCTGATGCGCAGCACATACATCTTGTTGGCGTCGCGCTGCAAGGTGTACGAGCTTGACGGGTGCATGGTAAGTATCTTTGCCGACTTAGAGTAGAGCTTTATCTCCTTCTCTATGCGGATATCAATCTTGGTGAAGTAGTTCTTGTTGTAGTTCGACTCCAAAACACGCGAGCCGTCAATGATGCGCTGGTCCTTAAGCTCCTTCTTTGTGCCAAACACATACCATGCTGTATTGAGCTGCTTGTCCTGTGCGTTGATAGTCTCGGTCTTCTTAGACGACTCGGTCTGCAACGAAGACACGTTGTCGTTGAGCGAGTTGACGGTCTTGTCGAGTTCGGCAATGTGGATGTCCTTGGCGTCAAGCTCGGCATGCAGCTTGCGCAGCTCCTGATCCTTCTCGTCCAACTGCTTAACAAGGTCATCGATGCTCTTACGCAGCTGGTCGCCCTTGACGCTCGACTCGCGCATCTGCTGACGCAGCTTCTCAATGAGAGCACGGTTCTGCTTCATGGTGCTCTGTATGAACTGGATGTTCTCTACAATTTGGCGGCGCTTGTTGGTGCCCTCCCCATCCTTTACAATGTTGACACGGTTTTCGGCCTCATTAATCTCGCGCAGACCCTCTTGTATCTGATTGAACGTCTCCATCATATCGTTGATTTCGTTGTCCTTCTGCGAGATAATCTTCTGCAACGAGTCGTTCTGCTCGAAGTTCTCAACCTGTTGCTTCTTGCTGTTACCTCCGCACGAAGCGAAGACTGCTAAAGCCAATGCAAATAGTAAAAAAGAAACATTCTTCATATTTGTCTGATTTTTATTAATTATTACTATTGTATTTAGTCGCGGTTACGTATTGTATGTCTACTCTGCGTCTTCGTCGGCGGCATCCCTAAACTTCTTCTTCTTGAATTGCTCGGGAGCTGCCTCACGCATGGCGTAGCGTTCCTTGTTGCTAAGCCTGGGCTTCTTCTCCTTGGCTTGCGCCTTCAATGCCTTGAGCGCCGACATCTCGCCCTCGCCGCATCCAGCCACCACAATCACTATCTCGCCACGCGGCTCGGTGGTGTGGAAGTGGTCTATTATCTCCTTGAGCGAGCCACGCACACTCTCCTCATGCAGCTTTGATATCTCGCGGCACACGCTGGCTTGGCGGTCGTCGCCAAAGACGGTGGCAAACTGCTCCAACGTCTTGACAAGGCGATAGGGCGACTCGTAGAATATCATGGTGCGAGTTTCCTGTCGCAAGGCGTCCAGCAATGTTTGGCGCCCCTTCTTCTGCGGCAGGAAGCCCTCGAAGCAGAATCGGTCGCAAGGCAATCCGGACGACACGATGGCAGGCACAAAAGCCGTAGCTCCCGGCAGGCACTGCACGGTGATGCCAGCCTTGGCAGCCTCGCGAGCAAGAAAGAAACCCGGGTCGCTGATGCCCGGCGTGCCGGCGTCGCTTATAAGCGCAATGGTTTCGCCCGCCTTCAGACGCTCCACAATAGAGGCACTTGTGCCGTGCTCGTTGAACTTGTGATGCGACGCAAGACGGTTCTTTATGCCGAAGTGCTGTAGCAGTATGCCTGATGTGCGCGTGTCTTCGGCAAGCACCAGGTCGGCCTCTTTCAATATACGGATGGCACGCATTGTCATGTCCTCCATATTTCCCACCGGAGTGGGCACAATGTACAATATACCCATATTAGGCGACAAATATAGCTATATTAATCAAGAACCACAAAAAAACAGACTGTTTCTTTGCAATTTTTAAAACGTCTTTGTAATTTTGCACCTATCATGACAGAAAATTTAGTGGGCGAGCAGCATCGCCAAGGAAGAATAGAAGTGGTATGCGGATCGATGTTCTCTGGCAAGACCGAGGAATTGATACGCCGTATGAAGCGTGCAACCTTTGCACGCCAGAGAGTTGTTATATTCAAGCCGCAGATAGACAAGCGCTACTCTGAGGAGAATGTAGTGAGCCACGACCGCAACGCCATTCCGTCGACACCTATAAGCAAGGCTGCCGAGATACTGACGGGCTTGACACGCAACGACAACGGCACCTACGATATAGACGTGGTGGGCATAGACGAGGCTCAGTTCTTCGACATGGAGCTTGTGGGTATATGCAACACGCTTGCCAACAGTGGGGTGCGCGTCATCATCGCTGGTCTTGACATGGACTTCAAGGGCACTCCCTTTGGTCCGATACCCTCGCTGTGCGCTGTGGCAGACGAGGTTACAAAGGTGCATGCCATCTGCGTGAAGTGCGGTGCCCTTGCCTACCTTAGCCACCGACTGGTGCACAACGACAACCAGGTGCTCATTGGCGAGCAAGCCGAATATGAACCGTTGTGCAGGGACTGCTATAACAGAATTACGAATGAGGATTTAGGAGTTAAGAATTAATAATACATATATATGGCAGAACAAAAGATAACATTCGACAAGCTTGTGCGGTGGGTTGGAGCCGGCTCGCTTGTACTGGCTGTGCTCTACATCACCAATTATCTTAGCAGTGTGTTGCTGCCATTCTTCGTGGCATGGCTCTTTGCCTATCTGCTCTACCCCATGGTTAAGTTTATCCAGTACAAGATGAAGGTCAAGGTTAGGGCGATAGCCATCATCATTGCCATGCTGGTGGTGCTGAGCGTCATTGGCTTGATGGTCTACTTCATCATTCCGCCAATGATAGACCAGTTTCAGAAGCTATACGGCTACCTGATGCACTGGCTGCACCAAACAACGCACACCAACGACTTTGCCACGATGTTTAGGCAGTGGCTGGAGAACAACCAGACGGAAATTGAACGGTTCTTCAAGAGCAGCGACTTCAAGGAGACACTAAGGACAACCATGCCCAAGCTCTTTGCCTTTATAAGCCAAACGGCAACGGTGGTTATGAGCATTGCGGCATCGTGCATCACCTTATTGTATATGTTCTTCATCCTGCTCGACTACGAGTTTCTTACGTCCAACTGGATTAAGATATTCCCCAAGAAGAACCGACCCTTCTGGCATGCGCTTGCAGGCGACGTGGAACGCGAGATGAACAACTACATACGCGGACAAAGCTTGGTGGCGCTGTGCATGGGCATAATGTTCTGCATAGGCTTCAGCATTATGGACTTCCCTATGGCTATAGGCTTGGGCATACTTATCGGCGTTATGGACCTCGTGCCGTATCTGCACACATTCGCCATCATCCCAACAGCCTTCCTTGCCATGCTTAAGGCGGCAGACACGGGGCAGAACTTCTGGATGGTGTTCGGGTTGGCAGTGGGCCTGTTCATCGTGGTACAGATTATAACCGATATGGTGGTAACCCCCAAGATTATGGGCAAGGCAATGGGACTTAACCCAGCCATCCTGTTGCTGTCGCTGTCGGTTTGGGGAGCCTTGTTGGGCTTCATCGGACTGATAATAGCCCTCCCTCTAACCACCCTCATCATTGCCTATTGGCAACGATACATTACGAAGGAGCACGAGGTAGATTCCTAATTGGCGTGGTACGGCAAGCCGCCGTACCACCTATTTTTTACCTATACTATTCTATATTTTACCTTACTTATTCGCAATTTCCTCACAAATAATTTGCCCGTATCGAATTATTGCAGTAATTTTGCACACAGATTGAATGATGTGCAACACTTTATAAGCACATATATATTAGGGTATTAAGAACAAAAGGAAGATAGGTAATAGTTATGTCAATATCCAAGACTCGTCAAAAGCTCGTTGATGTGGCAAGGCAATTGTTCGCCAAGAACGGCATAGCCAACACCACAATGAACGACATAGCTGTGGCATCTGGCAAAGGACGCCGCACGCTGTATACTTATTTCAACCGCAAGGAAGACGTGTACTCGGCTGTTATCGAGGCAGAATTGGAACGACTTTCGGACAAGCTCGACGAGGTGGCAGCCATGAAGATGCGCCCGCAAGACAAAATTATAGAGCTGATATACACCCACCTTAGCATGATACGAGAGACGGTGGTGCGCAACGGAAACCTGCGTGCCGAGTTCTTCCGCAACATCTGGATGGTGGAGAAGGTGCGCAAGAAGTTTGACGAGGACGAAATCGAACTCTTCCGCAAGGTATATAGCGAGGGCAAACTCGACGGCGAGTTCGACATCGACAACGTAGACCTCGTGGCAGACATTACCCACTATTGTATAAAGGGCCTTGAGGTGCCATTCATCTATGGCCGCATCGGACACGGCATGACTGAAGAAGCATCCAAACCGCTTGTTGCAAAGGTGGTATACGGTGCCCTCGGCAAACGAATTAATAATTAATTAATAAATACACAATTAATAATTAAAGAAAATGGGATTATTAACAGGTAAGACTGCCATCATCACTGGTGCAGCCCGCGGCATCGGAAAAGCTGTCGCTATGAAATTCGCCCAGGAGGGCGCAAACATCGCATTCACCGACCTCGTGCTTAACGACGACATGGCTGCCGGACTTGAGGCTACACGCAAGGAAATCGAGGCTCTCGGCGTTACCTGCCGCGCATACGCTGGCAATGCTGCCGACTTCGAGGAGACAGAGAAGACTGTAAAGCAGATACACGCCGACTTCGGCTCTGTAGATATTCTTGTAAACAACGCCGGTATTACTAAGGACGGACTTATGCTCCGCATGTCGGAGGCTCAGTGGGACGCTGTACTTAACGTAAACCTTAAGTCGGCTTTCAACTTTATCCACGCTTGCGCTCCTATCATGCTTCGTCAGCGCAACGGCTCTATCATCAACATGGCTTCGGTTGTAGGTGTACACGGCAACGCCGGACAGTGCAACTATGCAGCTTCTAAGGCTGGTATGATTGCCCTCGCTAAGTCTATCGCACAGGAGCTTGGTCCTAAGGGTGTACGCGCCAACGCTGTTGCTCCTGGCTTTATCGAGACAGCTATGACAGCCCAGCTTTCTGAGGACATCCGCAAGGACTGGATGAAGAAGATTCCTCTCCGTCGTGGCGGCAAGCCAGAGGATATCGCCAATGTGTGCGCTTTCCTCGCTTCGGATATGTCAAGCTACGTAAGCGGTCAGGTTATCCAGATCGACGGCGGCATGAACATGTAATGAACAACAAGTATTAAAATAGAAGGTAGGAGGGTATGGCGAGCCATATCCTCCTACTTAATTTCTAACACTTACCCTTATGAACGTAGTCTACGAAGACAACCATATAATAATAGTCAACAAGCAAAGCGGCGAAATAGTGCAGGGCGACAAGACGGGCGACACTCCACTGTCCGACATCGTGAAGCAATACATTAAGGACAAATACAACAAACCGGGCAATGTGTTCCTGGGGGTGGTACACCGTTTGGACCGACCCGTTAGCGGATTGGTGGTGTTTGCCAAAACATCGAAGGCGCTGTCAAGGCTCAACGAGATGTTCCGCATAGGCGATGTGCACAAAACCTACTGGGCTATCGTCAAGAAGAACGATATCGCTCCAGAGGCAACACTTACCGACTGGCTTACACGCAACGAGCGACAGAACAAGAGCTATGCGCACAACCGCGAGGTGCCCGGAGCCAAGAAGGCGGTGCTTAGCTACAAGGTGCGCAGCGTGTCGGACAACTATATGCTGCTTGAAGTGCGCCTAATGACGGGGCGTCATCACCAGATACGCTGTCAGCTGGCACACATGGGATGCCCTATCAAGGGCGACTTGAAGTATGGTTCGCCTCGCAGCAACCCCGACGGAAGCATCTCGCTGATGTCGCGCCGGGTAGAGTTTGTGCATCCTGTATCAAAGGAAACAATAGCCGTGGAGGCTCCTGTGCCCAACGACCGCCTTTGGCTGGCTTTGGCAGGAGATGCCGACAGACAATAAACCATTATCCCTCAACTATATCCATACAATATAATGAACCGCACTTTTCAACATAAGATATCCATCCAGGCTATTGCCGCGGTGGCACTGCTTGCTGCCTGTGCCTTGATGCTGTTTCTCAACCGCACAGGCATAACGCCGCTTCTTGGCTTGGGACTAATGCTTATCGGAGCGGCTGCTGTAGACCGCACTGTGCACACCGAGTATGTAATGACTCCCGACAACAAGCTCGTAATATCGCGTGGACGCATCGCCAAGCCTCTCGTCCTGAACATTGACGACATCGTGGCGGTTCGCCCTGTACGCGGATTGCTGTTTGTGGCGAGCCATATCGTCATCGAATATGGTGCGGGACACTTTACGTCTGTTCAGCCTGCCGACAGCGAGGGATTTGTAAAGGAGCTGAAACGACGACTGAAACAAGCCGACTTGACGACCAATTAAGGCTTGAAAGCCTACTGAAACAAGAAGAAGAATGAAACTTTTTAATTTGCGATATATATACACGCTTGCCGCATTGCTGCTGTCGATGAGTGTGGCAAGCGCTCAAAGCGTGGTAGAATATGACGACGAGCAGATGCCCGACACCGTCGACTCGCTTGGCGTCGACACCTTTGAGGTGGCACCCAAAGCGCTGCCTTGGGACCTGGCTGTGCGCAGACATCTCGACCATCTGCTCGAACACGATATGTTCAAGACGTCGCAAGTGGGCATTATGGTGTACGACCTCGATGCCGACTCGACAATATATGCACACGGCGAACGCCAGCTGCTGCGCCCAGCCTCAACCATGAAGGTGCTTACAGCCATTGCTGCCATCGACAAGCTGGGCGGCAGCTACCGCTTCCAGACAGAGCTGTGCTATACCGGCAAGGTGGACAACAACACGCTGCATGGCAACGTCTACTGCGTGGGCGGATTCGACCCGCGATTCAACATCGACGACATGCGTGCCTTTGTAGAGGGCATACGCAAGATGGGGGTAGACACCATACGCGGCAACATATACGCCGACAAGACTATGAAGGATGCCGACACGCTTGGAAGCGGATGGTGCTGGGACGACGACAACCCTGTGCTATCGCCGCTGCTGATAAGCCGCAAGAATGTGTTTGTGGAGCGATTTGTCAGAGAGCTGCAAGAGGCTGGCATCGTGCTGGACGGCAACATCGGCGAGGCACGACGCCCTGAAGACGCCTTTTGCATCGTAAGCCGATTCCACTCTATCGACCAGATACTGATGAAGATGCTTAAGGAGAGCGACAACCTGTATGCCGAGTCGATGTTCTATCAGCTTGGCGCTGCCGCCGGGCATCAGCCGTCCACAGCCAAGAACTCGGCTGCCGTTATCGGCAGGCTTATCCGTAAGGTTGGTCTCGACCCTCGACGATACAACATTGCCGACGGCTCCGGACTGTCATTGTACAATTATGTGTCGGCAGAACTGGAGGTACGGTTCCTCCGTTATGCCTTCCAAAACAACAATATCTACCTGCACCTCCACCCTGCCCTACCTACAGCAGGCGAAGACGGCACGTTGCGCTCGCGTCAACGTGGCACCTTTACACAAGGCAATGTGTATGCCAAGACGGGTACGCTAAAGGGAATATCGTCGCTTGCTGGCTATTGCACAGCTGCAAACGGACACCGTCTGGCTTTTGCCATTATAAACCAGGGTGTGATGAACCGTGCCAATGGCAGGGCTTTTCAGGACAGGGTGTGTACCGTGTTGTGCCAACCATAGGCTTATAGCCGGCAACATCACCCCACTCTTCATGTTTAATTAAACCCTTTGTGGATATGAACGAAATAACCAAGTACATAGAACAACTGCTTGCCTTGACCACCCTTACAGGCGGATGGCTGTCGTTTGTAACGCTGTTTGCGCTGTTTGCCGTAACTGCCTTGATGGCTTGGCTTGTATATATGCTATGCGTCAAGGTTGTGACGCCTTTGCTGGTGCGCATCACAAGCCGCACGGACGTTATATGGGACGACTATCTGCTCAACCCCAAGGTGCTCCATTCGGCTTGCCATGTGGTGCCAGCCATTATGGTGTGGCAGATGCTGCCACCGCTGTTGGACGCTCATCCCGTAACACAAAAGCTTGTAACCAAAGCCACGGCAATATACATAACCATTGCTGTTATACGATTAGTGATAACCTTTATTGGGTCGTTCAAACTATTCGACTCGGACCAGAACCACCGCACAGCAGCCCAACAATACTTCCACTCCTTCTGCGGAGTGCTCAAGATAGTGGTGCTTTTCCTCGGCGTTATCGTCATTGTGGCTATCGTTATAGACCGCAGTCCGCTGACGCTTCTTGCCGGATTGGGTGCCACATCGGCTGTACTGATGTTGGTGTTCAAGGATTCGATAACGGGTCTGGTTGCCGGAATACGCCTTACAAGCAACGACATGGTGCGCAAGGGCGACTGGATAACGGTAGACAAGCTGGGTGCTAATGGTGTGGTTGAGGACATGACGCTGTCCACTGTAAAGGTGCGCAACTTCGACAACACTATCGTTACGGTGCCGCCACAGAAGCTTATAGAAGACTCGTTTCAGAACTGGCAAGGAATGCAGCAAAGCGACGGACGCCGTGTAACACGCATGATATACATCGACTTCCACACCATCGGCATTGCCGACGACAACCTTAAGCAACGACTCGTGGAGCGAAAGCTTATGAAGAAGGAGCAACTGAAGAGTAATGTCGTAAACCTTACGCTCTTCCGCAACTATATAGAGCAATGGATAGAGAACAACAAGGAGGTCAACACCAACCTTACATTCATGGTCCGCCAGCTGCAACCCACCAACACCGGTCTGCCCATTGAGGTTTACTTCTTCCTTAAGAACAAGGAGTGGAAGACGTACGAGCATAACCTTGCCGAGATAATGGAGAGCATATATGCCTTTGCTCCAGAGTTCGGGCTGAAGATATATCAACGTCAATAAATAGCTACTAAATATACCTTTACTGTGGGTTATAAACCACATTCACATCTTAAAATATTCACTATATGATTATCTACAGATCGTTTTCTTCCTTTTTCGCTAAAGAGGAACGTTTCGGCTCCTTTAAGAGCCTTGTTCTTTTGGTGGCTTTCGCTATCTTAGCCACAAGTAATTCCTATGCCCAAGCCAGCTTCGAGACTATAGACGGCTTATGTTATCTGATATATTCTGACACCAATACAGCAACACTCACTTTTAACCCTAATGGCGAAAAGTATACTGGCGATATCGTTGTGCCAGAAAAGGTAAAGGCAAGCAATGGTGTAGAATATACCGTAACTTCGTTGGGGGAGAAATGCTTTTATGAATGTTCAGGCTTGACAAGCATCACTATCCCTTCTTCGGTTACTTCGTTGGGGGAGAGTTGCTTTTATGAATGTATTTAGAGCCTTATAACTAACCATAACTTACTATGAATAACCAAACATAAAGTCTTGATCTTCAATACTCTTTGATTTTTAACACTTTCTGAGCGCTTTTTGGCAGTTCCCGATTTTCCACATATTTTTGCAGCGTATTTCTACCGTGGATAATTTGCGGAGCTTTTATTTTGTCATATTGTGAACGTAGTTGACAAGTGATTACGATGGAGGACAGATTTGAAGCAGATAAGTAAATGTGAATTGCGAGCAATGGAAGAAAGAACAGCAAATTATCCAGGCTATCGTGATGAGAGCACGATGGAAGTCATCCGCCATGAGTCGCTTGGCATCTACATCTATGCCAAACCGAAGAACCAGATGGAACAGAAGTACAACCTCAACCTTACGGCAAGAGCCGAGGCGATACGCTGCCGT
>OIWV01002642.1_pt1 | contig 12724 bp, 14 predicted proteins | sample 1587751 | NCBI WGS metagenome assembly OIWV01 (sample SAMEA3888913, study PRJEB22519) | human gut metagenome | biome: human gut; feature: human-associated habitat; material: faeces | place: Denmark | collected 2010
TAAAACGCGATACAGTTATAGTATATCCAACAGCCATGTGCTCGTCAATTTAAAATATATCTACTTTTTACACAATTTTTATGTGGCGTTTCCCTTTAAAGATGAATTTTACTACGTCTGCGGAGAATTCCTCCGAATGTCACCAGACCTGCAGCTGCAAGCAGCAGTATCTCGGGCATCCATCCCATCACACCTTCACCGGTCTTAGGCACGCTGTCCAGCTCCGGCTGTGCAGCTGCGGTGTTTGCAGCTACCGTAAATGTGGTGCTGGCGGAATCATCGATCCACATGATGTCTACGGTATGCTCACCTTCTGACAGGGACGCCAGATAGGAAGGCTTCAGGGTCACGATAGTGGAACCTGATTTTGCTTCGTAATGGACACTGGGGATCCAGTTGCCATCTACCCGGACTCCGGCAAACTTTTCGAAATCGCCATCACCGCGGATGGTCAGGCCTTCCGTGGTGCTGCCGTTCCAGGTACTCTTGGTGCCGTCAATGATCTTATACATATCTTTTGGTGCTTCCTCACTTGTCTCTGATGCTTTTACCTCAGGTTCACCTACTGTAAATTCGAAACTGGTAACTTTTTTCCGGGTATAAGGAACTATATCATCATAAGTCATTGTAACCGTCATGGTATATTTTCCGGACGGAGCACAATCCTGTGTCTTATAGCTTACCTTTACGCCTTGTCCAACTGTTTCACCGTTGTTGCCGGCATAATCAGTCGTTTCCACCTGAAACAAATCGTCTGCATTATCACCTGCAGCATTCGTAATATGATAGGATATGCTCTGAATTGTCACAGAGTCATAACTCAAATTCCATCCTGTATAAAAGGAGAAAGAACTGGTTGTATCATTGGGAAGCAGGCCTTCATTTTCTATAAACTTTGTGCTCAGATCCAGGTTTACAGCTTCTGCATATAAGATTAAGTGTCCCTTCTTACCGATCAAACTACATACTTCATATCCATAGCCGGTTGTTGCACTGCTTCTTCCAATTGGAGTCAACGTAATGAAATTTATCACGTCTCCCGCGTCATTCATTATCGATGCCGTAACCTTAGGCGCATCTGCAAAACAATATCCATCCTCCGGCTCTATGTAAATAACATAATGATGACCATCGTAAAGAGTAGTACACCCAGTTCCATAACCAGCACCTTTGCCACAATTCAGCTCGCAATGCTCAAGATTATAAGCGAAGTCCCAGTTTTCTAATTTTGTGTAATCTCGTACCAGGCCTATGGTGTCGTCGGTTACTTCCGCTTTCGCTTCCATCCCCTGCCAGCCCCACAGCAGCATTCCTGCCATTGCTAACAGTCCGATTCTCTGTAATATCTTTTTCATTTACTACCTCCTAATCTGAATTCTTGTAATACCAGGTTTACAATCCCAGCAGCTGTTTCTTCTTGGCTTCGAATTCCTCTGCCGTGATAACCCCTGCATCCAGCAGTGCCTTATACTTAGGCAGTGCCACGGTGGGATCCTCTGCCTGTACGGGTGCGGCCTGTGGTGCACTCTGCGTACTCTTGGTTGCGGCATGGAAATCTATTACCTGTTCCTGTACCTGGGGATCAATGATCTGCATCAGGTTCTGTGCCAGTGCATGCAGTCCTTCCGTCTTCTGGGTATAATCATCCAGATAATCGATGGTGCTGGGCTGATCGGAATTGAATTTCGGTGCTCCCGTCTCCTTATAGAAGCTCTTCCAGTAAGGGTGCTCCAGCGTGATCTCCACAGCGAATTTCTCTACCGGATTCGGAATATTGAAATCCGGCTCGGTCATACGGTCTCTGTAATCCGGATCGTCTCTTCTGAAGTTATCGTCTCTTCTGCTGTCCTCCATATTACGACGCATTTCTTCCATCATCTCATACTGATGCCGCAGCATTCTGTATTCATCAATTCTGGGCTTTAACTCATCTAAACGCTCCTTAATATTGCTCTTGTAGCTCCGGAAGTTCCCCTTTTCTCCTTCGTACAGTACCTCTCCATCCTCCAGAATACGGAAGGACTTAATGTCAGAGGGTTCCATGGCAAATGCTCCGTCAACAACTCCCAGTCGCAGTAGCTGGTGATCCATATCCAGTACCAGGCTTCCCTTGAAAAATCCGAAATCATAACGGTAAGTCTCTGTGAAGCTGTCACGCAGCGGCTTGTTGGCATCATAACACTTGATATATTCCCGGAAATCATCCAGCGTCATGGAATTGAACACACCATCCGGCAGATCGATCTTGGCTGCACACTCCTTGCAGAGATTCTGCCCCTCCACCGCTGAAGCCAGCAGTCTCGGTGTCGGACTTCCGCAGATCGGACATAACTTTTTGTTGTTTGTAAATAATCCCATCGTTTTACCCTCCTTAAGAATGTATATGGATCACATGATCTCAATTAATTTTTTCCGGTGATATCCACAGATTCCCGCTGCGATACGATCCGGTATTCTGTAAAGCATACAATTATAGTTTTCCACAGAATCGTTATAGATCAGTTCACTGGTCTTCACCATATGTTCATAACTTTTTGTTGCTTTCCAGTATTTCTGATAAGTCTCCTGTGCCTGCAAAAGAGGCATGGTTTCCGAGATCTCTGCAATATTTTTCTGTACTCTTAATAATTCTCTCTGTTGTTCTGCTATCCACTCCGGCATCCCGGTCATTTCGACATTCTGTGCACTCTCCGAAGTAAATTTCATTTTCCGCAAAGTCTCTACATCCATGGTATGTCCGAGAAGCTCCGCCAATGCTTCCAGAGCCTCCCGTTCTGCGGAAAGCTGTACCAGTGTCTGATGCATGGCATTCCGGATATTTTCTTCCTGTATCTCCAGCTTACACCGTACCGATACGAGCCAGACACCAAAAAGGGAGGCAAGCAGCAATACGATAATTATAATCTCCATCGTTACTTCTTCCCTCCCCTTTTCATTCCTTCTACTCTCTCAAAATTTCTGATTGCATCTTACTGTACAAAATAAAGTCCATCATAACCATTCATATCAGACATAGCGATCAGTGTTACAGTATCTCCCACCTCAGACAAAAATCCGGCATAGGTAACCTCTGTTCCACCAAAATCAAGTGTCATCTTGATAGCTGTGTTGTCATCGGAATACTCATAAGTACCTTCTGCATTTCCGCCGCCCTGTACCATGGTAACTGCACCGTCTTCACCAAATACAAGCTGTAAGGTACCGCCATAAGTCTCCAGTGTTGCGTTCAGATCCTCTTCTTCCATCTCAACACCATCGATCATACCGCCGGCAAAGTTCCATTCTGTACCACTCAGATCCGGGATCTCCATAACTGCCACCTGTAACAGGGGACCGCCCTCTGCTTCTGTACCTGTCTCTGCTTCTGTACCTGTCTCTGCTACAGTCTCTGTGGGAGCTTCTGTTGCTTCCTGGGTCTGTACTTCTACAGACACTTCTTCGTTGGTGTTCTCCACAATTACCTCTTCCTCACCGCAGGCTGTCAGAGACAATGCCAGTACCAGTCCCATTGCGCATGCAAAATATTTTTTCTTCATAATTGTTTCCTCCTTCTTACAACAGTTCTCTGTTGTCTGAAGATAGTGTACCTTATTTTTTCCATTTATGACCGTTTTTGACACCAATCGACCCAAATATGACATGAAACGACCGGAGAAAAAATTCTCCGGTCGTTTTATGCTAAAAATGTCTGGTTTTTACGAAAAAAATAGGAAAAAAATTTGTCTTTCAGTTCCGAATATTTTCCATGCGGAATCGGGATCTGGGTACCGTCCGACAGGATCACAGCTTTGTTAGATATGCTCTTTACATAATCCATATTGATCATATATGACCTGTGGCAACGGACAAAGCATTCATAATCCTTCAACTGTTCGCACAAATCGTCCAGTTTACCAACGCTGTCCAGTACTTCTCCGTCTTCTTTGTGAAGCAGCAGATTCCTCCCCGTTACCTCGCAGTACTTCAGTTTGTCCAGTTCCAGCCTTGTGATTCCCGTCTTACATCGCAGGATCAGACTGTTCTTTTCATTCTTGAGGCACTCCCTGAGTACCGAATCCATCAATCGGTAGAAGCTCTCCTGCCAGATAGGCTTCAACTGATAAAAATAGGCCCCCACTTCATAGGAATCCACAGCGTATTCCGAAGAGGATGTCAGATAAATGATCTTCACCGAAGTATCATACTTACGGATCTCTCTGGCGGCACTGATTCCATCCTGTCCTGGCATCAGAACATCCAGAAATATAATATCCAGCCGGGTCCCCCGCTCTACTTCCGACAGCAATTCCAGCGGACTGTGAAATGCTGCATAAGTAATATCCTGATTCCGTTCTACCCGATATCTGTCCATCAGAACGCTTAATTCTTTAAGTACTGACAGATCGTCATCACAAAAAGCTACTTTTATCATGATTCTTCCTTTGCCGCACAAACCGATGCAGCTCATTCGTTTTATCGTATGTGTCTTGACATGTTTTTCTACGCTTATTACAATAATTATATCCGTACATCGATGTACGATGCAAGGATAATTTTGAGAAAGGCATATTTTTGATGTCATCAAACGAAGAAAACGGAAAAAGTGAAAAAAGACTGATGTCCATCGGAGAAGTCTCCAAAGCGATCGGCATCACCAGAAGAATCATATTGAACTACGAAGCCAAAGGTCTCCTGCTTCCGGATAAAAAAGAAGGAACTGCCGGGAATCGCTATTATACCCCGGATTCCATCTCCCTGATCCGCTCCATCCGGGTACTGCAGAATTTAGGGCTGTCCCTGGATGAGATCTCCTCCTATTATAATGGATCCACGGATCTGGAACCATTGATCGAACGTCTGGAAGCCTTACGAGACGGCCTGACGCAGAGTATCGAGAAGTTAAAGCAACGTACTGCGTCCCCGGCTGCTTCCGTGATACAGTTTCTTACCCTCCCCGCCCAGACGGTGTACTGCCGCAAGGGGGCTTTTAACGGAGTGGAAGAACGCAAAGAATTCCTGCGGGAGGTCTTTATGGAAGCCATTCATCTGTACGGCTCCGACAGCAGTAAGCGGATGTTTTTCATTGAGTACAATCTGGAACATCCGGAAGAATTCACCTGTTGTATCTCCGTACCTCCAGGTATGAGTGCAAATCCAACAATCACGGGAAACCTGTTAATTCACACGTTCCACTGTAGATTGAAGTCCCATTCCTGGAAGCGATTCTGGGATTATGATACCTTCGTGGTGTAGTCCAGAGAAATCCACCCTGCGCCAGATTTCAGCTTACCCCACTTTGTTGCGCCCTGCCCAGTGCTTTCCTGCACGATGGTATAAACACCACCGTTGCGGATGGAGCCTGCCAGGGCGTAATTCGTACCTGCACCCTTACGAATGTTCAGCACATCAGCCGTAACCTTCACCTTATAGGGAGAGAATGCAGGCTTGCTCTCCGCAGGGTACACAGCATTACCCGAACCATCAAACACCTTGTAGCCGGGATTCTTGTCTGCACAGGCTTTCGCATTCGCCAGAGAAGAGAACGCACCCTTCTGGGAAGCACTATCAACCCAGGTCTTGCGAACACGGTACAGTGTGGTAGTGCTTGCAGGCTTCTCTTCGGCAGTGCTGCCGCCCAGACGGGCAGTAACCTTTGCCGCCAGGTCACCCATACGGGAATAGAGCCAGTCACCAGGGCAAGACTTGTTTGCAAACCATCTATGTACAGTCAGAACCATCTCATCAGACTTCGGACTGTACGCCAGAGTCTTGTTCTTGTCACCGAACCAGAGCAGCTTCTTTTTACCATTGCGCTTGCAAATGTCCACGCAAAGGCTGATGAGGGAAGCATATACAGCGTTCGTCATAGCGTAAGGATGAGTCTTGTCAGACGCACATTCGATGGTCACGGCACGATGGTCATTCGCAGAACTGGAAGAACACCAGGAGCGGTCTTTCTCTTCCACACACAGAGAGATTCTGCCGTCATAACCGATACCGTAGTTGCAGCTTGCCTGCCGGGAAGGACTGGTGAAGCAACCGCAGATACTCTCCGCAGAAAGCTGACCTACTACACAGTGCGGGGTAATACGGTCAATCGCACGATTGCGGGGACTGTTTTTGTTAGGTGAGATTTTGGTGTAGGACACCAGAGAACTGTTACTCATTTTCATTTCCTCCTTGTCATATCGGGTAAGGTCATACTTCTCAATGACAGCCATAAGGTTGTCCACATATTTCAGAGAGGTTGCATACCCGTCAGCTTTGATATTCTCAAGGTACTGTCTGGGGTCAGTCACACCCTTCAAATTGGAATAGGTAGAAATGTTGGTGAAATCGAAATACCCGATGACACCATCCTCCATGCTTCCAAACTTGCACCATTCCATAGCGGAACTGGTGTAGGTTCCGTCTGGGTTCTGCTCACTGCCTACTTTGTGGTAAACACCCACGCAGGTCTTGCAGCGTCCTTTGCGATACTTCAAGCCAAAGTAGTTATGAGCATTGACTGCCAGTTCAGACGTACCTTTGTTACTCTCAAGAATCGCCTGGGCAATAATCGGGCTGAACACGCATACATTGTAAGCGGCAGCATATTTCTTAATGTACCCGGCAATACTGTCAATAAACTCCTGGATAGTCATAGGTCATCACTCCTTTATAGGAGAGAGGGCGAACCCCCTCTCCCGCCTTAGTTTGCGCCGCTGTCAGTATCGGACTTCTTCTTGAGTACTTCGATTGCGGCAGTAATAGCCGGGGGAATATTGATACCCATGAGTCCTGCGTTCTCCACGATGGAGATAGTTTCGTTTGCCACGAATGCAATAACCACAGCGTCACGAATAAAATTAGTGCCAGTAATTAAATCCAGGCGGCAGGCAACCAGAACCACCAGAAGGGAAACACCCTTACGGCACAGCCCCTTCCAACCTGCACGGCTCTCAAGCGTACCATTCTCAGTCTTGCCGCTGTTATGGAACACACCTGCGACAATCAGACCTGTAACATAGTCAATCGCCATGAAGATAACCAGGGTTGCCAGAGCAGCGTCCCAACCGCCAAACAGGGAAGCAATGAAGCTACCCGCTACTCCGATTGCAGTACAAATCCATTCTTTCATAATCTTAGCCCTCCTTGCTGTAATCCTCCCCGGTGATTTCCTTATACTCTTCCGGGGTAATCCACTTGCCTACTGCGTTCCACACCATCTTTTCAGACCAAATGCCCATCTTGTAGAACTTCTTGACCTTCTCAAAATTCTTGCTGTGTTCCATGATTTACACCTCCATATCCACGCCAGTCATCATTGCCATATACTCAAGTTTACCCGTAAGTTCGGCATAGCGCATTTCCTGCTCAGTCTTTTCACGGAAGCAGAGATACCAACCGTCAGCGTACTGAACCTGCTGAATCAGTTCCGCATGGTGCATGACCATCTGAGTATCCCCATCCACGATTGTGAGCGTGGAAAGGTTGTCCTCAAACACGGACACATCAACCTCAGTCTTGCTGACATAGTTGTTACCGTTCTGCTTGAAGCCCTTGAGTTCAGTGCCGTCAGCTAAAATCAGTTTTACCATAGTAGTGTTCCTCCTTTAATTTCTTGCAAAGGTCTAACATATTTGACCTCTGTAGCTTGCTCATGTAGTGGCAGTGACCATTGAACCATGACCTAAACCAGTCATCGAAATCCTTCTCTGAGAGAATGAGTACCAGTTTCTTAGCCTTCCTTCTCATACCTGTAAGCCGTTTCGGATGAATCTTGTGAATCACACGCCCGGTATCGGTAAGCGAATACTGAATCTGTAGAAACCTCCACATCTCAGACAGTTTGCATATCCTGGTTTTCCGAATGTTCACAGTAATACCCAGGTCATGTGCGATTTCCACAATCTCTACAAGCAGCCCTTTCAGAAACTCCTTATCTTTGTGAATCACATAACTGTCATCCATATATCTGCCATAAAATTTCACGCCTTTTACAATCTTTATGTAGTTGTCAATCGGTATGGGATACGCAATCCCTGCGTCCTGCGCCACCTGGTCACCAATATTCAAGTGTTTTCGCAAGAATTTCTTCCCGGTCAGCAGGCTCTTATCAACCTTGTCATATTCCAGTGAGTTGAATACATCGTCCATAGCGGACTCATATTCCTCATCGGTCATGTAGGATACATCCACCTTCTCATTGTCTACAATCTTTTCCAGAAACCAGAGTGCGGTATCGTTATCAACGTACTTTTCAAACAACTCCATGAGTTTGTCATGTCGAATGTTGTCATAGTACTTTGAGAAATCCATCAGCAGGATATAACCATCATTGCTCTGATTTTCCCGGAAGAACCTGTGCAGGTGCGCTTCCAACCTGCGGCGGGTAAAGTCAATCCCTTTACCTTTCTGGCTTGCGCCATTATCGTAGATGAGGTGGTCTTTAATTGCGGGAGTCAAGACTTCATCACATAAAGAATGTTTGGCAATTCTATCCCGTATCTGTTCGCCTGTAATGGGACGTGTCTTACCACGCTCATTGATGACGAAATTGGTACTGGGCTGAAATTCGTAGGTATGCTCTTTCAACTCTCTTTGCATTTTGGACAAATCCAGAAGGTAGGTCATTTCATACCTCTGAACCTGCGGTTTCCAATCACTCCCACTCTTTGCTCTAAGATAAGCGTCATACAACGCATTGCCGTCATATATTTCACGTTGACAACTACAATTCTCGTAAGAAGTAGTATCGTGTTTGGTATTTACCATCATAGGAAGGACAACCTCTCCTTTCTCTTACTCCGAAACGCTCAAGTGGCTATTTAATCGGAGTATCGAAATCGGGGCGAACGCCATTAGAGTTAGAAGCGTTGTTGTTGTTCGCATTACCGTTGTTGTTGACATTGGAGAAGTTAGTAGCGGAAGCAGAGATTGCCCCTTTGAACTTGTTATCCGATTTACGCCAACCTTTGATAAGGTCTATCTCTCTTTGAATGTCCTCACCGAACCTCAAGAAAGAATTAACATCCACTGGGAGAGTTTCTATTGCATACTGTAGTTCCTGTACCAGTCGGTAACATTGACCGATTGCCAGGTCTTGATGAACACGCCGCTCCACCAACTCTTCATAGTAGGTGGGATAAATGCTGTTCGCAGTGTAGACGTGTTCACCGATAGACCTCAGACAATCAACTACAGCTTTCCGCTCATCCTCAATGAACCAGGTGTCAAAGGCTTCCTGCTGTTTACAGAAATGGTCATAAATCTCTTTCTCAACGTCAGTAAGTTCTTCGTAGCTTCGCCCGCTGAATTTCTTTTCAAGACGTTGTGCCGCCTTTCGTTTGCTGTAGCCAAAGTCACGGAGCAGCAAATCAGTAACCTCTTTCCTAACTTTATTGAGATGGTGAAACACCTCAAACTGAGAGGGTTTCCGTTTGCTTTTCAATACTGACATTTCATTAGTTCCTTTCTACTGCACCCCACAAGGGGGTGCAGATTTTAGATTAACCGATACAGAAAGCGGGGCGAACGCCACGAGAGGCAGAAGCGTAGGAGGAGTCCGCACGACCGCCGGAGCCGACAAAGGAGAAGCCAGTAGCGGAAGCTACATCTCTCAGCCAATAGTCCTCTCGGTTATGCAGCTTAGTACGGTCAAACATGAAGAGCGGGAACTGACCGTCACCCGAAGCCACGTTATAACCGTTACCATCATGTACGCCCCACGCTACAGAACCATAAGCCTGTACTTCGTTCATTAACTCAACATCAGAGTTGAACCATGCCCAACCCGAAGGGGTGTTGCCATCTACAGCATTGGTCAGAAGTTCTCTCTTTGTAAGAACATGAGCAGAACCAAACGCTGCCTTGATAGTAGTCTTAGCCTGCGCCAGATTCGACTTATACATAGCAGAACCAGTGTAACCACCAGTGGTAACATTACTGGTATTCATCTGTGCTTTATAAAGAGAAGTATCTGGAACAATGACTACATGGTGCTTCGTAAAGTTGGTGTCACCACAGTTATAGTAGTAATCAAATGCTGCAATACGATAAGTCACGCCATTGATAACCCAGTAGTCACCAATATAGAGGTCTGTGAACTTACCACTTGAAATTACGGCATACTGCTCTGCTGTAACAGAAGTACCAAGGTTCTTGCCACGGTAAATACAGTTATGTGCCGCTGCACCATCAGCCAGTACATTTCTGACTGAATCAATGTCAGCCTGCAAACCCTTATGAAGATTCTCCACGGTAATGACCTTCACGCCGTTACCATCGTGAATCAACATCTGCTCAGTACCCGTAACGGACAGAATCGCTTCCAGGTCTGCAAACTTTTTCGTCTGAACACTAATAGTTGCCATCTTTTATTCCTCCTTGTATTTCCAATCTGCCAGAATCGCATAGTCCAGGTCATCTACAATCAGCGTGATTGCTTCATCATCTGTAGCAAGCGGAGCAGAGAAGTCATTCTGCATTGTCATCTGCTCAAGCAGAGTTAAACGCTCATCCAGTTCAGTACACTGATTTTGCAGGTTACCCGCAGCGTCCTTACTCAACTGGTCTTTCATAGCCTGGAACCAGGCATTGTAAATTTGCTGCTGCTGACTCTCAAAAGCTGCCATGCTTGCCTTGTATTCCTGTTCCAGATTATCCGTGTAGTTATCAAACTCCGTTGCTTTGGAATCAGCTTCCTGCTCAAACAAAGTTTTCTGCTCTGCAAAATAATTCTGGAATGCGGTATACAGGTCAGTGCCGTTCTCCACCATGCTCATAATGGTGTTAAGGGCTTCGTTCATGCGGTTAGCGTCTTTTGCCCCGAAGAAAGATTTCTCTTTCCCGGTATAAGACGTAATGTCCTGGAAGGATACTGAACCATCTTCGTTGTTAATCTGGTTGTATCGCTTCAAACCCGCCCACACAGCGTCCGTATAGTCAACAGGTAAAAGTTCCCATGCCATTTACAAGTCCCCTCCCTTCATTCCGAAATTCCATGTAAACATTCTCCTTCCTTCACTCTCATTCGTGAGTCTGTCATACAGGTCTAAGGTTGCACCCTCCAAACGATTCAGTTCATTGAAATCCATCGTAGTACCGTTATCGTTATAAACGGGTGCAGACCCGTAAGACATTCTGAGAGTGTTGGTGTTGAGGGTTTCCAGATTTTCTTCAAGCTGATTGATTTCATCAGCGTAGAAGTAGTCACCTGGTACTCTGTCATCACCCAGGCTTACAAGGGAGAACTCCTTGTACAGCTTGATTGCCATATCCCGGAGGAACGTCAGATTGTTCTTGATACGGTTGAAATCCGAAGCATTGAACCTGTCACCCGTATAAACACCTTCTGAATTTGTACTTCCGTGCCAATCGGTCTTAGGTGTTTCCCATGCCATCTTCCGTCACCTCCTAACTGGATACACGTCTTGCGGTCACCTTACCGCTGAACGCCTGGTCAAAGTTGATTGTGTGCCGATAGATATTCACCTTCATTCCGTCATGGAACTCATTCTCCTGGTACACAATATCGTTTGCGTCAATCTCCGGGTTACCTCTGGTATCGTACTCATACTCAATACCTGCGGTATAATAGTCACCAATCCATTCAGCCAGTTCCGCAGCAATCGCCATATCACTGATAAGCGGGTTCGCCCATTTTATAGACTTACCTCTGCTGTTCAGTGACTTCGTGGCATATCGCTCCACGATTTTGTACCGATAGCCCAGGATTTCCAGACGGAAGGTTCCTGTCTTAGAGAACTTGACTGTCACATAGTAGTTGCCCCATGCAGTGATACTCACACCACTGGCACTTTCGTCCAGTGTTGCCCGGAAGTTGTAGGACGGTTCGCCCACATAGAAGGTTTCCACATCACCAGACTTCACGGTAATATCCTCACTGACAAGACTCTCTTCTGCGTTACCTGGCTGATAACTGTAGCAAGGTACGATTACCTCTTTGACCAACTCCTGCTTGATAGCTTTCGGGGAAGAAGTCATGTCCTGCCGCTCCATGGTGAAGTCAGTCACGTCACCGAAAGCGAAGTTGTTAAGTACAATACGGTTGTACGGCTCTGCTGTTCCCGTGAACTCAATCTTCATGGTGTCGAAATCATCAAAGTCCCGAAGAATCACCAGGGTCTTTGTAATCTCTTCCTCCACCTCATACTCAGTGACCAGTTCGTTATTGTTGTAGGTACGAATGACCATTCCCGAAGGAAGAGCATTACCGAACACGAACTTCACACCATAGTACATACAGGCGGCTTCCTGCACGATAGTCACCACAGGGTTTGTAGTGAACTTACCGTCAGCGTCAGACTGCTGTTCTGAGATAAAGCCTGTGTTCAGCGTCCTCTTACTCGCCGCCCGTGGCAGGAAGAACATTGTCCCGTCTGCCGTAGTGTAGTTACTTGCCAGTGTTGCGTACTCATCTTTGGTGTCATCCGTCAGAATCTTCGCAACGTGGGAGTAATCGGTTTCACCATTGCTGCTTGCCGCAGCTTCCGGGACGAAAGAGGATTTAATCTGAATCGTACCAACTCTGGACTGTGACAGAACACAGCGGCAGGCATTGGCTATAATCTGCAATGCTTCCTTACAGGAAACACGGGGGATAGGATTCTTCGTATATAGCTTTTTGAGTCGGGGGTCAACATAGTAGTCTTTCTCCCCGGCAGCTTTCAGAACCTCAATCGCCAGGTCATAATAGCTTTTGCCGTTCGGAGCATACAGTCCTTTGTAATACTCCGTGTCC
>OIWV01002649.1_pt1 | contig 12693 bp, 14 predicted proteins | sample 1587751 | NCBI WGS metagenome assembly OIWV01 (sample SAMEA3888913, study PRJEB22519) | human gut metagenome | biome: human gut; feature: human-associated habitat; material: faeces | place: Denmark | collected 2010
CCCAGCGGGGAGCCTACCAGCGCGCCTGCCGCTGCAATCAATGCAACCTTGATGTTGATTTGCTTTTCCTTAAAAAAGCGAACCGAAGCGGTCAGGGTACCGATGGCATTTGCAAACTTGTTGGTTCCCAGCGCCATGTGCGCCGGAATACCCACCGCATAATAAGCCGGCAGGGTAATCAGTCCGCCGCCGCCTGCAATCGAATCGACCAGTCCACCCAAAAAAACGCAGGCAAACAGCACCATCATCTGCGAAAATTCTATTTCCATAATCTTGCTCCTGTCTTTTCTTCAATCCTCAAAAATCACTTTCCATCCTTTTCTGCCGTTTACCGCATGACAGAGGTTCCCTTTTCCTTTAAATAGGTGGAGTAGACGTCCGCCAGATGCAGCTTGACCGCCAGCGGATATTTTTCATACGCCTGACTGATAGAAAAGCTGCCGCCGCGCGCCGCATCGTCAAAGCCGCCCATGTGCCAGCGGATGGCAACCGCCTCGGAGGGCTTGAGCCGCAAAAAGCGCTCAATCAAAAAGACCGATTTTTCTCCATGACCAAACGGGAACTGGTCATCGATGGAAAAATAAGGCTGCGCCTCCCACCTGCCGGTCTCCGGGTTTTTGACATTGCGGGAGCTGACCTTGTAAAACTGCGCCTTGCACACGTCGTGCAGCAGCGCACAGATGGCAAAGCTCTCCATGCTGTCGCCTTCCTCAAAAAAGCGGTCCACCATCGTTTCAAACACGCTGATGCTGTGCATCACCAGCCCATGCTGACAGGCACAGTGATATTTGGTGCTGGCAGGCGTGGTAAAAAAATCGGTCTTTTTAAGCCATTCCAGCAGCTGTTCTGCACCCTCGCGCCTGATGTGGGTGGTGAACAGCTGTTCAAATTTCTGCTGATAATCCAGCTCTTCCATAGGCTCATCCTCCCAAAAACTGCTGCGCCGGAGGTTTTGTTGCATTGCGCAGGATATTATCAGACCCATTATAGCACAAATCGCAAAAAGTGTAAAAATGATTTTGCCTTGTCCGGCAATTTTTTCCGCAGGTTGCCGGTTTTGTTTTCTTCTACAAAAAAGCAGGAGAAAGGTTCTCCCCTTCTCCTGCTCCTGTGCTTATTTTTGATAGAATTTTCCCTGCCAACTGTCCCGTCGGACCAGTTCCTTGTCGATTTCATTGAGGACACACAGTTTTTTTAGGCTCCACTGCGGTCCGATCAACGCCTCTTTTTCTCCGTCGCCGGTCACCCGCTGGACAATCAGCTCCGGCGGCAGCAGCTCCAGCTGGTCGCAGACGATGTTGACATACTCCTCACGCTCGAGCAGACGGAACTCTCCCCGCTGCAGCTGCTCTGCCATCACCGTCCCTTTTAAGACGTGCAGCAGATGGATCTTGATGCTGTGCAACGAAAGCCGGCTCAATTCTCGTGCGGTTTCCAACATCATCTGATGGTCCTCGCCGGGCAGTCCATCGATGATGTGGACGCAGACCTGCACCCCACGCTCTTGCAGCTTTTGATAGCCGCGCAGAAAATCGGCATAGCTGTGGCAGCGGTTGATCCGCTGACCGGTGACGTCGTGGATGGTTTGCAGTCCCAGCTCCACCTCCAGATAGGTGCGCTGTGCAAGCTCGCCCAAATAGTCGGCTGTTTCATCACTGATGCAGTCGGCACGGGTGGCAATGGCAAGCCCTGCCACGTTGGGAAAGTTAAGCGCCTGCTCAAACTTTTCCCGCAGCACCGGCAGCGGCGCATAGGTGTTGGTGTGCGCCTGAAAATACGGGATGTACAGGATGTCCTCCCACTTGTGGTCCATCACCTGCCGCACCTGCTCAAACTGCCGGTCCAGCGGAAGATGAACGTCCCCGGCAAAATCCCCGCTGCCGCGCGACGAGCAGTAGGTGCAACCGCCGGTGCCTTTGGTCCCATCGAGGTTTGGGCAGGTAAAGCCCGCATCCAGCGAAACCTTTGCCACCTTGCAGCCAAAGTGATGGCGCAGGAAGTAGTTGAAGGTGTGATACCGTTTATTGCTATCAGAATAGGGAAACGGATTGTTCATTATTTTTTCAGCAGTGCTCCTGCTTCTTCATCCACAAAGATGGTAACATCCGGGTGCAGACGCAGTACGCTTGCCGGTACCTTTGGAGTGATGGGACCATAAACGGTGTCATAGATGGTCTGTGCCTTCTTCGGACCGTTTGCCAGCAGCACAATCTTCTTTGCCTTCATGATGGTGCCGATGCCCATGGTCAGTGCCTTCTTTGGCACCTGGTCCATCGACTCGAAGAAGCGGGCGTTTGCTTCGATGGTGTTCTGGGTCAAATCGACCACATGGGTCTTTTCCGGGAACTCCTCACATGGCTCGTTGAAGGCGATATGACCGTTGTTGCCGATGCCCAGCAGCTGGATGTCCACGCCGCCGGTCTGCTCTACCAGCTGCTCATAGCGCTCGCACTCTGCCTGCAAATCCTCTGCGGTGCCGCATGGAACGCTGGTGTTTTCCTTGTTGATGTTGATGTGGTCGAACAGATTGTGGTTCATAAAGTAACGGTAGCTCTGGTCGTTGTCGCCGTTCAGTCCTGCATACTCGTCCAGGTTGACAGTTTTTACATGGCTAAAGTCCACTCTGCCCTCGTTGTACATCTGAATCAGCTCTTTATACATTCCGACCGGAGTGGAGCCGGTTGCCAGACCCAACACGCTGTCCGGTTTTAAGGTGATCTGTGCTGCAAAGATGCGGCTGGCAAGCTTGCACATTTCGGTATAATCTTTGGTTACTACAACTTTCATTGATAAAGCCCTCTTTTCCTTTGGATTGATAAGACAAAATACAAAGAATTTCCGATATTATTTTAACACAATGTCCCCCACCGGTCTAGAGGGAGGCGGTGTTTTTTGTAAAACTGCAACAGGCGCAGGGAAAACACCTTCCCCACGCCCGTTTATCTTGGTTACTTGATGGCTTCTTTGAGAATCTCTTTTGCCTTTTCGTTATCCGGCGAAATGACCACAAAGATATAATTGCCCTTTTCTTCGACCACTGCGCTGTCGAGCTTGGTCATCTCTTCAGGCTTGTAGTCCTCATAACGCACCTTCAAATCCTTGATGCGGTCGTTGATAAGGCTCTTGACCACAGTGACCTGGTCGGACTCTTTGACCTGGAACATGGCAATCTCGTCGGCGTTGCCGGTGGCATAATCCGCCATATAGATAGCATAGTTTTCCAAGGTGGTCGGGTCGATATAGTAGTAGTTGTTCAGTGCAGCCTCGCCCTGCTTTTGCATCTTGCTGGCAGAAAAGTCGATGCCGCCGGTCAGCGAGGAGTAGACCTCGTCAAAGGAGATATACTCGCTTTTATTTCCGCAGCCCGCAAAGCTGATTGCCAGTGTAACTGCTGCCAGAGTTGCTGCCAAAAATCGTTTCATTTTTTTCATTGTTATTCCTCCGCTGCTGTGTGCGACTTAAGATAGTCGAACCATTTTTGATAATATTTGTTTCCAAAGTGCATACCGTCGCCGTTGGAATCCTCCGGCAGGCAGCCCTTTTCGTCCTTAAAGGCAGAAGCAACATCCAGATAATGCACCTTCTGCTCTTCTGCAATCTCGACCACCAGCTCGTTATAGCGGTTGATCTTGTCGTTGGAAATGTCCTCGCGGGAGTCGTCAAACTCCTGGGTGACCGGCAGGATGGACTGCAAATAAATCTGGCTGTCGGGATGCTGCTCCTTGACCGCCTGCACAAACTTTGTGTAAACGTCGGTGAAATGCTGCTCGGTGAACCAGCCCACGCCGTTTGCGCCGAACATGATATAGATTTTTTTGGGCTCCACTGCCTCCAGAGCGCCCATCACGGTGCTGTTTCCCTGTGCTGTACGAATCTGGTCGTCGGTAAAGACATTGTCCAGATTGATGCCTCTGGCTGCCACCACGGTAGCGTTGGTCATCACCTCATACAGCTTGATGCCTTCGGTGATGGAATCTCCCACAAAAGCGGCATCGTCAAAGTATTCGTCGCCGACGCTCGAGCCGCTGTTGGGCACCAGTGCCGACGAGGACAGGATGCGCTCGCTGGTCAGCTCGGTCACATCCGGCTGGCTCGGCTGCTGTTGTGGCTGCTCCTGCTCCGGCTGGGTCTGCCCGGTTGACTCGGTCGAATCAGATTGGGTTGACGCGGTCGGCTCGGTCGAATCAGATTGGGTTGACGCGGTCGGCTCGGTCGAATCCGACTGGCTCAAATCGGATTCCTCCAGCTGCTGCTGACTGAGCACCTCCTTTGGAATTTCTCCCTGTGCCTGTGCCTGCGCAGTTTGCTGCTCGTTTTTCTCCTGCATCTTTCCCCAATAAGCTGAAACGCCCAGTGCCAGGGCAGCTGCCAGGACCAAAACGGCAAGAAAAATCAGCAGACTTTTTTTCCTGTTTTTTCTGCGATGAGAATAGATACTGTTTCTGCTGCGCAATCTTTTTCCCCCTTTTTCCTCTCTTTGCTTTCCCATGGCGGAAAGCTCTTATTTAGTATACTACGTCTATCAGAAAATTCCTAGACCCTGCTTTAAATTTCATAAAAATTTAAAGCATCTTACTTTTGTCAATTCTTCTTCCTTTCTTTCGGAAAAGGCAAAAAAGTGCTTGACATTTCTTTTTTATGGTGGTATAATTAGGAACGTTGAATGCGAGTGTGCTGGAATAGGCAGACAGGCACGTTTGAGGGGCGTGTGTCTTCGACGTACGAGTTCAAGTCTCGTCACTCGCACCAAAAGCCATCGACCGACCGGTCGGTGGCTTTTTTGTTTTGCTTTCCCGTTTTTTTACCTTTAAAAAAGGGACTCCCGGTGGAGTCCCTTTTTTATTGTTCTTACAGGCTCAGTTCGTTCAAGCCAATCAGGCTCAGAATGTAGATTTTCAGTGCTTTAAACATACACTCGATGTTGTTGCACTCATCCGGCATATGCTCCTCGCCCTTGCCTTCTGGACATGGGTTTGGTGTGCCGTGGAAGCCGGGACCGAAGGCAACTGCATTTTCAAAGTGTTTTGCATAGGTGCCGCCGCCGATGGTGTACGGTACGCCCTTTTCACCGGTGACATAGTCGTGTGCAGCCAGCAGGGTTTTGATTTCTGCGGTGTCTGCCGGTTTGTAAACCGGGGAGGTGTTCTTTCTCAGAACTGCCTTTGCACCGTGCTCCGCTACATATTTTTCCATCATGGCAAACAGCTCGTCGCCCTTGAAGGTGACCGGATAACGGATGTCCAGCTTCAGGGAGATGACGTTGTCCTTCATCGAATCCACGCCGTTGACATGGGTGATCTTGCCGGATACCTCATCCTCAACCGCTGCGCCGATGCCTGCGCCGTTGCTGTCCTTGAGGACCTCAGCTGCGGCTGCCATTGCCTTCTTTTCCATCTCAGAAAGCTGTGGCAGGGTGGAAATCAGCTCAAACAGCAGTTTGGTTGCGTTGATGGAGCCTTCCGGTTTTGCTGCATGAGCAGTCTTGCCGGTAGCTGTTACCTTGATGCCGCCTTCTACTGCTTCTACATGGTATACCTTGTGGTCATAGTTGCCCAGGTCTGCCTCGGTAATACCCTTGAGGGTTGCCGTTGCGCTGGCGCAGACTGCGTTGCTGACAGTGCCGCCGACAACGTCGGTGATGACCTTGCCATCGACTGCCAGTTCAATCACCACGCTGAGCTGACCCTTTTCACCGATGCAAACCGGGAAGCTTGCGTCCGGTGTAAAGGCAAAGGTTGGCTCCTTCTCTGCTGCCAGATAGTGTGGCAGGTCGGTCATGCCGGTTTCCTCGCTGCATCCGAATACCATGCGGTAGGTGTAGTTTGGCTGGATACCCAGCTCCTTCATACATTTGAGCGCATACAGACCAATCACTGCCGGACCCTTATCGTCCGAAACGCCGCGTCCGTAGATGTAACCGTCCTTTTCAATCATATCATATGGGTCATGGCTCCAACCGTCGCCCTCCGGTACAACGTCCAGATGTGCCAGCAGAGCAATCTCTTTTTCTGCGTTGCCGTATACAGCGGAGCCTGCATAGTAATCATAGTTTTTGGTAGCAAAGCCCATGCCCTCGCAAATCTGCAAAGCTTTGTCGAGCACCTTGCGGCAGCCTTCGCCGTATGGAGCCTGTGGATTGTCATTTGCTACACTGACGCTCTTGATGTTGACCAGGGTGGCAACATCCTGCAAAAGATTCTGTCTATTATCTGCAATAAACTGGTCGATTCTGGTTTCCATTTCTTTAGAAATCATCTGTAAAAACCTCCAATGTATCTATTCTTTCCGAAAGTCAGTCAAGACCTCTGCTCCATTATACCACAAATTATGGTTTTTACCATCATATCTTGAAAAAAACCTGCACAAATTCCAGTTGATTTTGTTTAGCATGTATGATATGTTCTTTTCATGCTATAATATAAAGCGAACACTTTATATTATAGCACAAAAAACAGCAGAGAGCTGTTCTGCCTCTCTGCTGTTGCTTGTTTTATCGTTTTTTATTCGAGTTCCAATAGCCGACCACTTCGCTGACGGTGCTGACCGTTACAAACGCCTTCGGGTCGTTATTGCGGATATATTCCATCAGCTGTGCGTACTCATTTTTGGCAAGGATGGTGACAATCTCCAGCTTTTCACTGTTGTCGTAGCCGCCCTTTGCTTCATACAGGGTCACGCCGCGGTGCAGGTCGTGCATGATGTAATCCGCCAGCTGCTCGTGGTGCTGGGAGAGGATGCAGACCCTTTTGCGTCTGGAAAAGCCGCTGATAAACGAATCGATGACGATGCCGTTGAAGTAGGTGCCCAAAAAGCCGATGACCAGGGTTTTGGTGTCGTAAACCAGAATGGAGCTGGCAACGGTGAGAGCGCCCACCACTGCAATGCTCTGACCCAGCTCGATATGGGTGTACTTGTTGATAACCTTGCCGATGATGTCCAAGCCGCCCGAGGAAGCGTTGGCGTTGAACATCAGCGCCTGTCCGACACTGATGAGCAGGACACAGCACAGCGCATCCAGGGTCATATCGTTGGTCAGTGAAGGGTTGTTTGGGAAGAGCACCTCAAAGATGTACAGAAACACCGGCAGCAGCAGCGAGGTGTAGACGGTCTTTGCACCGAACTCCTTTCCCACAAACACAAAACCGATGACCAGACAGAAGAGGTTGAGGATGAAGGTCATCACCGAAACCGAAACCGGGATGAAGTGAACCAGCACCATCGCAAGACCGGTGATGCTGCCGAAGATAATGTTGCTTGGCATCATAAAGAAATAGATTGCCAGTGCAGCCAAAAACAATCCCGCTGTGATGACTGCATACTCGCGCAGCAGCTTAAAGCGGTCCTGTGCCGGCTGGGTCAGATTGTCGTTTGTCTTTTCCACCGTAAATTCCTCCTTGGGGAGTTGTTCCCCGTTTGTTTTTGCAAATAGATTGAAAACCGATTTCCCTTTGACAGAGCCGAACAGCCGCATCTGTCAAAAAAACCAAAACTTTCCTATTATCAGTTTATCCTTTTCCCTGCCCGATGTCAATGGCAGTGCGGACAGGAATTTTTTGTGGCAAATTTTTTGCATCATTTCAACTTGAGCGCGGTGGAAAGCTCATGGATGACCCGGTCCTTCGCGATGACCAGCAGCTTGTCCCCGCTGAGCACCTGTGTGTTTCCTCGCGGAATAATCAGCTTGTCGCTGCGGAAGATGGCTGCGATGACCGCATTCTCCGGGATGTCAAGCTCAAACAGACGTTTTCCGTCCAGTTCATAGCGCTCGGGGATGAGCAGCTCGCTTAAAGTCGCCTCACCGCGGTTGAGCGAAAGCAGCGACTTGATGCGGGCTGCATCCACCTCTCGTTCAAGCAGACGGGCGATATTATCGGTGCTGGAGATTGGAATATCAACTCCCAATTTTTTCATTACGACAGCATTCTTTGGATTATTGACCCTTGCCACCGTTTTCGGCACCTTGAAGATTCGCTTTGCCAGCTGACAGGAAATCAGATTGTCCTGGTCCAGACCGGTGACCGCGATGACTGCATCTGCCCGGGAGGCGTTGGCGGTAGTCAGCGCCTCGATGGTGGAGCCGTCGGCATTGACCACAGCGATGTCCAGCTGATTGGCTGCATACTCGCAGGTGCGTTTATTTTTTTCAATGATCAGCGGCTGGTGCCCATGCTCCAACAATGTCTTGCACAGGTAAAAGCCGACCTTACCTCCGCCGATTACAATTACGTTCATACTCTCTCTTCCTTTCCAACAGCAGCTGCCACTAACGAATATCGGTGCTGACCAGCAGCTTATCGGTGGCGCGGATGGTCCTGAAATGGTTTGGGTCGAGCAGCAGGTCCACTGTCATGCTGATTTCACCGGTCTGGTCCACCAGCGCAATCAGCGATTCCGGCTGCAAACGGCGTGCGGCTTCCTCCACTGTCAGTCCCACCAGCTCGTGCGGCGGCTCCATGGTGGACACCGACATAACTTCGTTGCCGACGGTGATGTGTCTGGTCTGGGTGCGTTTGGTCAGCATCGCATAGACCGACGAAACGGTGATGTTGGTCGGACAGACCGACTGAATATCAAAGCGGGAGAAGATGTCCTCCCGCAGCGGGTCGAAGATACGGGCAACAATGCGAGGAACGTTGAAAATTTCCCTTGCAATCTGGCAGACCATGATGTTGGTGTTATCGTCCTCGGTGACAGCAGCGATGGCGTCACAACCCTCGATGCCTGCCTGCCGCAGAATGTCCAGGTCGATGGGCACACCCTGGATGGTGAAACCGGAAAAATCGTCCGAAAGCAGGTCGAAGCTCTCTCTCTTCTGGGCAATGATGGCGACGTCATGCCCCAACTGGCACAGCACATCCGCCAGACGGGAACCGACCTTGCCGCAGCCAATGATTAGAATATTCATATCCTTACCCCTTTCTGAAGGTAAATCTTTATATTTTCTGCAACGCACTCCATTATAACGCATTTCCCCGCAGGAATAAAGGCATCTTTTCAACAAAATTCTTCCGGCCCGGCTTCCTGCCTGATGGGACAAGAAAAATACACAATTTATTTACCATTTTAGTAGTGACAAACGTTTCATTTTATGATATATATGATTATAATCGATAGAATCATAGAAAAGGGTCATCACAACCATCCAAAGGGGGTTTTTTTAATGAAAAAATTTGCACTGCTTGCCCTGTTGGGCGCTGCCGCAGCCGGAGCCGCCGCTGTGTGCGTAAAGGTCATCAAAGACCGCAAGAGCAATCTGGACGCTGACTACACCGAATGTCCCTGCGAGGGCGAAAACCCGCCGCAGGCTCCTGTTCAAGAGCCTGCGCAAAAGCCTGAAGAAAAACCGGTGTCTGAAGAGTTTTATGAAGAAAGTGAATCGGAAGGCTGCGAAGAAGCTTGCTGCACCGAGCAACCCTGCAAAGAATGCAGCGAAGCCTGCGCAGAACAGCCTTGTGAAAGCTGTGAAGAAACCTGCTGCACCGAGCAGCCCTGTGAAAACTGCGAAGAACAGCCGGTCGAGGATGCTCAAATCGAGGACGAAGCTGACAAAGAAACCATCTAATCCAAAATAAAGCAAAAGGTGCCGCCGAAACTGGCGGCATTTTTTCTGGACAGAGAACGGTAATACAGAAAGGAAAGGTAACATGATCTGGTATCTCGACCACAGTGCGATTGCTGTGGAAACCAACAACCACCTGCTGCTGTTTGACCTGTTTGGCAAAACGCTCCAACCGCCAAAAGAGATGGGACTGGCATAGGGGTTTGTAAATCCTGATGAGCTGCGGGACAAGGATGTGGTCATCTTTGTTTCCCACGAGCACCCCGACCACTTTGACCCTGCCATCTTCTCTCTGCGCGACCGATTAAAGCGGGTGCGCTTTGTTCTGCCCGAAGAATTTGATGAAATCTATCAGGGGGATTTATTTGCCGCACCCAACCAAACCTACCGCCTGCCGGACATGACAGTGACCACCTTTGAGTCGACCGACATCGGACTGGCGTATCTGGTGGAGGTGGACGACAAGCGCATCTACCACGCCGGAGATTTAAACTGGTGGCATTGGGAGGGCGAAGAGGAGGAATTCAACCTCGATCAGGCAAAGCGTTACCAGCAGCAGATGCAGCTGCTGGCAGATGCACTGGACGGCAATCACCTTGACCTTGCCTGCATCCCGGTGGACCCGCGTTTACACAGCGACTGCCTGCGCGGACTGCTGGCGTTTGACAGCCGGGTGTTTGCAAAAAACATCCTTCCCATCCACTTCTGGGGAGATTTTTCGGTGATGCAGACGCTGCACGACCGCCTTTCACCCGAGCTGTTTTCCCGCATCCTAACGGTGGAGCATCCGGGGAAGGTCTGCGGCAACTTGTAAAATCGATGGCAGATATTATATCTGCCTTTCCCTATTCTGCTTGTAATCACAATCCAAAAGAAAAAGGAGGAGTAGAGAAAATGGAATTGGACAAACAAACAATAAAAAAAATTATCGGGCTGATTAGCTTTGCCATTCTGCTCAGCTGGGGATTAAAAAACACCGAGTTTATCAAACGTCTGATCGCACTTGCGCTGGGACTGCTTCAGCCCTTCCTGATCGGTGGCGTGATTGCCTTTGTGGTCAACGTCCCGATGCGGGCTTTGGAAAACGCCTGTTTCATCAAACCCTACCAGAAGCGCCTTGCCGCACAGGCTGCTGCCAAACCGGCTGGCAAAGGGAGTACTGTTCCTGCCAAACCGCCTATCTGGTACCGTGCTAAACGTCCGCTCAGCCTGATTTTAAGCCTTCTGCTGGTTATTGGCATCATCGGCGTCGGCACACTGATTGTTGTACCGGAAACGGTCAGCAGCTTTTCTTCCATTGTCAACAACCTGCGCAATTTTCCGCTGATGCTCAACCAATGGGCACAGGAGCTGATGGACTGGATGCCGCAGGCGGCTGTGTGGCTGGAGGAGCTGAACCTGAATCTGGATTTGACCTCTATCGACTGGCGGGAGATTATCACCCAGGTGGTCAACTTCCTGCAAAATGGTGCAGGCAATGTGTTAAACACCACCTTTACGGTAGCCAGCGGAATCTTCAACGGCATTGTCACCGGGTTTTTGGCGATTGTCTTTTCCTTCTACCTGCTGATGAACAAGGAAAAGCTGGGCAGCCAGACAAAACAGCTGCTGTACGCTCTGCTCAAGGAGCCGCACGCCGACTATCTGGTGCGGGTCGGTCAGATGACCAATCGCACCTTCTCCAAGTTCCTCTCCGGTCAGTGTGTCGAGGCAGTCATCCTGGCAACCCTGTTCTTTGTCAGCATGAGCATTTTGCGATTCCCGTACGCCATGATTATCAGCACCCTGATTGCCTTCACCGCTCTAATTCCGATTTTCGGCGCTTTCATCGGCTGTGTCGTTGGCGCCTTCCTCATTCTGCTGGTCGACCCGGTCCGCGCCTTCTGGTTTGTGGTACTGTTCCTCTTCCTTCAGCAGTTTGAGGGCAACATCATCTACCCGCGTGTGGTCGGCAGCTCGGTTGGGCTTCCCTCCATGTGGGTGCTGGTCGCTGTTACCCTCGGCGGCAGCATGATGGGTGTGTTAGGGATGCTGGTCTACATTCCGATGTTCTCGGTCCTCTACCGACTGATTCGGGAAGCTGTTTCTGACCGTTTGAAAACAAAGCAGGTTCCGGTTGAAAAATTCAGAAGCTAAATTCATATGAAAGAGTACAAAAAAGCTGCCCTTCGATGTGAAGGACAGCTTTTTTGTCTGTACATTTATTTGGTCGGGTCTACTTCCCATTCCTTTTCCAAAAAGTTACAGCCCAGTGCCTGACAGCGGCGACAGAGGACCTTGACCTGCCCGGTGGAGGCATCTTCGGCATCGGAAAAAGCAACCCAGCCTGCCTCATACTCCTGCGGTACTGTGCAGCTGTGGGAGGTTACGCAATCAATGCGGCGACATTCTGTCCGGTTGGGGCAGGTCGGACAATCAGTGCGCTGACAAGCGTTCTGGCAGCTGCTAGAACGGGAATGATGGCGACCATGTTGATGCTGAACAGACTGACCCTGATGGGTCCACTGTGCAAGCTGTTCAGAATAACGGTCGGTAAATTCGTCGATGACCTCACAGACCAACTCCTCTGGCAGCTGCGGGTCAGACAGATGCAGATGGACTTTTCTTTCTTGACCATCGGTCTGACAGCGCTGCTGTGCCTGCGCACTTCCAGCAACCGACAGAAGAAGGGTCAAAGAGACTGCTGTTGTTGCCAGCAAAAGGCGTTTGCAAAATTTCACTGGTTCTTCTCCTCCTTGTAGGTGGTATTTTGTACTACACCTATACTTCACATTCAGTATAACAAAAAAAGCGACTTAAAACAAGTCGCTTTGAAAAGTGTTGGCACCGCTCTATTTTCCCGGGCAGTCACCCGCCAAGTATTTTCGACACTGATGAGCTTAACTACTGTGTTCGGAATGGGAACAGGTGGATCCTCATCGCCATTAGCACCAACTATTCTTTTGTAAGGGTTTTCGGACCCTCAAAATTGAACAATGAAAACAAGAGAAAAACTTTGTGCCAAACACTTGGTCAAGCCCTCGACCGATTAGTACTGCCAAGCTCAATGCCTCACGACACTTACACCTGCAGCCTATCAACCTTGTAGTCTTCAAGGGGTCTTACCTGATTGACTCAGTGGGATATCTTATCTT
>OIWV01002653.1_pt1 | contig 12679 bp, 9 predicted proteins | sample 1587751 | NCBI WGS metagenome assembly OIWV01 (sample SAMEA3888913, study PRJEB22519) | human gut metagenome | biome: human gut; feature: human-associated habitat; material: faeces | place: Denmark | collected 2010
GGGTCAAGCCAAAAGTAACAGATCACAAAACAATTAAAACAACACACAAAATAATCAAGTATGAAACGATACGATATAAAAACGACCGATACCGAGACCCTTCGCAAATGGTATTACCTGATGAGTCTCGGCAGGGCGCTCGATGAAAAGGCGCCTTCTTACCTGCTCCAGTCCTTAGGCTGGTCCTATCATGCCCCTTATGCCGGACACGACGGCATCCAGCTCGCCATCGGGCAGGTATTCCACCGGGGAGAGGATTACCTCTTTCCCTACTACCGCGATATGCTGACCGTCCTGTCTGCCGGAATGACGGCGGAAGAAATCATCCTGAACGGCATCTCGAAAGCGACCGATCCGTCCAGCGGCGGACGGCATATGTCCAACCACTTCGCCAAGCCGGAGTGGCATATCGAGAACATATCCTCGGCGACCGGGACACACGACCTGCACGCCGTAGGTGTCGCCCGTGCAATGGTTTATTACGACCATAAAGGCGTCGCGATCACTTCGCACGGCGAGTCCGCCACTTCCGAGGGCTACGTCTACGAAGCCATCAACGGGGCGAGCAACGAGCAGCTCCCCGTTATCTTTGTCTTGCAGGACAACGGCTACGGCATCTCCGTCCCCAAAAAGGATCAGACGGCCAACCGCAAGGTAGCCGACAACTTCTCAGGCTTCAAGAACCTGCGCATCATCCACTGCAACGGAAAAGATGTCTTCGACTCGATGAACGCCATGACCGAAGCCCGCGAACATGCGATCAATACGCATAATCCGGTGATCGTCCATGCAAACTGCGTACGCATCGGCTCCCATTCGAACTCCGACAAGCAGACTTTGTATCGCGATGAAAACGAACTTGCCTACGTGAAAGCAGCCGATCCGCTGCAAAAATTCCGCCGTATGCTGCTCCGTTACAACCGCTTGACCGAAGAGGAACTGAAGCAGATAGAAGCACAGGCAAAAAAAGACCTGAGCACAGCCAACCGCAAAGCGATGGCGGCTCCCGAACCCGATCCTGCAACGATCTTTGACTATGTCTTGCCCGAACCTTACCTGCCGCAGAAATATACAGACGGCACACACAAAGAAGAAAATGGCGAAAAGAAAACACTGGTAACCGCAATCAACGAAACACTGAAAGCAGAATTCCGCCATAACCCGGATACATTCCTGTGGGGACAGGATGTGGCCAACAAAGACAAAGGCGGCGTGTTCAACGTCACCAAAGGCATGCAACAGGAGTTCGGGCCGAAGCGTATCTTCAATGCTCCCATTGCCGAAGACTACATTGTAGGCACGGCCAACGGCATGTGCCGCTTCGACCCGAAAATACATGTCGTGGTGGAAGGAGCCGAATTTGCCGACTACTTCTGGCCGGCCATCGAGCAATATGTCGAATGTACACACGAATACTGGCGAAGCAACGGACAGTTCACCCCTAACCTGACGCTCCGCCTAGCATCGGGCGGTTATATCGGCGGCGGGCTCTACCATTCGCAAACGATCGAAGGTGCGCTGACTTCCATTCCGGGAGCTCGCATCGTCTATCCTTCGTTTGCCGATGATGCGGCAGGACTGTTGCGCACCAGCATACGTTCGAAGGGCTTTACCGTCTTTCTCGAACCGAAAGCGCAATATAACTCGGTCGAAGCAGCCGGTTTCGTACCGGAAGACTTCGAGGTTCCTTTCGGGAAAGCCCGTATCCGCCGGCCTGGCAGCGACCTGAGCGTGATCACATATGGCAATACCACGCATTTCTGCCTCAGTGTCGCCGAGAGGTTGAAGAAAGAGCATAACTGGGACGTGGAAGTCATCGACATCCGCTCGCTGATCCCACTCGATACGGAAACGATCTTCGCTTCCGTGAAAAAAACCGGCAAGGTGCTGATCGTACATGAAGACAAAGTGTTCTCAGGTTTCGGAGCGGAAATAGCCGGTATCGTCGGCACGGAAATGTTCCGATACCTGGATGCTCCGATCCAACGCGTCGGTTCTACCTTTACGCCTGTCGGTTTCCATCCGGTCCTCGAAAAGGCGATCCTGCCCGGAGAAGAACGGATCTACAACGCAGCAAAAGCATTATTGGAATATTAATGAAGAGGGTATGTCAAAATCTCCTTGTCCCCGCACTTGATGCGGGGCTGCAAAAGGACAGACCTTATCAATCAGATTTTATAGGGCCGGTTTTAATGCGATCCCGCGAGGGGCGCGGGAACAGGATAGTTTTGACACACCTTCTATAAACAACATACAAAATGAAGAAAATAGGTTTATTCTATGGTGGCACAACCGCTAAAACAGCCGTAGTCGCCTTGAAAATACAAGAAGCATTCGCAGAAAACGAAGTCGTCCTGATCCCGATAGAAGGGGCGACACGCAAGGAGTTCGAATCGTTCGACAATATCATTGCCGGAACTTCCACCTGGTTCGACGGAGAACTGCCGACTTACTGGGACGAGTTCATGCCGGAAATAGAATCCATCGACATGACGGGCAAGAAAGTCGCCCTATTCGGGCTCGGAGACCAAGAACGCTATCCCGACAATTTCGTCGATGGGATCGGCATTCTGGCGGAAGCCTTTACCAAAAGCAATGCGGAACTGATCGGTTTCATGCCTGTCAACGACTACCATTTCACCCAATCACGGGCCGTTAAGGAAGGGCATTTCCTGGGACTTCCCCTCGATATCGAGAATCAGTCCGAACAAACGGAGGAACGGATACTGAAATGGGTGGCGAAACTGAAAAAGGAGTTTCAATAATATTTGCATTTGTTTCTGCTCTTGGCAGGGAGCTGTGTCGAAGCAAAATTTTGCTTACTAATAGATATAATTTAGGCACGGATTTCACGGAAAACACGGAAAAAATAAATTCATCCGTGTAAATCCGTGAAATCCGTGCCTAAAAAGATTGTGATAAAGGTGTTTTCCGATTACTGCAAGCGACGAATACCCACCGCCTTGTTATACTGGGCGAGAGACGCTTTCTGCTGATACCAAGTCTGAATCAAGCTGCTATAGGACTGAATCCAGGAAAGCTGGGCGGAAAGGACATCGAGGATCGGAAGTTTTCCCTCTTTATAGCTGAACGTATTCAGGTCGAGATTTTCCTCAGCGATCTTGCAGGCTTCTTCGGCAACATCGATCTGCTTCGTGTTTTCCGTCAGGCTGGTCCAGGAATTGGCTACCTCCTGGGAAATCTGGTCGCGGGTGTAATCCATAACATATTCCTTACTGCGTAAGATAGCTTTCTGAGAATTCACCTCTTTGAAACGGGCTCCCCAACGAAACAAAGGTATCTTCAGGGAGGCGAACACGGCAGGTGTCCAAAGCTGGTCGGACCCTTTCACGTTCAACATCGGAGTGCCCCAGGTTCCCTGAAAACCGATAGCCAGTGTCGGATTATACTTTGCTTTTGACAAGTTGATCTGCCGCTTCTGGTATTCAACATTCAATCGGGAGATCGTAAAGTCCGGCCGGTTCTGCAAAGCGGCCTCTTCCCCTATGTGCATCGGCAACGGCTGCACCGTCGTGATGGCATCGGCAATCTCCACCGGTGTCATAGGAGGAACACCCATTAGCACATTCAGGTTCTGCAAGGCGATCTGATAATCTTTGTACGCAGCGCTTTTGTTCAATTCCGCTTCTTTCAAACGGGACTGTACCTGCAAGAGGTCGGTCTTACTGATCTGCCCGTCATTGAAACGGGTTGTCAGCACGTTTGCCAATTCCTGCACAATATCGACATACTGGCACATGACATCGTACATGCCTTTACGGGCAGCAGCAGACCAGTAGTTCAGGTCGGCGGCATACACGATATTATCCGTCGTCAGGTCTTCCGCCTCGGAAGCGATCTGTCCCTGTATCTGGGCGGCCTTGTAATTGTTGTAGATTTGTCCGCCGGCATAGATCGGCTGACTTACGGTAGCTCCCAAACTATAGGTGTTATGATCCATTTCGACAGCCATGCCGGGGCCGAAATCCAAATCGTACTTATTGATACGGTACTGGTAGCTGCCGGAGAAATCGACAGCCGGGAAGAAAGCGGTCTTGGCCGCCTTGATAGCATGCTGCATCGCAATACGCTCTTCCGCACTCTGTTTGATCTGGCGGCTATATTCAAGCACTTTCTGCTTGTAGTCCGCAGCCGTGACGGGCTTTTCCTGTGCTCCCACCGATAAAGCCCCCAACAGCATACAACCGATAATTATTTTATTTCTCATACTCATTATACCGATTTAATCTTAAAGAATATACAATAGGTCACCGGAAGCACGAAGATGGTCAGGATGGTCGAAACGAACAGACCTCCCATGATCGTCGCCGCCATACCGGCAAACATGGCATCGCCCAACAATGGCAACATACCCAAAATCGTTGTCCCCGATGCCATCGTCACCGGAACGATACGCGTCTTGGTTGCCTCGATCACCGCATTGACCGGCGCCAGGCCACTGTCAAGCTGCAATCCTATTTCGTCCACCAGCACGATCGCATTCTTGATATTCATACCGATCAGACCTAACAGACCTAACATGGCAAAGAAATCGAGCGACTTGCCAAACACCAGCAACCCCAATACCACACCGATGAAGATCAGAGGCAACATACACATAATCAAGACCGGCTTCCGGTAGTATTTCGGGAAGAGGAACAACAGGGTGAGATAGATCAGACCGAACATCAACGGAATATTGGCAGCAATCGCCTTGTTACCTTTATCCTGTTCAGACTGTTCGCCGAAGTATTGCAGTTTGTATCCTTCGGGAACCTGTACCTCTTGCTGGATATCCTGCCACAACTGGCTGAAAGCAGCCATCGTATTGGCTCCGCGTTTCGGCTCGCACTGCATCATCATATAACGCTGACGATTATAACGCTTCACGACACTGTACTCATAATCAAGCGAGAAGTCGTCGATCACCTGCTCCACTTTGACAGAACGCCCCTTGGCGCTGTAGACAGGCAAAGTCTTGATATCGTTCAGGTTCATCGAATCGCGATCGGCATCTTTCAGCAGGATCGGCATAAACACATCTCCTTCGCGATATTCGCCTAAAGGCACGCCATTGGTTGCCGAACGAAGCGAATAAGCCATCTGCTGACGGGTGATACCTAAACGGAGACCTTTTTCCTGCGAGTACAACGGCTTCCATACCGGAACCTTGTTTCCCCAGCTGTTGCGCCCTTCCATCTTCCGATCTGTTCTTGCGGGCGATTTCTTGTGCACGCTGTGTCAGAGCCACCAACGTATCGATATTATCGCCAACAAACCCGATTTCAATTGCAGCATCAGGCACAGGAGACAAAGCAAACAAAGCTGAACGAGTCAAAATATCCGGATAGTTGGCGACCATATATTCATAGAACTTGTTTTCCTCGCTCTGTGCATCTTTCGCGTCCTTGGTTTCGATCAGGACATTGGCGAAGTTCGGCTTTGGACCGATAGACGAACTTGCCAGATAATAACGTACCGGCGAACCTCCCAGCGTGAACGAATAAGATTTGATCTTATCATTATTCTTGAGATACTCTTCTATCTTGATCACATTCCTTTCCACATCGTCGATCCCATACCCTTCCGGGAAGATCAGGTCGGCACGAAAATAGGGCTTGTTCATGATCGGGAAGAAGCTCTGCGGCATAATGCTCATGATGAACAAAGACAAGAACAAGGTTGCCACCACCGAAGTAAGCGTGAGATAACGACGTTTGATCAGACGTCCCAGCACATTTTCAAACTTATGGTACAGTTTGGTGTCATAAGGATCTTTGGATTCACCCGGTTTCGCCTCCTTCAAGATGAAATTCCCGAAAGTCGTCGTTTGCGTCAAAGCCAATATCCAACTTAACCCCAAGGATACACCAAGCACGATAAACAATGGCTTGACAATTTCGGCCACCGAAGCTGGCGCCAAATACATCGGCAAGAAAGAACAAACAGCGATAAAGGTCGCACCCAACAATGCCCACTGCGGTTTGGTGGCCCCATCGACCAGCGCCTGATAGCGTGACAGACCGCGCTTGATACCGACCTGCGCATTATCGGTCACCACAATCGCGTTATCCACCAGCATACCCATCGCAATGATGAAAGCAGCAAGAGACGTACGGTTCAGCCCGACACCCCAGATCAGCATAATCAGCAACGTTCCGCCAACCGAGAATAGCAGTGAACTACCCACCAGCATACCTGCACGCGATCCCATCACAAGGAAGATAATCACGATAACGATGAGCAACGATTCGATCAGATTCAGGATAAATCCGTTATTCGCCTCGTTGGCAATCTGATTTTCCGGATAGATGGTTTTCAGTTCCATACCGATCGGGAAAAGCTGTTCCATCTCTTTCAAATGTTCGGCAACAGCGTCACCGACAGCCACCACATCATCTTTCGCACCCGTAGCCACACCGATACCGATGGCCCGTTTGCCATCCACACGCATCAGGTTGGAAGGCGGGTCCATATAGCCTCGTTCGATGGTTGCGATATCACCCAGGCGTACTTCGCCTCCACCCTTTGTCACGATCAGCTGGTCGCGTATATCCTCTATACTTTTATATGTACCTTCGGCACGTACACGAAGCTGGTAGGTCCCGGTCATGATCTCACCCGTATTGACCAGCAGGTTCTGGGTTTGCAGGACTTGCTGAATCGAATTCGGATCGATCCCCAAGTTCGCCAGCTTGGGAACCGAGATACGCACATTCACGACCTGCGTCTGTTCCGCAAACAGATAGACCTTCTGCACACCCTGAATAGGAGTCAGCTCGGTCTTGATCTTCTGCGCCCAATCGCGCATATCGTCGTAGGTAAAACCTTCGTCGGCTGTCAGGGCGTAATAGATACCGAACACGTCCCCGAAATCATCACTCACATTGATAGCAGAGGCGCCACTCGGAAGGCGAGGCTGTATGTTAGCCACCTTACGACGCAATTCGTCCCACTTGACCGGCATATAATCCGGGGCCAAAGTCGGCTGCAACTCGATCGAGATCTTCGACATGCCGAAATAAGATTCAGACTTGATCTGAAAAACATCCGACATGGACTGAATTTCCCTCTCGATAGGTTCCGTTATCAATTTTTCTACCTCCTGAGGAGTAGCACCCGGATATTGCGTAACCAAAACAGCCTGCTTGATTACGAAAGGCGAGTCCTCCTTCTTCGGCAATTTAAAGAAAGAATATATACCTCCTATCAGCATGATAGCCAAAAAGAAATATATAATCTTCTTATTCTCTAAAGAATATACTGGAAGATTCATTATTTATCAGCTTAATCTGTTAATACTTTTACCTGTTGTCCTTCAACCAGGCGGGTAGCCCCGGCGGAAACGACCTGGTCACCGGCTTTCAGCCCTTTGGTTATTATAACATTGTCTTTTCCTACCAGTCCGGATTCTTCGATCTGGCGACGTTCCACCTTTTGCGACTGGGCATTATAAACAAAGACAAATTTGTCGTTATTTTCTTCACTCGCTACAATAGCGGAAAGAGGCGCCAACACCGCTCCCTCGTTAAAGCTTGCACTCTCGATATGCAGCACCACGCGACAGGAGAAGCCGACAGCCACTTTGTATTTGTTCAGATTAAATTCGGGATCGTCGATATATAGGAAAACGGGAACGCCGGAACCATCGGGAGACGCTTCCACATATTCCTTCACTTTCGCTTTGAAACGGATTCCCTTGTAGTTATCAAACTCCACATAGATCTGATAAGGAGTCGAGAAATAGGTAATGTTCGTTTCAGGCATCGTATACTGGATCTGCAACTTGTTCGGGTTAATCAAGCAAACGATCCCTTGCCCGGCCTGTACCTTCTGATAATTCTCGACATATTTCTTCTGGATAAATCCATCGAACGGAGCACGCAGTTTCGTTTGTTCCAGCTGATTCTGCGCATATTCGAATGCAGCCTTTGCATTCGAATAGGAAGCTTCGGTCGTTTCATATTCCTGCTTCGAAATAGCCTGTTTGGATAACAGCTTCTTCGCACGTTGCAACTGTGCTTCGGCAGTTTGAAAAGAGGCTTTTTTCGCTTCATATTCCCATTTGAAATCCTGAGGGTCGATCTCTGCCACGACCTGTCCCGTACGGACTTTTTGTCCTTCATCCACCTTCAGCGAAATCAGCGGTCCGGACATTTTAAAGGCCAGATCACTGAACTGATCCGGCGATACGACACCGCTAAACGACTTTTCCACAAGATTCAATGAGGTCACTTCCGCCAACTTTACCGGACGGGGACCTTGCTCCTTCACCGGCGGCTGACTACACGACATCAATGCTGCCAATACAAAAACAGGGATTAATTTACCATTCATGATAACTTGCATTTAGTTATTTATTATTACTATTATATTCTGACTATTAATTGCATACCCAGAGAATACAACATTCTTTTAAAATCTATTGTTCCGGTTCCGACCGGATTTCAAAGTGTACCCTCCGATAATTTTTCGGATATACGCATTAAAATGACCAACGGCTCCAATCAACCGCCGCTTCCATTTCGTTTTCCTGATCGTCGGGGATAGACGGGAAGAAGTCAATACCTGTTGCCTTCTCCACGCTGTCGATAGGTATCGCCATCGATTTCAGCGAATTATCTTTATAATCCCTATTCTCGAAAAGAAATCCGATACCCTTATAGCCTTTCTCCGTATGATAACACAATACCTTATAAAAGGCTTTGGGTATCGCAACCCTGTTTTTTCCCAACCGTTTCATATCGCCTGTAATAACGGGGCCCGTAACAATCAAAAGCGAACCGTTATCCAACGCCCACAAGCGGCACTGTTCCTCCAGGTCTTTCCATATGCCCCGGTTTAATTTCGGTTTTTGCGGGCAGATATTGCTCAGGTAAAAAGACTCGCGCATGGCTTTTGCAGACCATTTCATATCACCTGCCGGAGCTAAATGGCCACGATCGTAGCCGGAACGCGTATAATCTTCGTTCATCGCCGTCGAACCTTTCACCTGCGGGTCGGGTACAAACTTATTAGAACGTTCCGTCTTTTTGCTTTTGGCTTCCGTTGCCGTCAATTCGTACGCGACCCAGTTAGCTATACGGTACTCGGAATTATAAGAAACCGTATATCCTTCGTGCTTGATAACCTGCTCCTGGCGTTTCTCCTTTAGGCGGGGTATCTCTGTATTTGCGGGGATTTTAAATGTTTTTGTGGAAGACTTGGCAAGAGTCTTATTGGCAGATGTTTTGTCCTGTATCTTTTGTTTCGGAGCGGTTGCAGCCTTTTTTGAAGAAACGACTTCCTGTCCCTTTTTCTCCAAAGCCGCCGGTTTGTGTCCGGCCATCGGAACAAAATAATCATATATAAACAGACCCCCTATAAAACAAGCCACTACAATAAAGGCGCCAATAAACATTCGCTTCACTGTGGAAAGGAAAGACGAAGTCTTTTGAACTTTTTTCCGCGGTTTCCTTGCGCTTTTTCTCTTTGCCATCTCTCTTGATAAAACCTATTCCTACTTAGGCGCAAAAGTAGACAATATAAAGATGCTATACAACACATATGGAGGGAATGTATTGGTTTGAATTGTTAGAAAAAAGTGCCCCAATGCACACAATCCTCTATAAACATGTTTTCAAACCAATCCTAAGTAAAGATGGAACATATTATACCAACAAGTATATCGATATAAAATGACAGATGCTACCGCCCAATACGAAGAAATGCCATACTGGATGCATATATTTATATTTGTCTAAAAAGAAAAACAGGCAGCCTACCGTATAAAATAGCCCTCCTCCGATCAACCAATACAGAACATCCATCGAACCGGTTTCACGAAAAACATGCAACAAGGGTTTAAAAGCAATTATGACTACCCAACCCATTGCCAGATAACAAACTGTTTTCAGATGGTCTTTCTTTCTCATCTTCCTGAAACTCAGACAGACACCTGCCACTGCCGCGATCCATATGACGGCGAATAGTGACCAACCCCAATAACCTTCCTGCCGGAGGGCCAGCAACGTAAAGGGCGTATAAGTTCCCGCAATATGCAAATAAATCGCACCATGATCGAACCGCCGCAAGAGTCTTTTCTGTCGTGCATGGGTCGAAGCATGGTAAAATGTAGACGTCACATACGAAAGTGTCATACAAACGGCATAAACAGCAAAACTGCCGATCGCCCAAGGATTTCCACTTCGGATAGCCGCCATCATCAAAATAATGATAGCGGTCATTCCAAAAAGCATTCCGGCACCATGTGTCAAGACATTGGCAACCTCTTCACCATATGTTTGTCGTTGCCTGGCAGCCATCCGCTTATAATTGTTCGGCCTTGAACCCGGCCTCTTTTACTGCTGCAATCACAATAGCAGGAGCAAGATCAACTTTCACTTCCAACACCTTATTCGGATCGGCCAAATCAATCGACCAGTCATCCGAAGCCATCAATGTATTGAGCTTTGCACCTATTGCCGCTACACATCCACCACACTTTGCATTCGTTTTAAATTTTATTGTTGCCATAGCTGTTACGATTTATGATTTATGAATACAAAAATAGGGATATTGCCATGAAATTATAATTCATAAATCATAATTTTTTTCATTTCATGAATTTCAATCTTAAACTATTCAATACCACTGAGACGGAACTGAAAGCCATTGCTGCACTCGCCAGCATCGGATTCAACAGCAGTCCGTTTATCGGGAACAAAACGCCCGCAGCCAATGGGATACCGATTACATTATATATAAATGCCCAAAACAAGTTCTGATAAATCAGGCGGACTGTCTGTTTGGACAAACGGATCGCACTGGGAAGCAGCAACAAGTCGGACGTGATAAGCGTAACCATAGCCACATCCATTGCAATATCAGTTCCTTTTCCCATCGCGATGCTGACATCGGCCCGTGCAAGCGCTTGCGAGTCGTTAATGCCATCGCCGACCATCGCCACTTTCTTTCCTTGCTGCTGTAAAGATATGATATATTCCTCCTTATCGTTCGGCATCACTTCCGCCTTATAATAACCGATATCCAAGGTTGCGGCAACCCGTTCGGCTGTCCGGACACCGTCGCCCGTCAGAAGATGTACTTCTATTCCCTGCTTTTTCAGTTCCTTAACGGCTTCCGCAGAAGTCGGCTTGATACGGTCCGAGATCGCCAGAACTGCCAATAGGCGGGTTTCCTGACCATAAAAAACAACACTTTGCCCATCTTCCTGCCATTGCCCGATTTGCTTCCGTACCTTTTCCGGAATACCAGCCTGAAATATGTCAAGCAATCCCTGGCTCCCCACCCAGTAGGTAACTCCTTCGACCTGAATGCGTACGCCACGTCCCGTCAGGCTCTCGAAATTTTCTGCCTCACAGACCTTTGCACCGGATTCTTCCAACCAACAGAGAATAGCGGATGCCAGAGGATGTTCGGATTTCTGCTCCGCTGTGTACAAGACATCCAAATAACGGATATTGTCATCTGAAATCCAATACGAATCCGTGACAACCGGCACACCTTCCGTCAATGTTCCGGTCTTATCCAAAACAACCGTATCAACCTTGCATAGATTTTCCAAAGCGAAGGCATCCTTAATCAGGATATGCTGTTCGGCCCCTTTTCCCATTCCGACCATTAAGGCAGTCGGCGTAGCTAATCCCAACGCACACGGGCAAGCAATAACCAGCACCGAAACGGCAGATAGCAATGCATATGAAAAATAACTTTCTCCTCCTATCACCAACCAACAAACAAAGGTGAGAAACGAAAGCAATACGACGACCGGTACAAATATACCACTTATTTTGTCTACAATCCGCTGAACGGGGGCCTTACTTCCCTGCGCCGATTGAACCATCTGCACGATCTGGGCCAATACGGTCGTACCTCCGACACTTGTCGCTTCCATCGTAAAAGCGCCTTTCTGGTTGATCGTTCCGGCCAACACTCGGTCACCGGCATTTTTCTCCACCGGAATCGGCTCTCCGCTTAGCATACTTTCGTCCACCGAAGAACTCCCCTGTAAAAGCGTCCCGTCCACTGGAATCTTTTCGCCCGGCCGTACACTGACTACATTACCGACCTGAAGATTCGAAATAGGCACCTCCTCTTCTCTACCGTCCGTTACCAAACGAGCTGTTTTAGGCTGTAATCCCATCAATCCTTTTATGGCTGAAGAGGTACTGTTCTTAGCCCGCTCCTCCATCAGTTTGCCTAACAAGACGAACGCGATGATCACACCTGAAGCCTCATAATAAACATGTGGTTCCAGTCCTTTTCCCAGCCAAAATCCGGGACATAAGGTGTTGAAAAGGCTGAACAGGAAAGCTATCGAAGTACTAAGTGCGACCAATGTGTCCATATTGGCTTTTCCCTTGAGGGCATGCCGCACACCGTTCACATAGAACGAACGTCCGAAAAAGATCATAATAGCCAATGCCAACACCATCATGATCCAGTTTCCAAACGGTACATGCATGAACACCATCCCTAAAAGCGCCAACGGGATAGACAACGTCCATGCTCCTATGGTATTCCTCCTCAATATCTTATAATGCATTCGAGCTTTCTCTTCCTGCATGGCTACAGGGTCCTCGGCTTCGACTATCAGATCATATCCGGCAGCCTGCACAGCAGCTTGCATAACCTCCAAAGTGATAACGGACGGATTATAAGTTACCGTCAATGTACC
>OIWV01002656.1_pt1 | contig 12676 bp, 15 predicted proteins | sample 1587751 | NCBI WGS metagenome assembly OIWV01 (sample SAMEA3888913, study PRJEB22519) | human gut metagenome | biome: human gut; feature: human-associated habitat; material: faeces | place: Denmark | collected 2010
TCGTTATAGCCCTCAAAGTTTAACACTGGGTAAATACTTTGTACTGGCTTGCCGTTCCTTGTGCCGTGCTGTATGCCTACTATGTTATGAAAAGCTTGTGTTTTAATGATAATGTTATTTATATCCTCTTTGTTAAGCCCTTTTGGGCGTATGCCTAAGTATTTAGCAAGCTCTGGCACGTATAGAGTAATTACAGGCTTTAACTGCTGGTAGTTGGTCTTTTGAAAAGCATTAAATATAATGCTGTAAAAAGTCCTCAATAAAGGCAGGTTTATAGTGTCTATGCCCTCTTTGGTTTTCATGTTCTGTAGCTCTACCTCGCTAATCTGTTTTATACGGTTGTTTGCAAAAAACATTTTGCCGTCGTCAAAGCTTAGGCCGTCTGTACTCGTTAAAGGCTGTATATAGGCGTCGCCCTCGTTGTGTAAGCCTATGCTGTACTGATACTTAGCCATGGTAGGAAACGCTAGGCTTGTAGGTATCTCGTCCAGGTAGCCAGCTTTTGCTTTTGTCCTGTATTTTTCCTCAATGCCGTAAAATTCCGTAGCCTTAGCTAAATAACCCTCGTACCTGGTAATAAAATCGGCTAACGTATTCCCCTCTGTGTTTTCATCGTGGACGTACATTTGTACAATTCTTGCCGAAACTATTAATTTTTTGTCTTTAGGTATTCTGGTGTCGTTCATTACTTCATTGCTTACAAAATTAAGCACATTGTAGCTTTCCTGGGTCTCGTCTATAAATTCCAAGTCTTTTATAATCTGCCTTGCATGCTCTTTTAGCTTGTCGTCGGTCATTACGTTACCCCCTTACTGTTTAACGGGTTGCTGTATGGTATCTAAATATTCCTTTATAGACTGCTCTGTAATGTAGTAGCTTTTACCGAATTTAGCACCCTTAAGCTTGCCCGCTTTGATGTATTTTCGTACGGTTGCAGTAGATAAGTTAAAAGCCTGGGCTATTTCCTTAACGTCGTATGCTGTAGTATCGCCTAGTTTAATCATTGTGTTATAGCCTCCCTATTTCTTACGCTGTGCAATTTCTTTGCCGTCTAAATACTGCTCTAGGCACTCGTTTATAGTGTCTTTTAAGCTCATACCCTCATAAAATGCGTAGCCTTTAAGCTTTTCCAAAAGCTCTTTTTTAACAATAAACGTAGCCCTTGTAAGCTCGTCTGGTAGCCCTGCCTCGCTTGACTTCGCTTTATGGGTTGTGTGCTTTGCTGGGCGTCCTATTTTAGCCCCGCTAGCCGTATGCCCTGGCTTTATGTTGTCTTGCACCCCGTTTATAAGCTCGTCCAGTGCTCCAGCCGTGTAGTTTCTTTTATTAGCCATTAGTTTTTGCCTCCTGTTCTCTCTATAATCTCGTCCACAATACCGTTATAGTCCTTTGCCCCGTTGCTTTTAGGGCTGTAGCTGTAAATATCTACCCCATTTATAGGTGCCTCGGCTAAGGCTACGTTATTGCGTACTTTAGTAGCAAAGACTTTGCCGTTAAAAAGTTTGTCTAACTTTGTCAAAATGTCCTTGCTAAGGTTTTTGCGTCCGTCGTATAAGGTCACTATTACGCCTGTTACCTCTATGCCAGGGTTAAGGCGTTTTTTAATGGTGTTTATAGTGTTAAGTAGGGCTGTTAAGCCCGCCAGGGCTAAATATTCTGCCTGTGTTGGTATAAAAACCTCGTCGCATGCCGTAAGGCCGTTAAGGGTTAAAACTCCTAAGCTTGGGCTATTGTCTATTAAAATATAGTCGTAGCTCTTTTTTATTTCTTCTAAGGCCTCTTTCAGTAAAAACTCCCTGCCTGGCTGGTCTGCTATGTTTTGCTCTGCTACTGTTAGCCTCAAGTCGGCGGGTAGAACGTCGTAGCCTTTGCTTATAATTGCCTCCTGGGGCTTGCAGGCTCCCGTTATCACCTCGCTTACTGTGTTGTCTATTTCGTTGGCTTTAATGCCCAGGCTTATAGTTAAGCTTGCCTGTGGGTCTAAGTCCACTAAAAGCACCTTGTAGCCTTTGTTATGCAGGCCTGCACCTATGTTTATAGTGCTGGTGGTTTTTCCTACGCCTCCCTTTTGGTTTACTATGGCTATTGTTTTCATTTTTCGCCCTCCTCTAAGTCTTTTATAAAGTCGGTAGGGTTACGCTGTTCACCGTTCACAAGTACGCTAACGGCTATTTCTGCTGTTTTTAGGTCTTTGGAGGCAAACGGTACGCCGTCCATAGCAAAAAGGTATTTATAAGCCCTGTCGTGTTCTTTTGGGAATACGTAGGCGTCGCCCTCAATTTTCATAGCAGGCATTACTATAGCCCCCTCAATACGTAAAGCTTTTAATTGCATGTTTTAATCTCCTTTTAGTATTCATTATTGTAATTTTCCGCTTGTTCTGCGGTTAAAGTATCGAACTTGTATTTTACATGGCTGGTTATTCTGTCTTTCATGTCGTCGCTAAGCTCTTCAAAGTCATTTAAAGCATTTTTCACATAGCCCATGCAAATATTGTTAAATGCAGTACTATTAAACAAGTTATAAATATCTTCTTTCGTGCATGTCGCTAGAAAGTCCAGTGTTTTAATATTGCTGTCAACGTTTATTTTTGGGTCTTTTTTCTTAAATTCTCTGTAAGCGTCTGCCGTCATTTTGTAGCCATTCATAGTTTACAATCTCCTCTCATTTTGTTTTTTTGTTTCATGTTTACATGTAACTAATTTGTATTATAGTGATGTTGTTTTTAATTGTCAATAGTTTAAAATCAAAAATAAGGTGGCTATGTAAATATATAAACGAATAAACACAAAAAGAGCTTGCCTTAAAAGCAAGCCCCATAAATGCCCTGTAAATGTCCCTTAAATCAATATTTTAAGGGTGCTAAGGTATTTTATTGTCTGTGGTTAAAAGTCTCTCTAAACGGCTAAAAACGGCCTTAAACAAAGCTTTTATAGTTTATTATGGTCTACACTGGTTAAAAATTCCGCTGTAGTATAATCTGTAAGCGTTGGCAGTTTAGTAGGGTCGTAAGGTACTATAGTGCCTAATTTATCCGTCGTAAGCTTGCAATATAAAGCAAGGTCTCGCTTGTAACCCTCGTAAGGGTCTACCCTGGTTACCTGGTATAAAAGGCCGTCGTAGTATACTCTGTAGTCGCTGGCGTAGCTTGCTAATATAGCGTCTGTCCAGTTAATCCTAAATAAACATTCTTCTTTTGTGGTTGTCGTATTGTTTGCATAAAGCAGGCTTGCCGAAAGCTGTTTAAAATAAGCCCATACGCTAGCCTGTGGGTGTATTGGCATATAGCCCTCTGTTTGAAAACCGTCCTCGTCCTCAAACGTTCCGCTTTTATAAATAACTATTTTTTTGTCTTTTAGTTTCTGCATGCTTTTTACCTCCTATAAAGCGTTTATAAACTCTGTGTAATGCTCGTATAGGCCTACGTAAGCGTCTAATAGGCTTGCCGTGCCGTCTATACGCTGTTTAGGGCTCTGGTTTTTAATTGGTACTATGTTGCCGTTGCGGTCTGTCTGCACTCCTGTATTAGTTAAGCACCACTTAAGCATAGGGCTATTATTGTAGACGACTTTTTTAGCCTGCAAGTCTGCCCCTAAGTTCTGCATAGGCAAGCTAAGAGTTTTTGCTCCCTGGATACATCTAACCATGTTAAAGCCGTAGTTTTCCATTTCATCGACCCAGTAACGGGCGCTGTAGCTATCATAGTAAACCCAGGCGGGCGTTATGCCGTGCTCCTGTACCATTTCTAAAAACCAAGCCGTAACGTCGCTATATTTTATGGTATTGCCCTCACACAGTCTAAGTAGCCCTTGCTCTAGCCATTTGTCATAAGGTATTTTTTCCTGGTGTACTCGCTTATAAAAGTTATCTCTAGGTAGCCAGTACATTTGAGTAACGCAACGCTTACCCGTGGACTTGTCAATCATAAGCAAAGTAGCACAAGTAAGGTCTGTAGTTATACTTAGGTCTGCCCCGCCTATTGCGTAAGCCCCTCTAAAGTCCTCCAGGTTAAAAGTTTCCTCGTTGTTTATGTCGTCAAAACTTAGCCAGGCGTTGCTTAATGTCTCCCTCACGTTAAAATCTTTACAAAGTACTCCCGTAAGGTCTTTAGGGCTCTGTTTTGCCCTCTCTACCTTGTCTATAAGGTCTGTAACCTTTTTAATTTTGCCTAAGCCAGGGTTAGCCTTTAGCCATGCTTTAGGGTCTTGCCACTCTTCCTTACTGTCCAGCTCATATATAACAGGTAAAAAAGTGTCGTCTGTTATAACGCCGTCTACTACCTTTGTGGCATAGTCGTAAATATCGTCAAAAATACACTCTCTAACCGTTCCCGCTGTCGTTATCATAATAAGCAGTGGCTGGCGTCTTGCGCTCTGTGATTGTTTCATAACCTCGTATAAGTTACGGTCTTTTACGCTGTGTAACTCGTCCATAATAACACAATGGCTATTTAGTCCGTCTAAGGTGTCGCTATTCTTACCCAGTGGCATAAACTTAGACATAGCAAGGCTAAAATAAAGGTCACTCTTACGCTTTTTTATGAATTTCTTAAGCTCTGGGCTTTGCTGTACCATGTGACAAGTTTCGTCAAATACTATTTTAGCCTGGTCTTTTTTTGTCGCCGTGCTGTATACCTCTGCCCCTGGCTCTTTGTCTCCCAGTAGCATATACAGGGCTAAGCCCGCTAACATGGTACTTTTGCCGTTTTTACGGGCTACCATGAAAAAGCTTTCTTTATATCTCCTGTAGCCTGTTTCTTTGTCTACAAAGCCAAAAAGAGCGTTAATGTAGGCCTTTTGGAATAGTTCCAGGCGTACAGGTTGCCCCGCCCATTCTCCCTTACTGTGCTTACAAAAACGCTCTATAAACTCTACAGGCCTGTTAGCCTTTTTTTCGTCAAAAATATACTGCCCAGGGTTTGCTATTTCCTCTGCAAGCTTTTTATATTGCTTATAAACCCTCTTGCTGGTAATGATATTGCCCGCCTCTATCTGCTTTATATACTCTGTTACGTAGTTCATGTATTAGCCCTCATTTAGGAAGTCTAAAAGCTCGCTCTCCTGGGCTTTAGGGTCTGCTTTTGGCATAAGGTCGTTAAGCTGTTTGTATATCTGGCCGTAGCGGTTAATAGTCATGTTGTAGCTTTTTAGTGCTGGGCTCTCTCTAAAAAACTCTTGTTTGCCCTGTTTAAAGTGCTCTATAGCTCCCTCGTCGTTAATATGCTGGCGCAGTTCTGCCAGTGTCCCAGCCATAAAAGCTAGTTCAGTCACAAGGCTATTAGCTATAGTGGTTTTGTCTGCTGGCACAGTCTTTATAAGTTTTTTAAGTTTACGCTTTTCTGCGTTAATAACTTTATCTTTGTCAAAGTCCACGCTATAACCTCCTAACTTTGTTTATTTGTTTACATTGTTATTAGTAACCCCCCTCCATATAAAAAACCTAGAGAGGTTTTATTATGGTGGGCGTTTGATTACTTTTTGCCCGCTTGTCTTTGCGACTAGGGGGGTATTAATTGCCATAGCTGTACACTATAAATACTCAAGTTCAGCCAGTTTACCGGTTTAGGGGACAGTAAGTGTCTGGCTTTGCTTTAAAGCGTCCGTGCCCTGTACAGGTTGCCTTTTAATACTTGTACTTTGTACTCGTTGGCTTGTATATGCTTGCCTATGAACCCATTGAACGGTGAAACGTAAAAACCGCAAGACTATGCACCAGTCATGCACAATCTTTAAAAGTTTGGTTTGCATATAATACACTTCTGCAAGTACCTATAGTGCACGGCTATAACAATTAATTGCTATAGCTTTATTAAGTTGCCATTTTCATCAAAGCCCACGCCTTTAGCTGTTACACGCCCTGTAATAAAATGCTCGTTCTGGTGGCATGTCCTACACAATGCCTCTAAGTTATCCCAGTTAAGCGTTATATTAGGGTCTGTAATGTTATAAGGCGTTATATATTTCTTATGGTGGACTATGCAGGCAGGACGCCCGCAACGCTCACATATATAGTTTTTGCTAAGCATGTAGGCCTTTTGGGTGTCCCTCCAGGCTTTACTTGTATAAAACCCTTTTGCATAGTCTTTCATAAGTTAGCCTCCGTTTGTAGTATTACCTAACTGCGTTGTCGTGATAGCCTTAAGCAAATTGTCTATAGTTCGCTGTAGGCGGTCTGTTTCCGCTGTCTGCGGGTCATACCACAGCGTGAGTAAAAATTTCTGGGCTGTTTCGGCTAAAGTGCTTTTTACCTGGTCTGCCTCGCTTAGGCCTGTAGTAAGAGTAATATACTCTACAGCACTGTCCATAAGCCCGCTAATAATAGCGTCGTTGTCGCTATTGTCCAGTCTTAGCCATTCCCTGGCCTTTTCTATTGTTAGCATGCTTTAGCCTCCTCTCTATTAGGCAGTAGCTACGCTAAGCTTAATAAATGCCTCTGGTACGATAACCTGCGTATCAGCAATAGCCATGCCTCTATAGTCAACCTTGCCACTCTTAAAGCTTGACTGTGTAGAGCTTTCTACTGCAATGCCGTTAGCCAAGTTGTAACCTAAATAGCTAAAGTTTCCAAAGTAACAAACGTTATCTGCTACGTAGTCGTCTACTACAACGTCAAAGCCTAAAATACGGCCTACTGTGTCGTCTTTAGGGTCTGCAATAAAGATAGGCTTTCCGTTATCGTCTACCATGCCGTAAAAAGCATTATATAGTGTAGCGTTATTAAGAACCCACTTAGCCCCACGGCCGTAGCCTCTCTTAAGCTTAGCCACAGTAGCTACGACGTCCTTATATGTAATGCCCTTAGCCTTTGTAGCTGTTACACTGTTTGTAGTGTCCCATGTTACGCCGTGCTCAAGGCCTGTACCCTGGTTAGTGCCTGTACCGTTAATAAGGCTGTCTGCGATAGTCTCAAATACGCAACGCTGTAGCTCATCTACAAGATAAGCCTCGAAAGCGTCAATACTCATAGTACGTACCTTAGCACTAATGCTAAATACTTTAATAATTTCGTAGGCGTCAAAAGTAACCTGTGCAATAGTTGGCTTTTCGCTGTCTACTGCCTGCCCCTCTGTATTCCATGACGCCTTAGAGCTTGGAGTAGCCACAGGGATAGCAATTTTAGTAGGCATGTTAAACGCTCTTGCAATGCCAATAACGCCCCCCTCTGCTCTCGCCTTGCTAATGATTTCGTTTAATGTTGTTGTTGGAATAACTACAGGTGTGTTACCGCTTGTAGTGTAAGCGTCTGCTCTCTTTTCCATTTCGATAGCACGGTTTAAAGTCTGCTTTTCTACTGCGTTAAGTTCTTTACCCATTAAAGACTTATAGAAAGCACTTCTGTACTCTTTGCTGGCGTATACGTCGCCTTGTGTAGCCTCATAACTTCCCGCTCCAAAGTTAGCCCCAGTAATAGGGGTAAAGCCTCTAGCCTCTGGGTCTGCCTGGTTTTCCTTTTCCTGTACGTTTTCTTTGGCCTGTGCAAGTCCTGTAAGTTCAATATTTAAAGACTTGATGTCTACGTTTGGGTCTGTTTCGATTGTGCCCTTGATTTCCTGGGCTCTCTGTTCGATTTCTTTAACGGTTTTGCCGTTCCAGTAGTTAAAAGCCTCTGCAACTGTTTTAAAGTTCATTTTTATTTACCTCCATTAAGTAGTATTTTGTTACAAAGTATTTTTGCGTTCTGTAACGCTTTGTAGTTCTCTATGCGTTCCTGGCGTTCGGCTCTGGCCTCCACGCTTGTAGTAGCATAGGCTGGGTAAGGTACTACGCTAACCTCGTAAACCTTGTCTATACGGTTAATAGTACGGGTGTTAGTAGCTGGGTCGTAACTGTCGCCACCTTTAGGCACCGTAAAAGCAAAGCTCATGCCTGTTAGGTCTCCACGCCTTACCGCCTCGTGGACTGTTTTAGCCTCTTCTGTGTTTGGTAACTCTGCCCTAAGCTGTAGCCCTGCCTGGGTTACTTCAAACTGCATAGTTTTAGGCGTTCTGGCCAGTGGCACCCTGCTAAAGTCATGGTTATAAAGTAGCCTGCTGTCGCTAAGGTCTGCCTTGTCCAGTGCTCCCCTTTTAATTACTTCGATATAGTCCCCTGCTGGGTCGTGTATCGTTGTAGGCGTGTCAAACACAATAGCCACGCCCTCTATAATAAGGCCGTTAGCACCCTCTGCCGTTGGTGCCTGGGCTCTTATTTCCGCTGTTCTAATTTCTTTCATTAGCTTGCCCTCTTTTCTTTCTTTGGCGTTTCCTGGCTCTTTTTCTGCTCTGCTTTTTCCTCTAGGCAGTCGCAACGCTCGCCAGGGTCTAAACTCGCCCCACAGTACGGGCAAATATGATAAAACCCGCCCATAGTTCGCTGTTTTCTCGTGTAATAATAGTTACTCATTGTTAGCCTCGTCGCCCTCTTCATTCTCGTTAAGCTGGTACTGGTTGGCTTTTGTGGCGTCTACTACGTTAAGCGTCTGTAGCCTCTTGTCGCCGTCCTCTACAGGTGGCAAGTTTAGAATTTCTAAGGCCTGGTTTACGCTAATAACTCCGTATGGCATAAGCTCCTTAATAAGGTCTAGCTTAGTGCGGTTGCTACTATAGATAAGTCGGCCACTGTCAAACACAATAGAATTACCGAAAGCCTGCTCTCTATCTGTGAAAATTTTACGGGTAAATTCCAGGCTAAACTGTACGGCCAGGGGCTCTAGAGCTCCCTCGTAAAATGCCCCCCACTCGTCCTCATTGTATGTATTGTTTACGATATTCTCACTAACGCCTAGGTAGTTATAAATTTTGTTTTGTACTGTTTTAAGCTGTTCTGCGTCAATCGTTGCAGGGCTTACAGTAATAGGCGTATATTCCATTTTTTGGTCGGTAGCAACTACGCCCCCGCTATTGTTAATGCTCAAATAATCGCTAATAAATGCGTCTTTAGCCTCCTGTAGCTTTTCTGGTGCCATAATTTGGGTAAACTTAAGCAAGCCCCTAATATTGGCACTGCTTTTAATGCCGTTTACTATGCCCTCGTTCTGCGTGTGTGCAAGCTCCAGGGCTGGCAAAATTGCCCCGTTATCGTCACCTAAAAGCTCGTCACTGTTAAAGTTTCTTTTTAGGTGGACTATATCACAGTACGGTAATGTATAAGCGTTGCCATTTTTAAACCTAAACGTTATATACAGCTCGCCCCTCTGGTCTGCTATAAAGTCTGCCTGGGTGCATGTAATAGGGTAAATAGCAACTACGTTGCCCGTCTCGTCTCTATGTAAGTACGCAAAGGCGTTATTATATAAATAATAGTGGGTAGTAAGCTTATAAAGCATGTCGTAGGCGTTCATATAGGCGTTAGGCTGTACCTGTAAAAGCCTGTTTAGCCTGCCGTTGTCCCCTGCTTTTTTAATGTCGCCGTATTTCACAATATGAGAACCCTTAAGCTTTCCAGCATTACGGGCTATAGCGTCTACTGCTCCCCTGTAAATGTCGTTAGCGTACGCCCCACCGTTCCAGGCTGTAAAAATAATAGGGTTATTGTCTATAACCTCTGCCCTGGTGTATTCCCTGGCCTTAGGTCTAAACAGTCTTTGTAAAATATTCACGTGGGCGTTACCTCCTTACTTTGTTACTTGTATATTTATAATAATGTTTACATGTAGCCTTTAAATTTTGATTACTTGCTTATATACAAGTAACCTACTTTACTATATTGTACTACTTTCATGTTTATAAATCAACATATTTACTTTATTATAATGTTATTTGTTTACATGTTTAATAAAAAACAAAAGCACACTGTTTATTTTTTTACAATGTGCCTTTATTGCCTTTATGCCTCTACAAATAGGTCACAGGCTGGGTAGTATTCAAAAGTACAGCCGTAGCTACTCTGTCCGTAACGGTTTTTTAAACATACTAGCTCTATACGGCGTGGCGTTTCGTTCTTTGCCTCTTTTACCTTTTTCCTTTGCTCTATAAGCTTGTTAGACTTTGTAAAAAGCTCGTCGTTTAATACTTCAAGCTGTAGGCCTAAAACTACGTCTGCCGTGTACTCTATGCCCCCGCTTTCTTTAAAGCTCTCAAAGTCTACAGGTGCAAGGTAGTTGCTACGATTAAGAGCACTTATTACAAAGCATACTAATTTATTGTCACTTTGCATTTTCTTAAGGCCTCTTATTATGTCGTCTGTTTTCTGTTTATCCGTCTGGTGGTCATTCCTTGCTGGTATAATCTGCAAATAATCCACAATAACAACAGGCCTAACGCCCTTAAGCTTTATATATCGCTCTGTTGTCTCTCTTATAAAGTCTATGTCTGTATTAAAATTGCACTCTACTATAGTTACCCTGTCGGCTACCTTTTCGTAGGCCTCATAAGCTTTAGCAAGTCCGCCCTGTTGCCAGTCCTTAATGTTGCCACAACGCATGGCTATAGAGCTTATAGCGTTCTCTATGCCCTCAAGCTGGGCGGTTTTCCTGGCTATGCTCTTTGTAAGTAACTCAAGTCTTGACTGCTCAAGGCTAAAATATAAAATATGCTCTTTGCTGTCTCTCTCTGCGATTTGGTCGGCTACCTGGTGTATAAAGGTTGTTTTACCTAAGCTACTAATAGCACCAAGTACATACAAGCCAGGATATAAGCCCCCGCTTAGCTCGTCAAAGTTTTTAAAGCCTGTTTTACGTTCCTTATAGTTTCTAAAGTCCTGTAGGTCTTTTTTTAGGCCGTTTTTAAGGTAGTTTGCAAGATTGCCAGCCTCTAATACGTCTGCCTCTTTTATGTCGCTCTGTGGCGTTTTTTGGGGCTCTGGTGGCGTGCTGTGCTGTGGTGCGTAAGTATTATAGGCAGGCCTTAGCTGTACGCTTGCCTGGGCTTTCTCTATTGTCCTGGCTCTGTAGTCTGCTCTATTTTCCCATTTATCACGCATAAGGGCACTATTTCTAAAAAGTGCGTCGGTTTTCTCTGCGTCCCCGTTAGTCCAGTACCAAAGGTAAGAGACTAAAGCCAGGTCTGCCCTGCTGTGGTCGTTGTCGTAGTGGCTCATATCTCCGTTATAAAGGTCTTTTGCCTCTGGGTTATACTTAAACATACGGCTTAATATTTCGCTGTCACTTGGCAAATAATTAGCCTGTGGCTGTGTAGTCTGCTGGGGCTTTTCCTGGTCTGCTAAATACTTGCTATAAACTGCCTCAAGCTCTGCCTGGCGTTTCTCTATCTTCTTAGGCTGTCCGAATATTTCACCGCTAAAACGAAAATAACGCCCGCTCTCGTACATCTCAACTATAACGCCGTGGTCTTTGTGTTTGCGGTTATTTTTCCCTGGCATAGTGCCATAGCAAAGTATATGCAGGCCTGTTTTACTTGGGCTGTACTCTGTGTAGCTGTTCATAGTAGCCACAATGTCTATAGCCTCTGCCTTTAGGTTGCCGTTTTCTATAACATGGTCTAAGTCAATGCCTACAATTCCATTAGCAAACTCAAAGCCTAAGCCCTCATAGTCTCCACGCATTACGGCCTGTAAAGCTGTCTCGTAGTCGCTCCAGGTGCTGGGGTCGTCTGCCTTAGCCCCGTAGCCTGTTCTTGGGTTCCAGGGCATTTTTTTATTATCGTTGCCACGCTTGCCCCAGGTTACCCACTGGCGTAGCTGTTTTAGCTCTTGTGGTATATAATCATACATTTTTTAAGCCTCCCTGTAAGCTGTTATAAAGTCCTCTTTAATTGCCTCCAGGTCGTCGTATAGGCTCGTAAATTTAATAGACTTTACTATAGCTACGTCATCTGCATTTTGTCGAATATAGGCAAAGTAGTTTTCTGGTTCATACTCGTATATAGTCGCCCATATTCCTAAAGGCTCTATATAACACAGTGGCATTATTAATATAGGTGTGTCATACTTCATTTTTTTATATCCTCCTTGTTTATTTTTTATCACAGGCAGGGCGGGCTAAAGTTTAGCCCTGCCGTTGGTATTTAAATTACTAAAGTATTTAAATATTAGGCTCTTGAAAAATGCCAAAAAACCGCATAAATAAAGGGTTTTTGCGTTAGCCCCTGGACTACTTCTGTGTAATTTTGGACTACTTCTGTGTAATTTTGGGACGTGTTCTGTGTAATTTTGGGACTACTTCTGTGTAATTTTAGCTTTTTTCTCTGCCTTAGCTTTCCCGTCATGTTGGAACTTAAAAACGGTAGTTTCTAATGTTTTCATAGTTGGAATATTAGCGGGGTCTTTTGGGTCTGGTAGCTGTATGTTGTAATAGCTTTGCCCTAAGGTCGTTTTAGTCCTCAATAGCTCCCAGGTTTTCTTAAATGTAGTGCTTAGCAGTCTGTTAGGCTTTGCGTTAGCATGTAAGCGTTCCTGTAGCTGTACGTTACGCTCTACTATTGTGCTGGCCTTTATCCTTGGTATATTGTTGCCCGCTTGCTCTATCAGTGCCACAATTATAAAAACGTTCTCTACTGCTACCTTGTTACGCTCTTTAGCTATGTCTGCGTTCACTAAATAAGAGTTTATAGGCATGGCAAAGGCTGGGCTACCGTTCCGTTTTATTTTGGGCTTGCCGTCCTTATCCTTTTTAACGGCCAGGTTGTAAAGAGTCATTATAAGGTTGTTAAAGTAAGGGCTACTTATGCTTATTGTGTTTTTATCATCGTTATAGCCCTCAAAGTTTAACACTGGGTAAATACTTTGTACTGGCTTGCCGT
>OIWV01002672.1_pt1 | contig 12611 bp, 13 predicted proteins | sample 1587751 | NCBI WGS metagenome assembly OIWV01 (sample SAMEA3888913, study PRJEB22519) | human gut metagenome | biome: human gut; feature: human-associated habitat; material: faeces | place: Denmark | collected 2010
CTTCAAGCTTCATCTTATAGGCAAACGCCCGCTCACTCGGCAGAAGCTCCTCGCGCTGGATATTGGAATCGACCATCACCAGCACGGCGGCATCATCGTCCAAATTCCGAATGATGACCGGCATGGTTTCCTTTCCCGCCAGCTCGGACGCATGATGCCGCCTGTGTCCCGCAATCAGCTCGTAGCCGCCGCTTGGGTCAGGACGCGCAATCGCGGGGACAATCACGCCATACTCACGCACGCTGTCCACTGTGTCCTGCATCGCCGCATCGTCCTTAACCTTGAACGGGTGTCCGGTAAAGGGATGCAAATTTTCTACCGGAATTGCCACCGGCTTTTTCATCGTATTCTTCATTCTATCTCCCTCTTTCCTTGTATCTTGCACGGGCTTTTTTCTCCAGCTCGTGCTCTTGTTTTAAAAGTTCATATAGGTGCGGGGATTTTTCTAAAATCCGCTCCGCACGGCGCAGGCGCTCCCTTACAGGTTTCATCTGCCTGGATACCGCCTTGCGGCGTTCCTTGCTTTGCGCCTGTTCCTCCGGCGACTTGGGGCGGCGTATGCGGTTGCTGATGTCGCTGCGCTCACGCTCCAAAGCAGAAAGTTCAGACTTGGATCGCTCAATATTGGCTTGCAGGTCGGCTGTCGTATGGATACCGTGCTCCTGTAAGAAGTGATAGTCGGCAACCAGCTCCTTCAAATCCTTTTCCGCCGCCCGCAGATCCGGCGACAGCAGCATTACATCGGCAAGCTCGGCTACGATTTGGATTACCGTTATAATGAGATAAAAAAGCGCATCCACCAAAACGGTTGCAGTGTCATAGCTGTGTTCAATGGAGAACCCCAGCTTTCGCAGCTCGTCCTCCAGCGGAAATTTCTTTGGTTTATACGGTGGTCGGTATTCCAAGGTGAATAGCCGATACCGATTTTCGGCGTTCTGCCGCAGCTGCTCGTTGACACGATCTTTGGAAAAGCCGATGCCGCTCAGCCGCACGGCTCGCTCCCAATGCTTTGCCTTGACCGAAAAGCGCACAGGATCAAGGGTATAGCCGAGCGCATAGAGCTGACTTTCAAACTCTCTGGGGCTGGTCGCAAAGGACAGGCAGTATTCCACATCCTCCCGCAGATAGTCCCGGTGGGTTTTCTTGCCTGCCTTGTGGACCCAGTACTCTTTCTTCTTGCCCTTGGAGTAGAAATCGCTGTTTTCCAGCACAGACAGCTCGTGCTCCCGGCAGATCTCATCGGAGATTTTACGCAGCTCCTTGTGGTCGCCGATTTTGTTTTTGAACTTTGCGCCGTCCTTGAAGGACACGGGGTTCACCACAAAGTGGCAATGCACATTGTCGGTGTTCAGATGGACAGTAACGAGCACTTGATACCGGTCGCCCCACATTTGCCGCGCGGTTTCTTTGCCGATGGCAAACGCCTGCTCCGGCGTGACCTCACCCTCACGAAAGCTCTGGATGCCGTGGTAGCCCACCACCTTGCCACGCAGACCGAACCGCTGCTGGACGGCGATCATCTCGGCGTAGGCGTTCTGCGCCGAGCAGTTGATGCCGCCCACGAACATCTTGCGATCGGTTTTATCATCGTTCTCTGCGTAACGCAGGGCGGCGTACAGATCCTCGTCCAGATATTCCGGTGCGGTGGTCTTGTCGGGATTGTCGGCGTAGTCCAGTGTGGCTTTCAGGTTTTTGAACACAGGCCAAAAGCCTGTAACAGCCATACCGCATCACCCCTTTTCCGGCAGCAGGAATTCTGCTGTGATCTGCTTCAGCACCGTGTAAATTTCCTTGTCCAGCTCCGGTGAACTGGCTTTATCCGCAAGCTCGCCCAGCTTTTCAAGGCAAGCAAAAAGAGCGTCAGGCGGAACCGCTCTTGGCTCATACCCCAACGCTCTTTGCTTCACATATTCGGTTGTACTCAGCCCGCATTTTCGGGCCTTTGCTTGAATCTTCTCTTTCTCCCTTACCGTCACACGGACGGCAATTCGTATATCTTTCCCCATACACATCTCTCCTTTCGGGGGATTGGGGGCTGCGCCCCCAAAGAGTCAGCCGATTTCGGCTGTGATTGGGACTTTTGTGGCACACAAAGTCCCTGCTTGTTATACCGTGAGACGCACCCCGCAGGGCATAAAGAAAAGCGGCTGTCAGATACCGAGATTTCAGCGAATTTCTACGCTGCACGATACTGAAAGTCGCTTTCTTGCCCCTTGGGATACATCTTGTTTTTGAGCCATAATGGCTCTGATTTTGCTGCAAATACTGCGATTTGAGCCACATATCGGCGTTTTGGCTCAGCCGAACATTTCAAGGTCATCCAGCACACTCTTTTCATTTTCGGCTTGCTGCTCCTCGGTCAACTCCGGTTGTACCTGCTCAAAAACAGAAGATGCCGCAACAAACGACACCTCCTGCAATTCCTCCCGTATGACCTGCCGAATATCATCCAGCAGAATAGCATTTGCGGATGTCTGCCGCTGTATTTCATTGAATACCGCCGTTACAATGAAAGCGTTGCGGGATTTGTCCAGCGACTGTAAATACTGTGCGGCTTTCGCCTCTTTTGGCTTGTCCAAATCGAACCGCACATTGATCCGATATTTGCTCATCCCTTCGCCTCAGCATTCATCTGCGCCTCTGCCAGATATTCATATCCCTTTGCAGCGGCGCAGATGTTATCGACGAATTTCACACGGTCAGCACTGAACTTATAAAAGTTCTTCACAAGGCAACCGCCTCCGCCGGTCACATACAAGGTCATCGTGCTTTCGTCATAGCCGTGCTCACGGAGTCTGCGGAAGATGTCCCGCACATACTCGGCAGCAACACTCTTGATGATTTTCAAATCAGCAGGCGCAATATTTGCCGTGCCGGTGATCAGCACCTCGTCGATGATGGCATCGTTGATCTCCCGCTGCGTTTTCTGCATAAATGCCTCACGGACAGCGAGGGTACACTGATAAGTCCCAAATTTCTCGGTGAACATTTTGCCCTGCTGCGGCTTGCCGTTGATCATATACAGGGTGTTCATTGTGCCGTTGCCGATGTCGGCGATCAGGTTGACACCTTTCAGTGTGGTGGCAAAGCTGGCAATAGCGGCGTACCCCTGCGGATAAATGCGCACATCATCAATATAAAGGTGGTAGTCCGCCTTTTTGTAGGAGAACTCCACCTCGGCGTTCTTCATCAGATACGCCTTAAAGTCCGCCTTTTGCCCGCTTGTCCAAGTCAGCGGCAGACCGGCGGCAATCACAATGTGCGCCTCGGTAAGATTTTCGGCTTTCAGCTCCTTGGCGATTGCCGCAAGGGTCAGCACATAATAGTCCTCGTCCTTGATTTTGTCCGGTGCAAACTCCTTGTGTCCCTCGCCGATGAGATAATACCTGCCGCCGTAGACCAGCATGTCCGCCGTAAACAGCGGTTCGTGGTCATAGGCGGTGATGCCGGTGGGAAAACAGAAATTGGCCGTTTTCATATTCCCGTACCCGTGGTCGATGCCGATGATTTTTGTGTTGTGGATTGTTTTCATCATAAGTCCTTTCCTGCGCATAGCGCATTTCAAAATATTTCGGATAACTCTTTTTCGGGCGGTTATCCTTTGATCCCGTTTTGCCGTAAAATTTCTGTATACAACTCCTTTTCAGCCGGTAATACCGCTTTCAGAAAATAGTTGCAGTAGATACCATACCGAGAAATGAGCTGCACGCATTTTGTTTCTTCGCCGTCGTCCAGCAGCAGGCAGTTACCCTTGCAGCAGTTACAGCAAGTCCTGCGCACAAGGGTTTTGATTTTTGCCCGTTGCCTTGGCGTAATTCTGAATACCATAGACTAAACCTCCTTTCCGTTTTTCGGGCAGCAAAAAAGCCGCCGAGTGTGATCTCGACGGCTCGATTACTGCCTTCTGTATATTGAATGGGGGAAACGGCTGAAAAGGGTATGTTTATAGCAACACAGTAAAAATGCTGTCCGCAACATCGGGAAAAAGCCTTGAATATCAGGCGCTTTTCTGCTACAATTATATAGAACAAATGTTTCTATTTGGCAATTCGGAGAAAAAACATCTTGGCTTTTCATCACCGCAAGACCGGTTTATGGGACACTTGGCTTGATAGAATATAGAAGGAGGCAGGGCGTATGAGCGATGGACTTGGCTTTCTTACTGCCGTTTACCGGGACGGTCGTGTACATATAGGCGGCAAAAGCTACCCGGCAGGAACCTTTGCGGTGCAGCTTTTGAATCAGTATTATAAGGATGACACGGCGGCGAGGATCGCCGTGTTCCGACAAAGTAACTGGACTGTGCAGGAGCAGCTTTGCGCCGGCTATCTGAACGAAACAGATTTTATTAAGGCCGGAAAGGAGATTCTGACAATTCTGCAAACTCTGCCGAAGCTCAAGCCATTTTCCTCCTTGGACATTGCAGCGGAGAAGCAGCGAATTGCAGAGCTATTCACGGGAGGCAACGCTGCTGCCCTTTCCGACTATCTGCGGCGCAGGGCAGCAATAGCACAATTCGATGGTGTGTTCTCTCCCGAATACGATAAGGCTCTATTCAAAAATGGCGAAACGATGTGCGCAACCGTTTTGAGTACCCTCCGCTTCCATGATGCTATCCCGGAGGATATGCGCAAGGCTTTTGAACAGCTCAAGAAATTCGTTTCCCGTGTGGACGAAGCCGACCGTTTTGACGAGCAGCATTTGCTGCCCATTGCAACGGAGATATTCGGGGTGAGTCCATTTCCGCTGCGCACGGAATATATTGCTCTCCCGAAACGGCGAAACAGTCGTATTCTCGTCACCGCCCGAAGGATGGCCTTTGAGAGCTATTACAGCTTTGTGCTGACGGATTTCTTTGAAGGGCTGCACCACGGGCACTATCCAAGGCAGTGCGAGGTCTGCAAGCAGTATTTCCTGATGCAAAGTGCACGGCGGCAGAAATACTGTACCTATGGCACGGCACCGGAGTTGTACCACGGTGAAAAGATCAGCTGCCGCCGGTACGCCATCATTCAGGGCAAAGCGGAGCGGGCAAAGGATAACCCGCTGAAGGCCGCCTATGACCGCCGTTGCTCGGCGATCCGCTCCGAAAAGAGTCGGGGAACGATCTCTGCTGAGTTTGCACAAGTAGCGCAGGAGCTGGCAAAACGCCGCTTGGAACAGGCAGAGGAAGATGATGCCTACGCCAAAACAAATTACTTTACCGACTTGGAGCGTACTAAGCTGTACGCTGACACGGACAAAAGAATGAAATGATGAGAGGTGCATTCGGTGTCCGAAGAACAGAATGAAGTTTTAGCACAGCAGAAACAATTTTTGGAGCGCCGGATGTACCGCCTTGACCCAGCGCCGCCGAAGCTGCCAGCCCAAGAATACATCGTCCGCTATCTCACCAAAAAAGAGGAAAAATATCTGGCTTGGTACCTCCACGATCAGGAACCTGCGCTTAATAAACTGGCGCAGACCGCCTGCGAACGATACGCTATGGCGGAGCATTTTGCAGACATCAAACAGGCAGCGGTGTGTGGTATCCTGACCGCTCTGCAAAAATATGATTCGGCTGTCGGTGCGCCGTTTGTTGCTTTTCAGAAACGGTACATACAGGACAGCATTGATGATTACATCCGCACGGCACAAAGCGGGGTCATCACCATGACGGTGGATACTTATCCTGTCCTGCGGCGCATTATGGCGATCTATCGTCAAAGCGGCGATGATTGCAGTGACAGCAACATACAAAAAATTGCGAGTGAAGTCAATATGGACGTAAAGAGCGTCCGAAAATATATTGCCATCGGCACGCTGAACGAGCGCCGAGTGGATTTTTACCGGCAATACGATGAGGACGGCGAGGAAACAGGCGAGGGCATAGCTGTAGACACAACCTCCCAGCCGGACAAGCTGTATTTTCGGGCGATGCTATATGACGCACTGCATCAGGCATATGACAGCCTGACTTACCGGGAACAACGTACGATTGCCAAGCATCTTGGCTTCTGCGATACATGCTGGTCGGTCAAGAAAGTAGTGCTGATAAACGGTGAAATTGAATACAGGCCCATAAAGCCCATGACCTTTGAAAAAATCTCCCACTCTGCCAGCCGCAAGTCCGATAAGGCTTCCGAGCGGACTTATAACAACGCTTTAGAGAAAATGAGGAAAGCGCTGCATTATTATCTTGAGTTGTGGGAATAAATCAAACCATATAAGCGCAAAAAGCCCCGATGAGTACAGAGAAAATCTGAAACTCATCGGGGCTTTCGTTTATATCCGCACATTCGATTCTTGTCACTGCTTTTTCTACAATGAGCAGTTCTTGTCACTGCTTTTTCTACAATGAGCAGTGACAATTTCTGTTTTCATACTTTTCGAGTAGAATATTAAAAAATGCTCGGAGGTAAATACACAATGGAAGGACGAGTTATTACGGCAAAGATGATTGCCGAATTCAAGGAACATCTTATCTTGGAGGAAAGGAGCGTGGCAACCATTCAGAAGTATATTCGGGATGTAAAGGCGTTTATGGCATACGCGCAAAACAGCGCCATTACAAAAGAAACCGTCATTGCATATAAGAAATATTTGCAAGAGAACTATGCTGTGCGGAGCGTAAATTCGATGCTTGCAAGTATCAACAGCTTCTTTTCGTTTTTTGGCTGGAATGATTTGAAAGTAAAATCATTGAAGCTTCAGCAGCAGGTTTTCTGCCCCGAAGAAAAAGAGTTGACAAAGGGAGAGTACACCCGACTGTGCCGGGCAGCGGTGCGAAAACACAATGAACGGCTTAACCTGATTTTGCAGACGATATGCGGCACAGGTATCAGGGTCAGCGAATTGCAATATATAACGGTTGAGGCGGTAGAACACGGAGAGGCAGTCGTAAACTGTAAGGCCAAGACCCGATCCGTATTTATCGTAAAGGAACTAAGGCAAAAATTGCTCCGCTACGCAGCAGAGCAAAATATTAAAAGCGGTATGATTTTTGTGACCCGCACGGGCAAGCCGATAAGCCGCACGAACATCTGGCGGGAAATGAAAGCGTTATGCGTGGAGGCGAATGTCAATCCTGAAAAGGTGTTTCCGCATAACCTGCGCCACCTGTTCGCCCGTGTGTTCTATGGAATCGAAAAGGATATTGCAAAGCTGGCGGACATCCTCGGTCACTCAAGTATCAATACCACAAGGATCTATATCATCTCAACAGGGACTGAGCACCGCCAGCGCATGGAGAATATGCGGCTCATAATATGAAAAAGGCCGCCAAAAGCGGCGGCAAATACATAATCGGCATTATGTTGTATTGAGCACATGCAAATACGCATCCAGCTAAATTCACATAGTAAATTATAGCACAGTCTGCGCAGAATGTAAATGGTTTTAATTGAGGAAAGTATGAAAAGTCAGAATTGTCCGAATTTAAGCATGGCAATGAAAGCCTTATTGTTCGTTTTTTCGAACACGGTAATAAGGCTTTGCTTTTTATACGCTTTTTTAAGCAGCTCTATTTTTGCTAAGGAAGATCTGCTTTATTTTCTACAACATAATGCCGATTATGTTTCCAACGAAGCAAGTTTTTCCTGTCGCATAATCTGCGGCAATTATTTGGGCGGTAAAGTCGCAAGAAGTTGCGAAAATTATTTTTGGACTTGGTATGCGAAAGACGGAGGCAAAGGATTCGTGTGATGCTGTTGCGCATTGATGGGATATGAAAATCAGTTATAAAAAGCTATGGATACTTCTAATTGAAAAAGATATATCGCCTGCAACGCTGAGAAAAGACCTGAGCATTGCAACAGGCACAATGACAAAGCTGCGAAAGAATGAAGAGGTAGCGTTATCTGTACTACTGAGAATCTGTCAATATCTGCATTGCAATATAGGCGATATATGCGATGCAGTTGAAAGTGACATATAGAATATAGAATATTGGCTTGATAAGGACAACAAGGACGGCATTTCAAAATGTACTTTGATAAAATGAAAAGGCTGAAAATCAAGATCGACTAATTAACGGAGGAGAAGATATGTCTTTTTGCACGAACTGCGGTGCACAAATCGCAGAAGGGGCCAAGTTCTGCACAAATTGCGGCGCTGCAAGCACCCGACCTGAGAGCGGCAGAAAAACCGTTTATGACGGTAATGTACATAAGTGTCCAAACTGTGGAGAAGCCCTCACTGCCTTTGCTTCGGTCTGTCCTACCTGCGGATATGAAATAAGAGGGAAATCGGCGGTTGCTTCGGTCCAGACCTTTTACAGTGATCTCAGCAAAGCGCAAACAACAGAGCAAAAGGATCGTATGATCCGCAACTTTCCCATTCCGAACACCAAAGAGGATATTATTGAATTTATGATATTGGCATCTTCCAATATTCTCGGAGAGGATGAACGAGATATTTACGAAGCGTGGCTTGCAAAATTTGAACAGGCATATCAAAAGGCCTTGATCTTGTTTGCGGGAGATCCCGACATTGTCAGAATTCAGCAGATTTATAGCAACTGTCAAATCAACATAGATACCGAAAAACGGAGAAAAATCGGAAGATTTACTACCGATACCATAATCCGAAATATTGCCGCCTGTGTCGGTGCAATTTTAATGATTGCTTCGGTATTTATCGATCGTACCGGTGGAGATTCATCTTTTCTGGAACTTATATCGTATATCGTCCTTATTGCGTCTGCCGCAAGCCTTTTCATGCGAGGTGCATCCGTCATAGACTATGCAGTTGGGGCAGCCAGCGGCCTGCTGATGATTCTGTTGTCCTTTTTGCTGTTTAACGGCTCAATGGGGCAGTTGTGTGGAGGCATCGTTCTGATTATTGTTGCTGTGAATTATTTCAAGAGCTTAAATCATTCTAAAAAATAGGAGGGGGCAGTTATGTCTTTATTCGGTAAGCCAAAAGCCGGTGGCTTTATGGATGAGATTCGTTGTGACGAACCTTCATACCTCATCTGGAAATGGCATCCGGCAGGCTCGGTTGCAGGGAACAACAACCGTGAAAATGCGATCCGTTGGGGCTCGTCTCTGCGGGTTAAGGACGGCGAGGTTGCTGTATTTGTGTATCGCCAAAGCGACGGCACGATGCAGGACTTTATCGTTGGACCGTTTGACAAGAAAATTGAAACAAGCAATTTCCCTGTACTTGCAAGTATCGTCGGTTTCGCTTACGCCGGAGGCACACCGTTTCAGGCAGAAGTATACTTCATCAATCTTGCAAACATTGTTCAGGTTAAATTCGGCGTTCCGTTCTTTGATGTATACGATCCGAGATTTCTCGACTTCGGAGTTCCGGTAGCCGTCAGGGGCACAGTGAGCTTCAGAATCAGCGATTACCGTGAATTTATCAAGCTGCATCGGCTTAACAACTTCAACTTGGCGGATTTTCAGCGTCAAATTCGGGATGCGGTGAGCCGGTATGTTAAAGACACCGTGACAAATGCGCCAGCTGCACATAACATTCCGGTCATTCAGCTTGAAAGCAAGACCGCACAGATAAATGATGTCGTAGAATATGACATCGGCGAACGGTTAAAGGAAACCTTCGGTGTTACTGTTTCGGGTGTAGATATCGGTGCGATTGAGATCGACAAGCAAAGCGATGGCTATCGTCAGCTCATGGCCGTCACCAAGAATATAACAACCGCTAAAATGCAAGCGGAAGCCACCGACTATGTGGAAAGACTCCGCATTCAGCGTGAGGAAGGCCAATATGCGCAACATAAGCAGACACAATCGGCAAACATCGGCGCATTTCAGGTTGAAAAACAGGCTGAGGTCGGCATTGCCGGAGCGGAAGCGCTCGGTCATATGGGTGAGAACGGCGCAGGCGGTGTAGACCTTGGCAGCGGCGGCGCAGGATTTAATCCGGCGGCTATGATGGCAGGAATAGCTGTTGGCGGAGCTGTCGGGCAGAATATCGCCGGAACAATGAACGGGATGATGTCGGGCATCAATCAGCAGCCTACAATTGATGCCGTACCGCCTCCCATCCCAACGATCTCTTACCATATCGCCGTCAGCGGTCATGCTGCCGGTCCATATGATATGAATACGCTTTCTGCGATGGTACAAAGCGGGCAGTTGACTGCTGCAACGCTGGTTTGGAAAAGTGGGATGGCAGCGTGGAGCCGTGCCGATGCAGTCGATGAACTGAAGGGCTTGTTCAAAACAGCAATGCCGCCGATTCCACCTACAGAAAATTAAGTGTAAAACTTAATATAATAAAATCAAGTTCAAAGGAGAAGATGGAAATGAAATGTAGTCATTGTGGAGCAGAATATGAGGGCAATTTTTGCCCGGAATGCGGAGCGAGGGCGGAATCACAGTCGCCTGCGACGCCACCTCCAATTCAGCAACCTGCCGCTAACCGGCAAAACCCCGTCCCGCCGGTTGGTGGCAATGTGGCGGCATATCAGAAGCCAAAAAAGCCAAAGAAACCGATTTATAAAAAGTGGTGGTTCTATGTAATCGCCGCCGTAGCCTTGATCGCAATTATCAGTGCAATTTCTGGAGGAAAAGGTAAGGGCGAAAAAATCGAATGGTCAAAGATTGAACTGAGGGATCAACTTCCTGAACCACCCTCCAACAGGGGTACACTCTTTGAAAACTCGGATGAAGAATTCTGGGTTTCTCTTGATGGAGTGTCGGATGATCAGTACAACGATTATTTGGATGCCTGTGTTGACAAAGGCTTTACGGTTGATGCCGATAAATCATCTTACTCTTATAAGGCATACAATGCCGACGGATACTCTTTGGATATGAGCCATATTGGTGATGGCCTTTCGATTACACTCAAGGCTCCGATGAAATTTGGCAGTATTACTTGGCCTTCAAGTACGGTTGGAAATATGCTGCCTGCCCCGAAATCTACAACAGGCAAGTTCTCCTACGAGCACGACGACAGCTTTTTCGTGTATGTTAGTGAAACGAGCAAAGCTGACTATGACCAGTATGTTGCGGATTGCTCGGCTAACGGCTTTAACATCGACTATGACAAGGGTGATACATACTATCGGGCGGATAATGCGGACGGCTATCATATTTCCTTGAAATATGAAGGCAACAATATTATGGCAGTCGAGATTAAAGCGTCCAAGAATAGTGATGCAGGCACTTCCGAACCGGCAACGACAGAGCCTTCCACGGAGACCACAGCACCAAGCGAGTCAAATGCCACCGAAACAAAGCCTAACGATACAGACCTTGTTGACGGAATGCGCAAAGATTTCAAAGACGCTATGGACAGCTATGAGGCGTTTATGGATGAATATGTTGCGTTTATGAAAAAATACAGTGACAACCCGAGCGATGTTGGCCTACTTGCCGATTATACAAAGTATATGAGCAAGTATGCTGATATGGTCGAGAAATTTGACAAATGGGAAAGTGAAGACCTGAATGATGTAGAGCTTGCTTACTACATTGATGTTCAGGCGAGAGTTAGCAAGAAACTTCTTGATGTTGCAGGCTGAGAACGGTTTCACGCAACACAAAATACCCCAAAACAGAGGTCGATACCCCCCAAAAGACATCGACCTCTGTTTTTTATATGAGTATAAGTTCATTGTTCACAATTTCAGTTACACGGTCTCGAATACTGTTCATCCGCCCGACCCATTCCATTTGGTCGCTGGTTTTCAGCGTTTCCGTAATGCCCTCTGCATCTGCCACTTGTTTTACCAACCGAAGAAAAAGTTCCTCTGCCTGTCGGTCAATATCTGCAAGATAGGCGTTCATTTTGCCGTTTGTCAGCAGGTTGGCATATCGCACACGATGGTGCTCCCTGAGATAGCGGAGATGCCGCTGCCCCCATATCCCGATTGGCTCTTGTTCCGGCTCATCATCTCCGACGATAAGATAATAATCACCGACTAACTCATATTTCAGCCCTGTGCGCTCATCTGTGATGTACTTTTCCATAATCAAACCCTCCGCTCTGTAATCTTGAATTTCTTAGTTTTGGCATTTGCTACCTTGATAAGCACCTCGTCTACGGCATCGGTGTATTTACCCTCCGAAATAAACCGATTGCGAAGATTGTTTAGGGACTCAATCATTAGTCGCCATTCTTCAGTTGTAAGCGCAAGGTAATACCTCTGCTTCATCAGCCACACCTCCTTTGATTTTTCTGCAATCATTATAGTGAGGCTGACAGCAATAATCGAATGTACGGATATAAGAAAATCACCGGGAAAAGTCCATAATGAACTAATCTCGGTGATTTTCCTTACCATTGCTACGCCTGATAACAAAGCTCTTTAAGTACTTCATTATCAGCCCATAGCATCTTTGCAGTTCGGTTTTTCTCCTATTGCCGATTCAGTTGCGGTGATAATTTGATTTACTGCCTTATCAACGAAAACCGAACCGTCCGCTGGCTTTGCCAGCGGGCGGTTTTTGCGGCCCTGCGGCGCTTCTCATTATTTTACATTCGATAAATCCACCCATTCGGTAGAGGTTTTCCCCACTTTTCACACAGTTTTCCACAGTCAATGGTCGCTTTTCCCCGCATAAATGCCCCAAAACCCGCCCCTTCCCGTCGGTTTTCCACATTTTCCACCTCATCCGTGGGGAGGCTTCCTCGGGAAAATGGTCTCCCACGCTCGC
>OIWV01002693.1_pt1 | contig 12529 bp, 10 predicted proteins | sample 1587751 | NCBI WGS metagenome assembly OIWV01 (sample SAMEA3888913, study PRJEB22519) | human gut metagenome | biome: human gut; feature: human-associated habitat; material: faeces | place: Denmark | collected 2010
CCTTGATGCCGTGTCTCCAAATGTCTCTGCCAGCATGCAGTCAAATGCAATATACATAGACGTCAGTTCCACTGCTGCCGGTGCCAGTGCAGCATAGATTGGCGAACTCTCCCTTTTATCCATTGTCTCAGGCACACGGGACAGCATGCGCTGTAAAATCACATCAAATGTCTGATCTTCATACATTACACGTCCACCTCCTTCTCAATCTTTGCATTTCCATATTTCGTGTGCGCGGTAAATTTAGCGATCAGCGTTTTTCTGTGCACTTCAAACTCAAAATTATCTACCGAGTCTATCCGGTCATCCTGTGTCAGAGCCTCCGTAATCCGCCGTTCCACTTCCACCATGACATAATCCATCGGCTTACCGATCAGATCCTGCAATTCCACACCATAGTTCCATGAAAAAATAATGTAACGATACCGCTCTGTGTTCAGGATATTGTAAATTGCCTGTTTTACTGCTTCCAAACCATCACATTCGCCTACAACATTGCACGTTTCCCGGATCATGTGATGACATAAAGACGGCTGTTCTGTTACCTCGATTTCTTTTAAACTGTTAACTGCCGGAATCATGTCACACCACCCTGTCCGCAACTAAAAACTTCTGGCCGCCCTGCTGGCGCTGGCCATCGGTCTGGCGGGCTGCGGCAACGGCAGCAGCACCCCCAGCTCCAAGCCCGAAAAAATGCTGGACGGAGACAACATGATCGCCTCCAACACCCAAAAGCAGGAATATGAGGAGCCGGAGGACGTGACCTACATGCGCCTTCTGGCAGGGGAGGACGAATACCGCGCCTGTGTGCTGTATCTGGGCGGCTCCTACGAGATCACCACCGATGTGCAGCAGGTGCTGGACAGCCAGACCGACCTGAGGGAGCTGTGGGGCTTTGTCTACGACATCCCGCAGGATCACTGGGTCGTGGCACCGGATGGCGGGTGCGACCTGTACTGCATCTTCCCGCAGGACCCGGATGCCACTCTGTTCGTCTACGAGACGAGCCTGACAGACGATGCCGAAAAACCGCTCCAGCGCGGCAAACAGCTCTATTACAGTGAGGACGGCCAGCCCATCCTGCTGCTGTGCAACATCAGCGATATCGTCCCCAACACCGAGGTGGAACTGTACCCCAGCACCGGTGAAGAGCTGGTATTCAGCCCCTTCCTTTCCGGCGAGAACGGCCATGTGGTGGAAGCCGAGGGCGTGTGCGATTTTACCATCTACCCGGAAGGGGACGACTGGATCTCCGTTGCCGACCCGTGGTCGCTGGAGGGCAACTGGCTGGAGTTCGCCCGCGACACCGACGAGGGCTATTTTGAGACCGACCCGGCGGATGCTGATGCCATGTGCTTCCTGCCCACGGATACCGAGACCGAGGGCGACCAGCTGCCCCTGACCGCCAGCTACATCACCCCCTACCCGGAGCTGAACGTGGAGGAGGCAGAGCTGTTCTACCACGATGGCACCCCGGAGGTGCCCTTCCAGTCCAATCAGGAGTGGTACGCCACCTTTACCGGGGAGGACGGCTCCCGCTACGCCGTCACGCTGGAGGACGAGGACACCCTTGCCCTGAAGTTCTATCTGGAGAACGAGGAGAGCTACATGAGCCTGGTCAGCACCGTTTACTTTGCGCGGCAGGAGGCCATGGGCTGACCGCCGCCGACCCACACCGGGAGGAATGCACCATGAAACACACCAAAAAGATCACCATCCTCCACTCCAATGATCTGCACGGAGATTTTCTGGCAGAGCAGGTGGACGAAAAACTGGTGGGCGGCGTTTCCATGCTGTCCGGCTACATCGAAAAGGTGAGGGCAGAGGAGCCCAACACCATCTACGCCATTGCAGGTGATATGTTCCGGGGCTCGGTCATCGATTCAGAGTACAAGGGCCTTTCCACCATCGAGATCATGAACGCCCTTGCCCCGGACATCGTCACCATCGGCAACCACGAGGTGGATTACGGCATCGCCCACCTGCTGTTCATCGAAAAATGTGCGCGGTTCCCCATCATCAACGCAAACCTCTACATCAAAAACACCCCCACCCGGCTGTTCACCCCCTACAAGATCCTGCGGGTGGACGGCATGAACATCCTCTTCATCGGCATCATCACGCAGGATGTCATCAACCAGACCAAATCCGAATCGCTGGTGGGCTCCTTTGTGGACACCGCCGCCGCTGCCGCCGAGGTGGGCAAGATCTGCAACGCCCACAACAGCATCGACATTGATTTCACCGTGCTGCTGACCCACATCGGCTTTGAGGAAGACAGGCACCTGGCCCGTCAGCTGGACCCGGCCTGGGGGGTGGACCTGATCATCGGCGGCCACAGCCACACCTACCTGGAACACGAGGTGGAGGAAAACGGCGTGATCATTGCACAGGCGGGCACCGGCACCGACCAGATCGGGCGTTTTGATATCATTGTGGACACCGACAACAACTGCATCGATTCCTACACATGGCGCACCGTGCCCATCTGCGCCGAGACCTGCCCCCGCAACCCTGCCATGGAGCAGGTGCTGCAGCGCTTCACCAGCCAGGTGGACGAAAAGTACAGCCACATCGTAGGGCGCTTCCGCCGGGAGCTCACCCACCCCCAGCGCACCCGGGAGACAGAGCTGGGCAACCTGTTTGCGGATATCTTCACCCGCAGCCTTGGCATTGATGTCATGCTCATCGGCTCCGGCAGCATCCGGGCCGAAAAGCTGGGCCCCATTGTCACCTACGGCGACCTCATCGAGGGCTTCCCCTACGACGACGGCGTGTTCATGTTCAAGGTGACAGGCCAGCAGCTGCGCCAGATGCTCCACTACATGCTGCGGGAGGAGGCCTACACCGGCCACACCGAGTTCTACCAGCTGCCCTCCACCCTGCGGCTGCGCTACGACCGCGCCAAGGGCGACTTTGATTACTTTACCTACTGCGGCAAGGAGGTGGGCAAGGAGATCGGCGACGATGCCCTGTTCACCGTGGGCCTGCAGAACTACCACTTCAAAAACATCGAGAGCTTTTTCAACATCTCCTATGATACCATCTGCAAGATCCAGAAGCCCCGCAGTGTGGCCACCTCCTGCCAGGATATTCTGATGGAATATTTCCGGGAGCACGAGATGCTGGATGCGGCGGTGGACGGCAGAATGACCATTCTGCCCCCTGCCGGGCAATGACCGCTTTTTGAAAAAAGGGTACCCTTTTTTCGGCAGAAGCTGACGCTTCTCCCGAATGGGGCCCTGAAAAAATAAATTTTACCACAGAAAGGAGCACCCCATGAAACAACGATTCACAAAACGAACGCGCCTGGTCAGTGCTCTGCTGACACTGGCCATGGTGTTCACCTTCCTGCCCTTCAGCGCGTTTGCAGCGAATACAGAGATCGATTTTAATTCGCCGGATTTTGTACTTAAATTCAAGGATGCGGAATTTCAGCGCTTTCTCAAAGAAAGATGCGACACAAACCACAATGGCAAGCTCGATGCGCAGGAACTCAACATCACAGAGATGACGATCCCTGACGATTACAAAATCAGAAATCTTGAGGGAATCCGTTTCTTTGAAAATCTCGAAAAGCTGGATTGCCACGGTATCGGCTTGACAACACTTAATGTTAGCATGAATTTCAAACTGAGGGAGCTGGATTGTTCCTATAATCAACTGAAAGATTATCTTTATATTCTTTCAAGTGGACTGAAAATATTGAATTGCTCCCATAATAACCTGACCTACATGGATCTGGGCATTCTCTCTGGGTTGAAACTTGAGGAGGTAGATTGCTCCTATAACAAAATATGGCGAATCGTAATGCGGGGCGAAGAGGAACTGATCAAATTTGATTGTTCCAACAACGAACTGATGGCGCTGGATGTTAGCCGTTGCTACCAGCTAAAACAGTTGAATTGCTCTGTAAATCAACTGGTAGAGCTGGATGTCAAAAACCAGACTAACCTGACACTGCTGGATTGTCACCATAATGAATTGACAGAACTGGACGTAAGCCGGAATCAGAATCTGGCATCGCTGACGTGTGATGGAAATCAGCTGACAACGCTGGACTTGAGCAAGAATACCAGCTTGAGCCATCTGAGCTGTGCGGAAAACCGGCTGGCTTGTGTGGACTTTTCCCATATGGTCGGAAACACTATAAATGCTGATGGAAACAGGCACCCTATCGCAGTCCTTACAGACGGAACGTTTGACCTGAACACTCTGCCCGGCTTTGACGTGGGAAAGGCAAGCAACTGGCACGGCGGTTCTGTTTCTGGCACGACGCTAAGTGTGAAGGCGGGCGCAAACGAGGTGAGCTACCAATACGATTGCGGCAAGGGAGTAAAACCTACATTCATCTTTGAAACCAGTCTGCCCATCAATGAGAATAATTTCCCTGACCCTAACTTTAGAGATTACATCAAAACCTATATAGCAGGTGGCAGTAATGTCCTCACGGTGGAAGAACGAAGCAAAGTCGAAATAATCAATATCAATAAAAAGGATATCAGCAGCTTAAAAGGCATTGAGGCGTTCCCCAACCTGACCGAATTGGATTGCGGAAACAACTCTATCCAGAATTTGGACCTGAGACAGAATCCAAAGTTGGAAAAATTGATATGCAATAAGAATCAACTGACCCATCTGGACCTGAGCAAGAATCCCAAAATTTACCATCTGATTTGCTCTGGGAACCAATTGAAACAGCTGGATGTATCGCATCTGAAAGATTTGGTGACGCTCGATTGCTCGCACAACGATCTGGAGCAACTGGATGTCAAAAATAGTATATTTCTGGCAACACTCAACTGTTCCGCAAATCAGTTGACAGAGCTGGACGCAGATGTGAAACATAAGACCCATTTGGTAAGTGTGGAATGCCAAAACAACCAGCTGACAACGCTGATTCTGGGCGAAAATAAAGGGCTGAAGAAACTGAATTGTGCCCATAACCAGTTGACCCAGCTGAATTTGAACAATATGATTTCCTTGAAGGAGCTGAACTGCTCCAACAACCAGCTGACCGTGTTGGATGTCAGCAGCAGTCTAGACTTGACTACATTGGTGCTTAAGAATAACCATCTCACCAGCCTGAATCTGGATAACAATCCGAAACTCGAACTCACCACTTATACGGATATTTACCATTCCGATTTTAATAATGTTTACACCGTTACCCTGAACCCTGACCGTACGTTTGACCTGCGAAATCTGCCCGGGAACTTTGATGTAAACCGGGTTACAGGATGGGAGCATGGCAAAGCCAACGGGAACATTCTGACAGTCGATGAAGGCACAAACGTAGTGTACTACGCTTATAAGTGCAGAAGCGATATATTGGAAGTAAGTTTCAAACTGGATGTGACTGGCACCGGCGGCTCCACAGGTGGTGGTTCCACTGGCGGCGGTTCCACTGGTGGCGGTTCTACTGGCGGCGGTACCCCCGGCGGTTCCACCGGCGGCGGTACCCCCGGCGGTTCCACCGGCGGCACCACGATTCCCCCGGAGGCGGGCAAGTACCAGCTGACAGTGATCGACGGTGTTGCCACGGTGAACGGCAGCACCGGTGCTGTGCTGAACGTGAAGCCCGGCGATACGGTGACCCTGACGGCAGACACCACCAAGTTCCCGGAGAACGAGGAGTTTGGCTGGTGGGAGATCACCCCCTATGGGTCTGTTTCCAACACCCTGACGGGCCAGTACCAGCGGACCGCGAAATTTACGATGCCCAATGAAAATGTCTCTGCCCGCGCCATGTCCAAGAGCGCCGGTGTCTCCACCGGTGGCGATGATGGCGGCGGTGGCGGCGGCGCGGCCATCCTGCTGGTGGGCGGCGCAGCCGTGGCCGGTCTGGTGGGTTACGGCGTGTACAGCTATGTTTCCGAGCAGCAGCTGAAAGCCCTGCTGCCGGAGGGCGTGGCCATGCCGGAGAACCGTGCCCAGACTGCCCTTCTGCTGTGGAACACCGCAGGCCGTCCTGAGCCTGCCGAAGCCCCGGCCTTCAAGGACGTTGCAGACCCGGACACCGCCAAGGCGGCGCAGTGGTGCGTGGAGCACGGCCTGATGGACCAGAAGCTGGGCGGCCGCTTTTCCCCCGACAACTCCGACCCGGCCTACAAGACCCTGAATGCCTATCAGCAGCTGGTGGGGTAACAAAACAAACCCTCTCAGTCATTGCTTCGCAATGCCAGCTCCCCCGAAGGGGGAGCTCATAGCGGCCTTTTGATAAGGTTTTGCGAAAACCAAAACCTAGGCGCAGTGTGACCTCTCCCTTTGGGAGAGGGGGCGCGGCCTGAAAAATAAGCATCCGCAGCGCACTGCGCCTGAGCTGAAACAGCCCGGCCATGCGCTGCGGATGCTTTTGTTGTGCGGCGGGGCACGCCGCCTAAAACAAAAGATCCGAACCCTTCTCTTTCGAGAAACGGTTCGGATCTTTCTTGTTTGGTGCACCTCGCGCACTCATATCCGAACTTTTCTCCGCTTTCACGGCTTCCCCGAAAGCGACCGTTTCTGTACCTTCCTTATAGTTAAAGGTAATAAGTACCTTATCATCGTAGAGATAGATGGCATTGATGAAGGTATCCACCAGTGCCTGCCGCTGCTCCGGCTGGGTCATATCCAGCTTGCGGAAGCGAAGCAGCCAAAACCGGACGAACTCTTCTTTCATCTTCGGCTTGGCCAGCCGTTCCTCTGCAATGCGGGCTTGCAGTTCCTTCCTCTGCTCTTCCAGCGCTTCCAGCCGCTCCTTGGTGGAGCTGGTCAGAATGCCCATCTGGATAGCGTTCAGCATATTGGTGATGCCGACTTCCGTTTCCTTCAACTGCTTTTCATAGATGGGCAAATCCGTGCTTTCCTGATTTTGCAATTCCATGACTTTGGCAATGATGGCATTCATGGAAGCGTCATCTTCCACCAGCTTCATGGTCTCGTTGACCACCAGATCTTCCAGCCACTGTTTCCGCACGGCCTTTTTATCGCAGGTCTTTTTCTTCTTGGCAGCAGCACACTTATAATAGGTGTACATCTTCCCGGTGTGGCTGACACCGCTTTCGCCAAACATCAGCGCTCCGCACTTACCGCAGTACAGCTTGGTGGTGAGCAGATAGCTTTCCTCTGCCTTATGACGGGCAGGGGCCTTTTTATTTTTCGCCAGCTTTTCCTGCACCTTGTTGAACAGGTTCGCGTTTGCGCAACGAAGCGGAGCAATGAAAGCCCCAGTGGGGCTTTTAAGCGACAGAACGGTCTTGCGTAAGCAAGATGGAGGGGCCTTGCCCCGACAAGTTCGTGTTTGCGAAGCGCAGCGGAGCAATGAAAGCCCCAGTGGGGCTTTTAAGCGACCGAACGGTCTTGCGTAAGCAAGATGGAGGGGCCCCGCCCCGACAAGTTCGCGTTTGGTGTAAGAATCGGGCGTGTGGTGGATGCGTGTAGACCTGTAAAGGGCTGCGTCAGGGAGTGGCTTTATCCGATCCTCCCATGCGGTGGTCATCAGGACGTAGGGCTCCTCTGCCAGCTCATGGTCAAAGCTTGCGCGGACGCGGACGATCTCATCGGTCACAAAGCAGACCTTGACATCAGCGTTATCAGTATGCAGCAGGAAAGCGCCGTTCTTGCGCTCCATGCCGGTAAAACGGGAGCAGATCTCCATAGCTTTTACTCCTCTCAGTTGATTTTTGATAAAAAATGCCCCCATTCCCCTTTAGATGCAGGATATCTTCAGAGAAATGGGGGCAACGTATTCGTTGCTTTACCCGGAACAGTCAGGGATTAGAACACCCAGCAGCACCAGTGTACTGGTCGCGCGCGGTGGCCTACCTTCAGACCCATTATCAGGACCCGACCCTTACCACCGCGCAGCTGGCGCAAGAGCTTTACGCCAGCCGGGAGCACCTTTCCCGTGCGTTCAAGGAGTGCACCATGGAGAGCATCCACAACTACCTGACCTATCTGCGGATGCAGCACTGCCGCAAGGCGCTGGAAGAGGGCGTTTCCGTCCTGAATGCCTGCACCGAAAGCGGCTTTCCGGATTACAGCAGCTTCCTGAAAACCTTCCGCCGTCTGTACAGCATCACCCCCGCCGAATACCGCGCACAGCACCGGACAATGGTGCGTTAAAAGCTGCGGCAGGAGAATACGAAAATTTTTCTCAAAAAGGGTTGACATTCTACCCGCTCTGTGGTATTATACTTGAGCAGTCAGCGAGAGCCGCTGAAAAGCAAAAAAAGTAAATATCGCGGGGTGGAGCAGTCTGGTAGCTCGTCGGGCTCATAACCCGAAGGTCGTTGGTTCAAATCCGGCCCCCGCAACCACCAAGCAGGTTGAATTTTTTAAATTCAACCTGCTTTTTTTGTGTTCACATCAAAGTGGGAAGCGCCGCCGCTGTTGCACATTGTGCAGCGTGAACAGTGTAGAATATTATTATAACTTTTTATATTTGATCAGTGTGCAAAAAGAAACTGTCCTACGTTAAATGTTCACATCGTTCGGGTTGAACATTGTGGGTGCGGAATGCTGTGTTTCCAGGTCTGAATGCCCACATTGTTCAAAACTCTGTGGGTCATAGGCGCAGCCCGCTGCGGCTTGAACAGTGTAGCCCGCTGCGGGCAGCGCAGCCGAAGTCAGTATGTGTTTGTCATGCATTTATCATACTGCTTTTGCTTTGGAAGAGTTAGAAGATCTTCAAGGTAAAAACGGTCATTTTTGCGATTTTGCACGATTGCGTCTGCACTGCATCCGGAGGATATCGTGTTTGTTGCCCGGCAAAAAGCGTAAAACTTTCCCATTTTATAATAAGAACGTTCTGGCAAAGACCGTCTTTTTCTGTTATACTCTAGCCAATGAATACAGCTGTAACAGGAGGATGTTATGGAAAAGAATGTACTGAACACAGATCTCACCGGCAAGGTGGCTGTCGTCACCGGCGCAAGCGGCACGCTGTGCTCCATTTTTGCCAAGGCGCTGGCCCGGGCGGGCGCAAAGGTGGCGCTGCTGGGCCGCAACATGGATAAGCTCAAGGAGCTTGCGGACGAGATCGAAGCCGAGGGCGGCACCGCCAAGGGCTACACCTGCAACGTGATGAACAAGGCCAACTGCCTGCAGGTAGCCGAGGATGTGCTGGCAGACTTTGGCCCCTGCGATATCCTTGTGAATGGTGCCGGCGGCAACAACGCCCGCGCCAATACGGACAAGGAATATTTTGAGATGGCCGATCTGGAAAGCGACACCGTCACCTTTTTTGATCTGGACGAGAGCGGCGTGGAGATGGTGTTCAACCTGAACTTCATCGGCACCCTGCTGCCCACGCAGGCATTTGCACGGCAGATGGTAGGGCGCGAGGGCTGCAACATCCTGAACATTTCCAGCATGAACGCCTACCTGCCCCTGACCAAGATCCCTGCCTACTCCGGCTCCAAGGCTGCTGTGACCAACTTTACCCAGTGGCTGGCGGTGCACTTCAGCAAGGTGGGCATCCGGGTCAACGCCATTGCCCCGGGCTTTTTTGCCAGCGAGCAGAACGCAAAGCTGCTCTTCAACGAGGACGGCACCCCCACCGACCGCACCAAAAAGATCCTTGCCGCCACCCCCATGGGACACTTTGGCGACAGTGAAAAAGATCTTGTGGGCGCACTGCTGTTTTTGCTGAACAATGATGCAGCCGGTTTCATCACCGGCATCTGCCTGCCGGTGGACGGCGGCTTCTCGGCTTATTCCGGCGTGTAATAAGTGCTGTAAAATATACAAAACCACCCCTGCCTCCCGGTGCAGCAGCCCGGCGGGACAGGGGTGGTTTTTCAACGGGGTTGAACAAAAGGCTTCCCCAGCCCGGGGGAAGCCTTTATGCGGAAAATGGATTTCTATGGGGTCACTTCTTCGGGTGCTTTTTGCGCCATGCAAGCGCCATGGCAACAGCAGCGCACGCCAGCACTGCCAGCGGCCAGACGGAGGCCAGCGCAACTACCAGCTGCTGCAAGCCATTCACAAAGTTGCCCCAGCCGGAGACAAGGGCCGTGCCGATGCGGGAGAAGAAGCCCTCGTCGGCGGGTGTGTAGGTCTGCACCTCGTTCAGGTCGATATACACGGTGCACTGCTGCACCTGATCGCTGTACCAGTCCAGCTGGCTCTGCCAACTCTCAATCTGGGACTGCACCTCGGTGAGAGAGTCCTCAATCTGCAGCAAGTCCGAAAGAGTTTCGGCCTGTGCCTGCAGCTGCTGTAAGCGGGTGCGCTGTGCCTGCAGATTAGAAAGCCGCGCGGACACGTCCATATACTGGGTGGTCACATCATCGGCCTGCTGGCTGCGATAGGTCACATTACCGGCAGCGGCCACAGCGTCCAAAAAACTCTGGTAATTGGCCTGCGGCACCCGGTAGGTCAGGCTTACGGAGCGGCTGGAACCGGTGCGCGTGTACTCGCTGCTGGATTCCAGATAGCCGCCCGCCTCGGCAAGAGCGCTGTCCAGCGCACTGCGGGCTGTTTCGTAGTCCTTGCTTTCCAGTGTCAGGTTGGCGGTGTAGATGATCTTGGCACTGTCCACCGCAGGGGCAGCAGCCTCGGTGCTGCCGGTGCCGCTGTATTCCGTTTCCAGAGAGCGGTCGTCTGCCTCCAGACTGTAATTCACCGCCTCGGGGGTGCTGTCCAGCGCGGCATGCTGGAGATCAAACCCGCCCGCTGCCACAGAAGCAGCGGAGCTGTCGGCAGAGCCTTCGGCTGCGTACAGGGTGGGCGCGCTGCTTTTTGCGCTGCCCATCCCGATGCCCAGATGCAGGGTGCTGTAACCCAGCACGCACACGGCCAGACAGGCAGCCAGCGTGCCCAGCTGCTTTACCGGGAAGTGGATGGGCTTTTTCTTCTTGGCTTCGGTGTTCAGGGGTGCTGCGGGTGCAGCGGTCTGCGGGGCAGGGGCAGCCATCATGGGTTCAGCCTTTTCCTCCGCAGTCAGGGTGTCGGTCATGGCCAGCAGTTTTGCTTTCAGATCGTCCGGGGCAGTCAGGTCATCGACCTCCATCTTATATTCATACCACCTCATCTTCGATCTCCTCCTTCAGCATCGTATGTAACTGTGCCCGTGCGCGCCGCAGCCAGCTTAGTACCGTGTTTGTGGGCACCGCCATCATCCGCCCGATCTCTGCCGCAGTGTATCCTTCGTAGTAATGCAGATAGATGGCATTGCGGTAGTTTTCCGGCAGGGTGCGGATGGCATCCAGCACGCTGCCGTCCTCCTCCAGAACATCGGGGGCGGGCAGGTTCTCGTCCAGCTCGGTGTCCTTTTGGTGGGCGGCGCGGGTCAGGTCCCGGCAGCGGTTGATGGCCACCCGCAGCAGCCATGCTTTGAGATGCTCCTCACTCTCAAAGATGCTGTTGTAGTGCAGCAGCTTTTCAAACACATCCTGCACCACATCCTCAGCATCGGCTGTGCAGCGGCAATTATGCACCGCAGTGCGGTAGACGGTGTCGCTGTAACGCTGCACCGCCAAGGTAAATACTTCGTTTCTGGTCAGCTGTCCCATTGTATAAACTCTCCTTGGATGCCCGGAAGCGGGCTTCTCGATGGAATGTTTGTGGTTCTCACGGGGACGTTCACTTGATATACGGCTCAGCATCCCCGATTATTGCAGAACAAAACCCGGTTCCTTCCATTTTTTGTGTACCGGACGCACCGGACCGCAAGGCACGTCCACGTTCTCCGACAGAGGTTGGATATCCTGTCGGTTTACCGGTCAGTATACCACGGAATCGCAGAAAGTAAAAGAGGGGAGGGTGCTCCTTCTTTATTTATAGACCCTTTGCAGCAGCGCCAGCCGCTCGGAGAGAAAGGTCTCGGCTTTGGGGTGATGCAGCCAGCATTTGCCGTCGGTGCTGTGCACCAGCTTCTGCGCCAGTGCGGCGGGGGCAGTGTCGATAGCCATCACGTCCTGCATGGTCAATTGCAGGGTGAGCGCCGCCGGAACATCCGGCAGCGGCGGCAGCGGGTCCTCCCACACAAAGGGCGGCAGCAATTGCAGCGCCGTCACGCTGCGGGTGCATTCTTCGGTGAGCAGCAGCGCCGCCGGGGCACCGTCGGCTGCCACCTGCAGGCTGCTGTACAGCACCTGCATCTGCACCGCCGCCTGCAGGCGGACAAAGCCCTCCCCTGCCTGCGGCGCAAGACGCAGATACTCCCGCGCTTCTTCCGGGTAGATCCGGCGCGCAGGGGCCTGCAGGCTGGCATACAGGGCAGGCAGCGCAAAGCAGCCTGCCTTGTCCAAAGCCTGCTGCACCAGCAGATAGAATTCGGTCAGCGGATGTGCCGGGTCCGGCTGTGCCATACCAAAATCCGGCCGTGAAACGTGTCCTCCGCCCATACAGTCTCCCTTCCGTTCTCTCCCCTCTCCAGTCAATTGTAAACCCTGCGCAAACTTTTCTGTTGACCATTTGTCCGTTCACAGGCTATACTCTTGCACAGAACTGCCTTGCAAATTTTTACAGAGGGGAATTTTACTATGAAAAATCAAAAAATCACCACTTACCAGATGGCCGTTACTGCGGTGATGGCCGCCGT
>OIWV01002702.1_pt1 | contig 12488 bp, 12 predicted proteins | sample 1587751 | NCBI WGS metagenome assembly OIWV01 (sample SAMEA3888913, study PRJEB22519) | human gut metagenome | biome: human gut; feature: human-associated habitat; material: faeces | place: Denmark | collected 2010
AAGGGGGTGCTTGCGGAGATATGGCGGTTACAAAGATTAAGCCTATTAAAAGCACTCTAAGCAAAGCCCTTGACTATATCGAAAACCCGGACAAGACGGACGGAAAAATGCTTGTGTCCTCTTTCGGCTGCTCCTATGAAACGGCAGATATTGAATTTGAATATACCTTGTCCCAAGCACTCCAAAAGGGGAACAATTTAGCCTTTCATCTGATACAGTCCTTTGAGCCGGGGGAAGTCGATTATCAGAAAGCCCATGAAATCGGAAAGCAGCTTGCCGACGCGGTAACAAAGGGGCAGCATGAATATGTACTCACGACGCACATTGACAAAGGACACGTCCACAATCACATTATTTTCTGCGCCGTAAATTTCGTAGACCACCGCAAATATAATTCCAACAAAAGGAGCTATTACGGCATACGGAACATGAGCGACAAGCTGTGCCGGGAAAATGGCTTGTCCGTCGTCGTTCCCGGCAAGGGCAGCAAGGGAAAGAGCTATGCGGAGTACCAGGCAGAAAAGACGGGTACAAGTTGGAAAGGCAAGCTAAAGATTGCCGTTGACGCGCTTATCCCCCAAGTTTCCAGTTTTGAGGAATTGTTGCAGCGGTTACAGGCGGCGGGCTATGAGATAAAGCCGGGGAAATATGTGTCATGCCGCGCCCCCGGACAGGAACGCTTCACCCGTCTTAAAACCCTCGGCGCGGATTATACAGAGGAAGCCATAAGGGAACGGATAGCGGGCAGACGGGCAAAGGCGGCGAAAGCCCCCAGAGAGCAGCGCGGCGTTTCGCTGCTTATCGACATTGAGAACAGTATCAAGGCGGCGCAGAGTAAGGGCTATGAACAGTGGGCGAAAATCCACAATCTGAAACAGGCAGCAAAGACCATGAATTTCTTGACGGAACATAAGATTGAACAGTACGCGGATTTAGTCAGCCGGATTGAAGAAATGGCAGCGGAAAGCGGACAGGCGGCAGACGCATTGAAGGACGCGGAAAAGCGGCTTGCGGACATGGCGGTGCTTATCAAGAATGTTTCCACCTACCAAAAGACAAAGCCCGTCTATGACGCATACCGCAAGGCAAGGAACAGGGAGAAGTACCGCGCCGGACAGGAACAGGCGATTATCCTACATGAAGCCGCCGCAAGGTCGCTGAAAGCGTCGGGCATTGCGAAGCTCCCGAACCTCGCCGCGCTGCAATCGGAATATGAAAAGCTCCAGGAACAGAAAGAAGCCCTTTACGCCGACTATGGCAGACTGAAAAAACAGGTCAAAGAGTACGACGTTATCAAACAGAACATAGACAGCATTTTACGGCAGCCAAGAGAACCGGAACGGGAAAAAGGAAAAGAACGTGGGGAGTAGCTTTGTTCATACTTGTATGATATAATAGTTCCTATCAAAGACAGTAGCCACATACTAAAGTGATACATTTTCAGCAAAGGAAGTGTCAGAAAATGGAACAGGAAATGCCGGACTATGAAACGATATGCGCTGCCGTTGTGGGCGAAAAATGGGCGTTGGAAAAGGTGCTTGATTGTTACGGCGACGAAATCAACCGCCTTGCAATGGTAAAAAAGTGTCAGCCGGACGGGACTATCAAAGAGGAAATCGACGAAGATTTACGGCAAACACTCATAATGAAACTGTTAGAAGCTATCCCACAATTTCCAATGGAAAAGGAGTGATACCATGACACGCGGAGAAATTTGGAAAGACTTTTTCAAGAGAAACGTTTTGCCCGCCGTTATTGCATTGTTTTTATTCTTCATGTTCAAGAACATCTTTACAGAGGACGGGTAGACCAATTACTTTTATGTATGGCTGTGCTGCGGTATCCCCTTTGGCATTCGCCGTATGTTCGTATGGCTTGTACCGCATGGATATGACATAGCTGGAACGGTGGGTATCGTTGCCATTAACTTCATTTTGGACGGCATTATCGGCGGGGGCATTTTAATATGGCGGCTTGTCGTTGCTACGTGGTATATCCCCCTTACGATATACCGTTTACTTACCGCAGATAAGAGTGCAACCCCTCAAATCAATATAGAGAAAGGATTTAAAAGTTATGAATGAAAGAGAAAGAATTATTCATTTATGGTTTGATATGTGGCTAAAACAACAAGATTTAGGGATTGATAGTATTTTTACAGAAGATGTGATTTACACTGAAAGTTGGAGTCCTAAGTATGAAAGTCGAAAAACAGTAAAACATTGGTTTGATGAATGGAATACTCGTGGAAAAGTCTTAGTGTGGGATATTAAACAATTTTTTCATAAGGAAAATCAAACTATTGTAGAATGGTATTTCAAAAACAAAATGAATAATGGTAATATTGAAGAATTTGACGGAATTTCTTTAATAGTATGGACGGAAAATAACAAAATAATGGAGTTGAAAGAATTTGGTTGTAATCTCAATACCTATAATCCATACGCCCAAAATGATATGCCACAATTCAGAGATGAAAAAACAAAGTGGTTTTGAAGTTTTAAAAGCCGGGACGCAGACAGTCGGTAAAGACTATCCGCGCCCCGGCTTTCTTATGGGTACAGCGATAAAATGTTACGCAGTAGAACGCCATTTTTGAGGGAAAAGGTATAAAACCCTTGCCGCGTCATTTTCACACCCGGAAAGCCCTGTAAATCAAGGCTTTTTTTGCCCCTACTGCGTAACATGAGGGCATAAAAATAGCGGCGTTCCTGTTCTCCCAGTGAGAGAGTGAGAAACGCCGCTGTGCGGGTCGCTATTTCATTTCTTCTGCTATCAGTTCTTGCATGACTTCTCCAAAGTCTGCCATGAAAGAAAAGATGAAGTATTCCAAAACGTCGGGGTCTGCGTCCATAGGCTCGGCTTCCTCTGAAAAAGGCAAGCCCATTAGCCCATAAAGCAGTTTGATGATTTTGAACAGCTTGCCCCGGTCGGTGGGGTTGTTCATGGTTACAAGTACGTTGGTAAGGCGGTTGATTGTTTCCATGTCGCCGCCTGTCGTTACCCATACCATTTCCGCGAACGGCTGCGTGATTGCCCCGGCGACAAGGTTTATCTTATCCTTGCCGATTTCGCCGGACGGAAGTATAATACCCTTAGTCAAAAGTTCGTTTTTCATGTCGTCCTCCTTATATTCTGTGGTGCTAAAATGGTGCCCGGTCTTACAAAACCACCTTGTACGGAGATACGGCAAGATAAATGATGATATGCGGAAAACCTTGATTTTAAGCCATTTTCTCATGGTGTCTTAAACATTTATGAGGGCTTATAAGAAGATTTTCCGCTATCAAATCAATAAAAAATCCCACATCAGATTTTAGACAGCCCCACCATCAAAACGGATTGACAATTCGACAAAATGTGATATAATCCCACTGTCTGGAAAAATATAAAGTTGTAGCACAGAGGTGTCTGCCAAAAAGCAGATGAAAAGGGAATCCGGTGTGAATCCGGAGCGATGCAGTCACTGTGTACGGGAGCGGCCTTGCAATCCACTGGGAAACCGGGAAGGGCAATGCCGTGATGAACGAAGTCAGGAGACCTGCCTCTGTGTGGAATCTCAAGCCTGCTGCCAACAGGTTGGTTTTCCTACGAACTTATGATCCGTCGCGGAGCGCCGCACGGGTGTATATGTAGTAAGAAGCACCGAGGGCGGCTGTATGAGACACAGCCGCTTTTATATTTCTTTCAGAACAAATATTTGGAAAGAGGTAGATCAGCCATGAAGAAAGCACTTGCCTTTCTGATGGCGGCTGTGATGCTGATGAGCATGCTGACCGCCTGCGGCAACAAGGACAATGCCGACAACAAGGACAACAACGACGTAAACACCGAGGAGACCGACAAGGCCGCCGCCGACAAGGTCGCCGCCCTCATCGACGCCATCTACGTGCAGGAGCGCACCGAGGAGACCGACGCCCAGTGCGAGGCCGCCAAGGCCGCTTGGGACGCGCTGACCGATGCCCAGAAGGCGCTGGTGGAGGGCGAGGAGGCCAGCCCCGATTACTTCGGTCTGGACACCGGCGACGCCTCCAAGGACGATCCCCGCAACCAGGACGAGATCGGCGAGAAGGAGCTGCTGGTGGTGTCCTTCGGCACCTCCTTCAACGACAGCCGCGTAGCCGACATCAAGAGCATTGAGGATGCCCTGCAGGAGGCCAACCCCGATTGGTCCGTGCGCCGCGCCTTCACCGCTCAGATCATCATCAACCACATCCAGGCCCGTGACGGCGAGAAGATCGACAACATGGAGCAGGCTCTGGAGCGCGCTGTCGCCAACGGCGTGAAGCAGCTGGTGGTGCAGCCCACCCATCTGATGCACGGTGCTGAGTACGACGAGATGTGCGCCGCCATCGACAAGGTCCGCGACAAGTTCGAGTCCGTTGAGATCGCCGAGCCCATGCTGGGTGAGGTGGGCAGCGACGCCACCGTCATCAACGCCGACAAGGAAGCCGTTGCCAAGGCCGTTGTCGCCGCTGCTCTGAGCGAGAGCGGCTACGAGTCCACCGCCGCCGCCAAGGAGGCCGGTGTGGCTTACGTGCTGATGGGTCACGGTACGGCTCATGTGGCGAAGGTCACTTACAGCCAGATGGCCGCCCAGATGGACAAGCTGGGCTATGAGAACGTGTTCATCGGCACCGTGGAGGGTGAGCCCGAGGATACCTCCTGCGAGGCCGTGATTGCGGCCGTCAAGGAAGCCGGTTACACCACCGTGGTGCTGCGTCCCCTGATGGTCGTGGCGGGCGACCATGCCAACAACGACATGGCCGGTGCGGACGAGGATTCCTGGAAGACCATGTTTGAGGCCGCCGGTTTCACCGTGAACTGCCAGATCTCCGGTCTGGGCCGTATCGCGGACGTGCAGGCTCTCTACGTGGCACACGCCAAGGCTGCCATCGACGCTATCGCGTAACAAGGACTGAACGGGCTCCGGGGCGGTATATTATCGCCTCGGAGCCTTTTTCAAAGTAAGGAGGACCTTGACCATGAAGAAAATTTTTTCCTATCTGCTGGCCGTTCTGATGATGGCGGCGCTGCTGGTAGGCTGCGGACAGCAGCAAACCGATGCCCCCGGCAACGATGAGCCTGACCAGCCCGCTCTGGCGGACGGCGTGTATACCGCCGACTTCAACACCGACAGCAGTATGTTCCACGCCAACGAGACCTGTGACGGCAAGGGCGTGCTGACCGTGAAGGACGGCCAGATGACCATCCACGTCAGCCTGGCCTCCACCAGCATCGTCAATCTGTTCCCTGGTCTGAAGGAGGACGCCCAGAAGGACGGCGCCGTGCTGCTCCAGCCCACCAAGGATACCGTCACCTATCCCGATGGCCTGACCGAGGAGGTCAACGGCTTTGACATCCCCGTGCCCGCCTTGGACACGGAGTTCGACGTGGCCCTCATCGGCAAGAAGGGCGTATGGTATGACCACAAGGTGTCCGTCTCCAACCCTGTTCTGAAGGAGGAGAACGGCGATGACGCTGCCGCCATCGCATTGGCGGACGGTACCTACACCATTGAGGTAGGCTTTGAGGGCGGCTCCGGTAAGTCCCATGTGCTGACTCCCTGCACCCTGAAGGTGGAGAACGGCGCTGCCACCGCCACTATCGTGTGGAGCAGTGAGAAGTATGACTATATGCTGGTGGACGGCCAGCGCTATGATGTCCTCACCACCGAGGGCGGCTCCACCTTCGAGATTCCCGTGCGGGCGCTGGATACCCCGCTGACGGTCATCGGCGACACCACCGCCATGAGCACCCCCCACGAGATCGAGTACACCCTGACCTTTAAGTCCGCCACGGCGGTGGAGGCTGCCCAGTGAGGCGTTTTCTCGCCGGGTTGCTGGCGGCGCTGATGGTCTTGTCCCTCTGCGCCTGCGGCGCGGCTAACGCCCCCGGCAAAACAGACGGACAAACCGCCGCCGTGTCGTGGGACGAACTGGTCTTCGACCGTACCATGCCCCTGCGCTATGCGGAGCAGTTCTCCGTGGAGTACGCCGGGGACAGCTACAAGCGCATCACCATCAACAACGACCGGGTATACCTGCTGGTGGCGGAGGGTGCAGCTGTGCCTGACGGGGTACCTACCGGTGTCACCGTTTTGCAGCAGCCGCTGGACCAGATCTATCTGGTAGCCGCCGCTGCCATGGACTACTTCGACAAGCTAAACGCTATCGACTGCATCACCCTCAGCGGTAAAAAGCAGTCGGACTGGTATATCCAGCGCGCCAAGGACGCCATGGACAGCGGGGCAATGACCTACGCCGGCAAATATTCCGAACCCGATTATGAGCTGATCCTGTCGCAGGGCTGCGATCTGGCGGTGGAAAACACCATGATCTACCACTCCCCGGCGGTGCTGGAGCAGCTGGAGCGGCTGGGTATCCCTGTGCTGGTGGAGACATCCAGCTACGAGACCCAGCCCTTGGGTCGGATGGAGTGGATCAAGCTGTACGCGGCGCTGCTGGACAAGGAGGACGAGGCCGAGGCGCTGTTTAATGAGAAGATGGACAGCGTGGCGGACGTACTGGAGCAGCAGCCCACCGGCAAGACCGTGGCATTTTTCTACATCACCAGCAGCGGCGCTGTAAACGTCCGCAAATCCACGGACTATGTGGCGAAGTGCGTCGCCATCGCCGGCGGCGACTATGTCTCCTTCGACGAATCGGCGGAGGACAACGCTCAGTCCACCATCAATATTCAGATGGAATCCTTCTACCATGGTGCAGTGGACGCCGATGTGCTGATCTACAACAGCATCATCGACGGCGAGCTGCACACGCTGGACGAATTGGTGGCACTGGATCCACTGATGGCCGACTTCAAGGCCGTCAAGAGCGGTAACGTGTGGTGCCTGACCAAAAACTTCTATCAGGAGTCGCTGGAGCTGAGCGACCTCATTTTGGACGTCAACCATGCGTTGAACGACGCGCCGGATACGGCGTTTCACTTTCTGACACGGATGCAGTGAGCATTATTTCCATCATAAGGAGGAGCGACATGAAGATGACCCGAACACTTCGCATCTGGGGAGGCTTTTGGCTGCTCCTCCTGCTTTTGTTTGTATTTATACTCTGGAACATATTCGCGGGAAGCGTCTCTCTTTCCGCGTCTGATATATGGCGGATACTGCTGGGCGGCGATGTGGGCTTTACACAGAGCCAGATCATCGTAAAGATCCGGCTGCCCCGGCTTCTGTCGGCGCTGATCCTGGGCGGGGCGCTGTCCCTGTCCGGCTATCTGCTGCAAACCTTTTTCCACAACCCCATCGCCGGCCCCTTTGTGCTGGGCATCTCCTCCGGAGCGAAGATGACGGTGTGCGTGGCCATGCTGGCGCTGCTGAGCCGGGGCAAGACCACCTCCTCCGCCATTCTCATCGCAGCGGCCTTCGTTGGCGCTATGATATCCATGGGCTTCGTGCTGCTGATCTCCCAGCGGGTCAAGCGCATGAGCCTGCTGGTGGTCTGCGGCGTGATGATCGGCTATATCTGCTCGGCGCTGACGGATTTTCTCGTGACCTTCGCCGACGATTCCAGCATCGTGAACCTGCACAACTGGTCTCTCGGATCCTTCTCCGGCATGAGCTGGGAGAACGTGCGGACCATGGTGCTGGTCTGCGGCGCGGCGCTGGTGCTGGCCTTTTTCCTCTCGAAGCCCATCCGGGCCTACCAGCTGGGCGAGGTGTACGCGCAGAACATGGGCGTCCACCTGCGCGCGTTCCGCACGGCGCTGATCTTGCTCTCGAGCGTCCTGTCCGCCTGCGTGACGGCGTTCGCCGGGCCCATTTCCTTTGTCGGCATCGCCGTGCCGCACCTCATGAAATCCCTGTTCGGGACGGCCGAGCCGCTCATCCTCATCCCGGCGTCCTTCCTCGGCGGCGGCGCGTTCTGCCTGCTCTGCGATCTGATCGCCCGCACGGCCTTCGCGCCGACCGAGGTCAGCATCAGCTCCGTGACGGGCGTGTTCGGCGCGCCCATCGTCATCTACATGATGATCCACAGAAAGGCGGGATAACATGGAAGCCTATCTGCAGACAGAAGACCTTGCCGTCGGCTATCAGGGCAGGACCCTGATCGGCGAAATTTCACTTGCCGTGCAGCGCGGGAGGATCGTCACGCTCATCGGCCCGAACGGCTCCGGCAAGTCGACCATCCTCAAGACCATCGCCGGGCAGCTGCCGCGCATCGGCGGCGCCGCGTATTTGGACGGCGAGGAGCTGCGCGCGTGCAGCCGCAACGCCATCGCCCGCCGCATGGCCATCCTCATGACCGCCCGCATGGACCCGGAGCTCATGACCTGCCGCGACGTGGTCAGCAGCGGCCGCTATCCCTATACGGGAAAGCTCGGCATCCTGACCGCGGAAGACAGAAAGATCGTGGACGAGAGCCTGCGCCGCACCGACGCGGAGGCCTTCGCCGACCGGCCCTTCCAGGCCGTCAGCGACGGGCAGCGGCAGCGCATCCTGCTCGCCCGCGCGCTCTGCCAGCAGCCGGAGCTCATCGTGCTCGACGAGCCGACGAGCTATCTCGATATCCGCTATAAGCTGGAGCTGCTGACCATCCTCAAGCGCATGGTGCGCGAGGAGGATCTGGCTGTGCTCATGTCGCTGCACGAGCTGGATCTGGCGCGGCGCGTGTCCGACACCGTCGTGTGCGTCGCGGGCGACCACATCGACCGCGTCGGCCCGCCGGAGGAGATCTTCACGCGCGACTACATCGCAAAGCTCTACCACATGGAGCCGGGGCGGTACGACCCCTGCTTCTCCACGCTGGATTTCGTACCGTAGGGAGGATCATGGAACAGAAGCTACCCCGGCTCGTGATCGCCGGGACGAACAGCGGCTGCGGGAAAACGACCGTGACCTGCGCCGTTCTGCAGGCGCTGGTAAACCGGGGGCTGAGCGTCGCCGCGGCCAAATGCGGCCCGGATTACATCGACCCCATGTTCCATAGCCGCATCATCGGCGCAAAAAGCGCGAATCTCGACCCTTTTTTCTTTGACGAGGCGACGCTCCGGTATCTGCTCGCGCAGAACGCCGCGGGCTGCGCCGTCACCATCATCGAGGGCGTCATGGGCTACTATGACGGCCTCGGCCTCACCACCACGCGCGCGAGCACCTGGGAGACTGCGCAGAAGACCGCCAGCCCCACCGTGCTGGTCATAAACGCGCGCGGCGCGGCGCTGTCCGTGCTGGCCGCGGTGCAGGGCTTTCTGCAGTTCCAGCCGCACAGCGGGATCTGCGGCGTCATCCTCAACGGCTGCACGGCCATGAGCTACGCGCCGCTTGCCGAAGAGCTCGAAGCGCGTTTCGGCATCAAAGCCTGCGGTTATCTGCCGCGCCTGCCGGCATGCACGCTCGAAAGCCGCCACCTCGGCCTCGTCACGGCTGCGGAGGTGGCGGACCTGCGCGAAAAGCTGCAGCGCCTCGCCGCCCAGGCGGAAATGAGCATCGATCTGGATCTGCTTCTGCGTCTGGCAAATGAAGCGCTGCCCCTTGCCGTCTGCCCGCCGCCGCTGCCGGAAGCGGGCGAGCCTGTCCGCATCGGCGTGGCGCGCGACCGGGCGTTCTGCTTTTACTATGAAGACAGCCTCGCGCTGTTATCGTCGCTCGGCGCGGAGCTCGTGCCCTTCAGCCCGCTGGAGGACCCGGCTCTGCCGGAGGGGCTGCACGGGCTGTACCTCGGCGGCGGCTATCCTGAGCTTTCCGCCGCGCAGCTGAGCGAAAACGCCTCCATGCGCGAAAGCGTCCGCGCCGCCGTGCAGAAAGGCGTGCCCTGCATCGCCGAGTGCGGCGGGTTCATGTACCTGCTGGACGCCATCGGCGATCATCCGATGGCCGGCGCGCTCCCCGGCCGCAGTTTTGACGCCGGGAAGCTCACGCGCTTCGGCTACCTGACGCTGACCGCGCAGCGGGACAATCTTCTTTGCCGCGCGGGCGAGTCGATCGCCGCGCACGAATTTCACCGCTGGGACGCGGACGACCCCGGCGGGGCCTTCCTGGCCGAAAAGCCCTCCGGCCGCCGCTGGCCCTGCGTCCACGCGACCGGGACGCTCTATGCGGGCTACCCGCATTTCCACTTTTACGCGAATCCGGCCTTCGCCGCGAATTTTCTAGCCGCCTGTCGAAAGGAGAAGCACCGCCATGCTTGAGACCTGCAGACCCATGGACATCGAAGCGCGCAGCTTCGAGATCATCACCGAGCTTCTGGGCGACCGGAAGCTCGACCCGGAAAACGCGCTGGTGATCAAGCGCGCCATCCACACCACCGCGGACTTTGACTACGCCGACAACCTCGTTTTCTCGCCCCACGCCGTGCAGGCAGGGCTCGAAGCCCTGCGGTCCGGCTGCGATATCGTCACCGATACCCAGATGGCGAAGGCCGGGATCAACAAGACCATCCTCGCCTCCCTCGGCGGCGAGGTCCACTGCTTCATGTCCGACCCCGACGTCGCGGCCGAGGCAAAGTCGCGCGGCGTGACCCGCGCCTGGGTCTCGATGGAGAAGGCCGCGCAGCTCAAAAAGCCCTGTATCTTCGCCATCGGCAACGCGCCGACGGCGCTGGTATCGCTCGACGCGCTCATGGCGGCGGAGCTGCTCCGGCCCGCGCTGCTGATCGGCGTGCCGGTCGGCTTCGTGAACGTGGTCGAGAGCAAGAAGCTGATCATCGAGGGCGGCCGCGCGCCCTATATCGTCGCCCGCGGGCGCAAGGGCGGCAGCAACGTCGCCGCCGCCATCTGCAACGCCCTGCTCTACCAGATCCGGCGATAACATGGAGGAATACATCGTCAAGGACGGAAAAAAGCTCCGTCTCGGCTATACGACCGGCTCCTGCGCCGCCGCGGCGGCAAAGGCCGCGGCCTACATGCTGCTGACCGGCCGGGAGGCCCCGACGGTCGACCTGCTGACGCCCAAGGGCATCGCCCTGACGCTGCCGGTTTTGCAGACGACCCGCGGCGCGGACTTCGTCTCCTGCGCCATCCGCAAGGACAGCGGCGACGACCCCGACGTGACGCGCGATACGCTGATCTTTGCCCGCGTGCAGAAGACCGACGCGCCCGGCGTCACGATCGACGGCGGCGCGGGCGTCGGCCGCGTCACAAAGCGCGGGCTCGACCAGCCGGTCGGGAACGCCGCCATCAACTCCGTGCCGCGGCAGATGATCCGCGAGAACGTGGAGGAGGTCATGGCGCTCACGGATTTCTCCGGCGGGCTGGACGTGGTCATCTCCGCGCCCGAGGGCGAGACTCTCGCGAAAAAGACGTTCAACCCCCGCCTCGGCATCGTCGGCGGGATATCCATCCTCGGAACGACCGGCATCGTGGAGCCGATGAGCGAAGCGGCGCTTGTGGAGACCATCCGCGTGGAGCTGCGGCAGCGCCGCGCGATGGGGAAGGAATACGCCCTGCTCACGCCCGGCAACTACGGCTCGGACTTCATCCGGCAGAATCTCGACGTCGATCTGAATACCGCGGTGCAGGTCTCCAACTTCCTCGGCGACGCGCTCGATATCTGCCGCGCGCTCGGCTTTCGCGGCGCGCTGCTCGTCGGGCATGTCGGCAAGCTCGTAAAGACCGCGGGCGGCATGATGAACACCCATTCGCGCTACGGCGACTGCCGCGCGGAGCTGTTCGCCGCGCACGCCGCGCGCTGCGGCGCGGACACCGAAACCGTGCGCCGGCTGATGGAAAGCGTCATGACCGACGATATGCTGGATATCGTAAGGGAAGCGGGACTGGAAAAGGCGGTTATCCGAAGCCTTGGCACCAAAATCGAGGAGCATGTAGCGGCAAAAGCATACGGAAAAGCGGAAACGGGCGTTGTGATTTTTTTGGGCAAAACGGGGCTTCTGTTCTGCTCACGAAACGCGCAGCTGCTGGCGGAAAAAATCAAGGCGGAAGAGGAGGACGCGCCGCTTTCCCCTTGACGGAAACGGTGAGAAAAGAGGAATTTATGGTACATTTTGTTGGTGCGGGCTGCGGCGCCGCCGATCTGATTACACTGCGGGGAAAACGGCTTCTCGAAGAGGCGGACGTCGTGATTTATGCGGGCTCGCTTGTGAATCCCGAGCTGCTTTCCTTTACAAAGGACGGCTGCCGTCTTTATGACAGCGCCAAAATGACGCTCGAACAGGTGGAGGAGACGATTCTTGCGGCCGAGCGGGACGGGCTTGCGACCGTCCGTCTGCACTCGGGGGATTCCTCGCTTTACGGCGCGGTGCGCGAGCAGTTTGCGTTTCTCGACCGCGAGGGAATCGAATATGATGTTTGTCCCGGCGTCAGCTCGTTCTGCGGCGCCGCCGCGGCGCTGCGTGCGGAATATACGCCGCCCGGTGTTTCGCAAAGCGTGGTAATCACGCGCATCGCGGGACGCACGCCGGTGCCGGAACGGGAATCGATCCGTTCCTTTGCCGCACACGGGGCGACGATGGTGATTTTTCTCAGCACGGGACTTCTTCGCGAGCTTTCGGCGGAGCTTATCGCCGGCGGGT
>OIWV01002705.1_pt1 | contig 12479 bp, 9 predicted proteins | sample 1587751 | NCBI WGS metagenome assembly OIWV01 (sample SAMEA3888913, study PRJEB22519) | human gut metagenome | biome: human gut; feature: human-associated habitat; material: faeces | place: Denmark | collected 2010
AGCGGAGATTTTGGAATTATCTTTTTTCACCCAGATGCCTTGAACTTTTCTAGATTTATATAGTAAGATAAGAAACAACTTCATTTAGATACGTTTTTCAACCAATGAGAAAATGACTTGATTTTCTAAAGGAGGTTTTATGTATACCTATACCTGGTACCAATGGCTAGCTTTTTTCTATGTATACTGCTTTTTAGGGTGGATTTTCGAATCGACTTATGTTTCCCTGAAACAGAAACGGCTCGTCAACCGCGGATTTCTGCGGCTTCCGATGCTGCCGCTCTACGGTTCCGGCGCGGTGATGATGCTCTGGGTGTCCCTGCCGGTGCGGGACAGCCTGCCGCTCGTCTATATTTCCGGTTTTATCGCCGCCACGGCGCTTGAATATGTCACCGGCGCCGTCATGGAACGCCTATTCAAGGTCCGCTACTGGGATTACAGCAGCCAGCCGTTCCAGCTGCACGGCTATATCTGCCTGAGTTCCTCGATCGCATGGGGATTTCTGACGATCCTTATGACCGATGTCATCCATGAGCCGATCGCCCGCACTGTGCTTGCGGTTCCTCCGGTTATCCTGCTCATCTGCGATTTCGTCATCAGCGTTCTTTTCACCGCCGATGCTTACGAATCCATCAAGGCAGCCCTGGCTCTGGGTCATACGCTGGAAGCTATGACGAAGCTCAAAGCCGATATCGAAGAGCTCCAGTCCAAGATCGAGCTGCTGCGTGAGGAAGCCATTGAGCGCGGCGCCCTGACCCGTGAAGAAACAGCCGAAAAACTGGCAGCCGCCCAGGCAGAAGCCGCCCGCAGACTTGCCGCCGTCCGCAGTGACGCCGAAGAACGCCTGGCAACCGCACGCGCCGAGACTGCCAGACAGCTGCAGGCGGCTGCCACCGAACACAAAGAACGCCTGGCTGAGACCAAGGCACTCGCCGAAAAACGCCTGTCCGATGTTCGAGAAGAAACCACCTCCCGCATCGAAGCTGCCAAAGCAGGAAACGCAGAACGCATCGAAGCTGCCAAACAGCGCGTCAACGAGCGCATTGCCGAAGTCCGCACCGAAGTCGATGCCCGCATCGCCTTCGACAACCGCCTCACCCGCCTGAGCACCCGGTTAGAAGAACTCAAACACCGCCGCCAGTCCCTGCGCCCGGCTAAAAAGCTCCATGCCTTCTACCGCCGCGGGCTGCTGAGAGGAAATCCTACTGCGGTTTCGTCGAAATTTGCAGCGGCGTTGAAAGAATTAAAAGAACAAAATAGCACAAAAATAGGACCTTTCGCATGAACGAATGGTCCTATTTCTTTTAGGGACTTATTTCACATCTTCTTTTTATTTTTCTACAGCAGTCCATTGACAATCGCCATCACAGATTCGCCTACCTTCTCTGATTTCGCTGCCGCGTCTTCCAGGGAGGTACCTTTCACGCCGTAGTAGAACTTGATCTTCGGCTCGGTTCCAGACGGGCGGACGCAGAGCCATGCGTTGTCTTCCAGTTCGTAGTAGAGAACATTGGAGGATGGAAGTCCGGTCGGTTTTACCTCGCCGGTTGCCAGATCCTTGACGGTATCTGCCTTGTAATCGCGGACAGCCAGCACTTTATGTCCGGCAAAATCGGACGGTGTGTGGGCGCGGAAATATTCCATGATCTCCTGAATCTTTGCCAGTCCCTCGATGCCCTTTAAGCCGATGGACTTCACTTCATCTTTATAATAGCCGTATTTCTCGTACATCTCGACCATCGCATCCCACAGCGTCATGCCTTTTTCCTTGTAATAGGCAGCCGCCTCGCAGAGTGCTGCGGTCGCGGAAATGGCATCTTTATCGCGTGCGTATGTACCGATCAGGCAGCCATAGCTCTCCTCCATGCCAAACAGATAGGTTCCTTTGCCTTCCTGCTCATTTTTGAGAACCTGTTTGCCGATCCACTTAAATCCGGTCAGAACCTCGATGAGCTCTGCGCCGTAATTCTTCGCAACTGCATCTACCAGATTCGTCGTAACGATGGATTTAACAACCTGTCCATCTGCCGGAATCTTGCCGTTTGCCTGTTTCTGGCTGAGCACATACTCACAGAGCAGGGAACCGGACATATTGCCGGTCAGCGGAATGTATTCGCCGGACTTGGTATCTTTGACATACACGCCCAGACGATCGGCATCCGGATCGGTTGCCAGAACCAGGTCGGCATTTTTCTCTTTTGCCAGAGCCAGTCCCAATTCAAATGCTTCCTTTGCCTCCGGGTTCGGATAGCTGACGGTCGGGAAATCGCCGTCTGGAAGCTCCTGCTGCGGAACCACATATACATGGGTAAATCCAAGCTCTTTCATCACACGGCGTGCCGGGATATTGCCCGTGCCGTGAAGCGGTGTATACACGATCGTAATCTGATCCTGCATACGGTCAATCGCGCCCTGATTGACTACCTGTGCCTTGACCTGTGCAATATATTTGTCGTCGATCGCTGCACCGATGATCTCGTAGAGTCCTTTTGCCTTTGCCTCTTGTGCTCCCATCGTCTTAACGGTGGAAAGATCGGTGATCGCCATAACTTCCTCAGTCACGCCCTTGTCATGCGGCGGTGTAAACTGTGCGCCGTCCTCCCAGTAAACCTTGTAGCCGTTGTACTCCGGCGGGTTGTGGCTGGCAGTGATGTTGATGCCGGCGATGCAGCCAAGCTCGCGGACTGAAAAGGAAAGCTCCGGCGTCGGGCGCAGCGTCTCGAACCGGTACGCCTTGATGCCATTTGCCGCCAGTGTCAGCGCTGCTTCCTCGGCAAATTCCGGGGACATATGACGGGAGTCAAATGCGATCGCCACGCCTTTTGCCGCGCCGCCCTGCTTGATGATGTAATTTGCCAGTCCCTGGGTCGCACGGCGGACGGTGTAGATATTCATCCGGTTAATACCTGCACCGATGATGCCGCGCAGTCCTGCCGTACCAAACTCCAAATCCATATAGAAACGCTCTTTAATCTCATTTTCATCGCCCTCAATGGCGCGTAATTCCTCTTTCGTTGCCTCGTCAAAGTATGGATTTTCCAGCCATTCTTTGTAAATCGTCATGTAATCCTTCATGATTCACTTACCCCCTGCTTTCTTCTAGGATGACTTTCTTTTTCTCCATTATAGTATAATTATTCTGAAAAATAAAGAGAATTTCGGTTACTATTCTTTGTCTTTATTTTTCCTCTTTTCAAAGTTTCTCCATGATGTATCGAATACGCTTAACCAAAGAATTTATATGCATATGTAAATCAACATTTCTTATCGGATTGCCTCAAGAAAGAGGTTCCGCGCCGTCTGCTGTTCTTCCAGCTTCTGCAGTTTTTCGATACTGCGGACTGGAATCCACGCCTTGCCTGCATTATAATAAAAATTTAACTGTTTCCAGTATTTTTCCGGATATAAAAACAGGTAATAGAGGTATGTCCGCTCCTGTGCATTCAACGGCAGAATACGATCATACGTCTCCAGCAGCCGCATCCCCAGACGCAAATCCCAGCCATGCTTTTCCAATATTTTGCGCGTAAAATGATACAGGTCTTCGACCTGGACGCCCCGGTGCATCCGGTTAAATTCAATCACCGCCATCTCATTTTCTTCTGCCAATAAAATATGATGCTGGTTCAGATCCCCGTGACACAAATAGTTTTCCGGCTCGCCATCCTGCTCGATCTGCGCTTTCAGCCCGCCTGCTGCTTCCTGCGCCTGCTCATAAAAGATGGCAAAACTTCCGCTGACTGCCCTCTCAAAATCCGATTTACGCCGTTTTTTCCGGATATAATTCCGCGTACGGACAAGTTCCCGGTTGTGGCGCTCCATCTCCGCCACCGCCGGACGCGTGAGAATTGACCCCAGATTCCACGACTCATCGATCGCAATGCCGCGCAGTGTCCGGTGCAGCTTCGCGATCTGCCCGACCGCCCGGACTACCTCCGCCTCGCTCTGCACACTGCACTCGCGCCCGGAAAACCATTCCTTCACAACACACCGCGTCCCATCCTCCGCCACCGACAAAAGCTCGCCCTCCCGGTTCCGCATATACTGATCGGTCCGGCATGTTTTCTGATTTTGCAGAACATTCATGATTTGTTCTTCAAATTCAAGACGTTTGACGGTCCCCTTATATTCCCGGAGGAGTTTTAACCCCTGACTCGTCTCGCAGATCCACGCGCCTCTTCCACGGCGCTTCGACTGCACTTCCAGTTCATACTGTTCCAGCACCTCGGTTGTTCTCTCGTTCACAACTTCCCCCTCCTGCCTCTATCCGGCTGCCCGCCTTTCCATTTCCCAAAAGAATGTGGACAGCACATTTTCACGCCGGGCCACAGCTGCTGACAGCTATGTTAATTGCAACATTCACACGATTATGCAAATATGCACATCAGACACCCAGCCTGCTACTCCTAACCTATGAGAGGGGGCTTACAAATATGCTTATGCATAAATATCGCAGATTTGAAACACAGTGCACAAACTATAACACACAATCGCCAATGTGGAGTGATTACGAAATTCTGTTCATTGCCATCATTTTGACGGTATGTTACAATGATTCACGTTGGGATAAAAAAGCGGTCTGGCTATTTGTCCCAACAATCCGGCAAAAAATCAAATAATATATTTTACTGTAAATGAAAAGGAGGTCTCTCGTTGTCCATACAATCCGCTCATCGTTCCAATGATGAAAATACGCGCCCGCATTCAGGCTCAGCATCATCCCGTGAAGCTGATCTCGGCAGTGCGCCGATCGGGTCACTTCTTTTTAAACTGGCGCTCCCGGCAATTGCCGCACAGATCATCAACGTTCTCTATAACATGGTTGACCGCATGTACATCGGCCATATCCCGGACATCGGTCCCAGCGCCCTGACCGGCGTCGGCGTCACAATGCCGATTATCATGTGCATTTCCGCTTTTGCCGCGCTCGCCGCCATGGGCGGTGCCCCGCAGGCGTCGATCCTGATGGGAAAAGGCGACAAGGCTTCCGCTGAAAAGGTACTCGGCAACTGTACCTTCATGCTGACCGTCATTTCGCTCGTCCTGACCGCCCTGTTTCTTGGCTTTGGGCGCCCGATCCTCCTGATGTTCGGCGCCAGTGAGAAGACGATTCTCTACGCCTGGAACTACATGAAAATCTACGTCTGCGGCACTTTCTTCGTCCAGATGGCGCTCGGACTCAATGCCTTTATCAACGCACAGGGTTATGCCAAAACCGGCATGATTACCGTTGCCATCGGCGCTCTCTGCAACATCATCCTCGATCCGATCTTTATCTTCGGACTGCATCTGGATGTGCGCGGCGCAGCACTTGCAACCATCCTTTCACAGGGTATTTCCTGTATCTGGATTCTGCGTTTTCTGACCGGAACGCATAGTACCCTGCGGATACGGCTCCGCAACCTGCGCCCGCAGAAGAAATTTATCCTGCCATGCCTGGCGCTCGGACTGGCGCCATTTATCATGCAGTTTACAGAAAGTGCACTGTCCATCAGCTTTAACACCAGCCTGTTGAAATATGGCGGCGATACCGCGGTCGGCGCGATGACGATTCTTTCCAGCGTCATGCAGTTTTCCATGCTGCCACTGCAGGGGCTCTCACAGGGCGCGCAGCCGATCATCAGCTTTAACTATGGAGCAAAAAATATCGACCGTGTGAAAAAAGCGTTTCACCTGCTTCTGCGCTCGGCAGCCTGCTATTCCACCTTGCTCTGGCTCTTATGTATGCTGGTTCCACAGATTTTTATTTCCATCTTTACCAGCGACGCAGATCTTGCCAGCTATACCATCTGGGCGCTCCGGATCTATATGGCAGCTTCCCTGCTCTTTGCCGTCCAGCTCGCCTGCCAGCAGACTTTTATTGCCCTTGGAAATGCGAAAACATCCGTCTTTCTGGCATTGCTCCGGAAAGTGCTGCTTTTGATTCCGCTGATCTTTATCCTGCCGCATTTCGTTTTAAATCCGGTATTCGGCGTGTTCGTGGCAGAACCGGTGGCAGATACGATTGCGGTGGCGACGACGGCGGCGCTGTTTTTCAGGGAGTATAAGAAATTGGGATAACTCTTTTAATCATCCTCTGATTGAAAATATTGTTGTTAAAAAAGCAAAAGGAAAAGAGACAAAATCGTTTGTCCGGCTTGTCCTGGCGGTTCCAAACGATTTTGCCTCTTTTCTCTTTTTATTTATTAATCTTCTTATGCTTTACTGGTTTTGGCATTCTGCGATTGTTTCAACACTTCCACCTCAGCCAGAAGCCGCTCTTTCTCATTCCAAGCCGGATTCTCCAGCACCTTTTCAAAGAGAAGATGCAGCGTTTTTCCAAGCGCCGGTCCCGGCTGGATGCCTGCCTGAATCAGGTCTTTTCCGGTTACCGCCAGAGTTTTAAGACGGATACAGTCACCGCGCTCCCGGATCTGACTTGCAAGTGAGCGAACCATTTCCACCGCATCCATGCGCTCCTGCATCAGAACCTCCTGAAGGAGAAGCAGCCAGTCAAAGACCGTATCTTCCATCGCACTCATCGCATGGCGGACAGCGCTTTCCTCCGGTTCCATCTGCATGAATGCAAAACGGCTCAGAATCTTCGCCTTATCGATCGTGTCGTTATCCATCTTGAGTTCTCTCAGAACCCGGACACAAGTTCCCTCGCCCGCCGGGGCAAGAAAATACGACCAGCGCAAGGCTTTTTCTGCTGGCAGATGTGCCGCAGCAGCAGAAATTTCCCCCGCCATGTCTGTCTCACATTCATGTTTCACGAACATGTGCCCCTGCTGCGCTACCGTTTCCGTTTTGATCGCATCCTTGTCAGCAGCTGGCACATCCTTCGAACATACTTTCTCTTCCAAACTCTGCTTTGCACAGCTTTTCTGCTTTTTCCACGCCGCAAATACCTCCGGAAATGTCTTTGAAATGTACGGTGCCAGTCCTGCCGCCTCTGTTTTCCAGATAAATTCCGGGCGGTCGGACAGGAGTGTTTTTGTCAACTCCACCTGCACCCGTTCCTTGCTCACATGGACGAGGGAGGGCGCCAGCTCACAGAGCGCCTGCCAGGTCTTTTTCTCTATCGAAAATCCCAGCTGGGCCGAAAAGCGGACGGCACGCAGGATCCGGAGCGCATCTTCCGTAAACCGTTCTCCCGCATCCCCGACGCAGCGGATCCGGCGCGCTGCCAGATCCTCCGCCCCGCCAAAAATATCGACAATTCCCGTTTCGTGGCTGTATGCCATCGCATTGATCGTGAAATCACGCCGTCTCAAGTCCTCACGCAGTTCGGCAGTAAATACGACTTCCTTCGGGTGGCGTCCATCCTCATATTCACCGTCAATCCGGTAGGTGGTTATTTCATATCCGATATGATCACGCATGACCGTGACCGTACCGTGCTGAAGCCCGGTGTCGATCGTGTGACCGAACACCTGCTTCACCTCCTCCGGGTGCGCCGAGGTCGTGATATCCCAGTCACCGGGAATCCGCCCCAGGATCGCATCGCGGACACAGCCGCCGACTGCAAATGCCTCGTAACCATGTTCTCGCAGCTTTCCCAGGATTTCCTCGACCTGAACCGGCATTTCTATCCGTTTTGGAATCATATTAATATGCCTTACCCCAGTAAACCATCTTCGTTGCCGGCTTGCCGCAGCATACGCAGGTGTCAGCCAGATGTTCCTGATTGAACGGGATGCAGCGGGAGGTTACGCCGACTACTTCTTTCAGTTTATCCTCGCACTCCTGATTGCCACACCACATTGCCTTGATGAAGCCTGGCTTATTTTCTGCGATCTCCTTCATCTCATCCAGTGTTGTCGCTACATAAGTATGGGCATCTCTGTGCGCTTTTGCACGCTCAAACATATCGTGGTGAATCGTCTCCAGAAGCTCGCCAACCTTTGCTGCGATCTCATCCAGAGATACCGTAATCTTCTCATGCGTATCACGGCGAACCAGAACTGCCTGATTTTCAGCAATATCTCTCGGTCCGATCTCGACACGTACCGGAATACCGCGCATCTCGGACTCGCTGAACTTCCATCCCGGAGATTTGTCGGAATCATCCACTTTGACACGGAAGTTGGACAGAACCTCTTTTACCTCAAATGCCTTGTCCAGAACACCCTCTTTTGCCTGCTGAATCGGAACGATCATAACCTGGGTCGGAGCTACCTTCGGCGGCAGAACCAGACCATTATTGTCACCATGAACCATGATGATCGCGCCTACCATACGGGTTGTCATACCCCAGGAAGTCTGATGAACGTATTTTAATTTATTATCCTTATCCAGATACTGGATGTTAAATGCCTTTGCAAATCCATCGCCAAAGTTGTGGCTGGTGCCGGACTGCAGTGCCTTGCCATCGTGCATCAGGGACTCGATCGTGTAGGTTGCCTCTGCACCGGCAAATTTCTCCTTGTCGGTCTTGCGTCCGCGGATAACCGGAATTGCCAGGAAGTCCTCGCACAGATCCGCGTATACATTTAACATCATCTCGGTACGCTCCTGTGCTTCCTCAGCGGTTGCATGAGCGGTATGACCTTCCTGCCATAAGAACTCTCTGGAACGCAGGAACGGACGGGTTGTCTTTTCCCAACGTACAACCGAAGCCCACTGGTTGTAGTTTCTCGGCAGATCGCGGTAAGAATGTACGTCATGTGCATAAAAATCGCAGAACAGAGTCTCGGAAGTCGGACGTACACACATTCTCTCCTGTAACGGCTCTAAACCGCCCTGTGTCACCCACGCTACTTCCGGTGCGAAACCTTCTACGTGATCTTTCTCTTTTTCCAGAAGACTTTCCGGAATAAACATCGGCAGATATACGTTCTCTACGCCGGTTGCCTTAAAGCGCTTGTCCAGCTCATTGCGGATATTCTCCCAGATCGCATATCCGGCCGGTTTGATAATCATGCAGCCCTTTACACTGGAGTAATCAGAAAGCTCTGCTTTCTTTACGATATCCGTATACCACTGGGCGAAATCTTCATCCATCGATGTGATGGCTTCTACCATTTTCTTTTCCTTTGCCATGTCATTTCTCCTTGTTAAAAACATTTTATTGAAATCCGGCTTGCCGGATTTTGGCGCCGAGGCGCGGCTGCCATCACAGCCATATTCCTCTGCGCTGAATGTAACAAAAGCCATCCGATCCCTGCTGATCGCTGCGATCAAAGGGACCGAATGGCTTAACTTCGGCGGTACCACCCTGCTTAACCAGAATCTCATTTACTCTGGTTCACTTACCTTCCGTTAACGCCGGAAATACGTTGCATTTTCATGCACAGCTCCAGGGTCGGTTCAACTTTCAGGGACACAAAAGCCTCGCACCATACAGCTTTCTCTCTGAACGTGTGTCAAAGTTTACTATTTCCTCTCTTCGCCTGTTTTGCTTCTTATTGTTTGATGTTCTAAAATCAAACGCCGGATTTCTTTTACGGCATCCATCCACGGAATTAGCCGTGCAAATCCTGACAGTATTATGATTTTACGCCAATCGGGCGGGTTTGTCAAGGCTGGAACGTGCCCTTATATTGCTTGCGAACCAGAACACAAATCACCCATCATGCACACCTGAATCGACTTTCCCAATACTCTTTCTTTTTACTCGGTCGTCACTGACTCGGTTGCATCCGAGTAAAAAATCAACGTATATACCCCAAATCGCATCTTCCCTATTTTGACAAAATATCCTCCCGATACATCTCCGCCAGCGACCGCAGGATCTTCGCCGTCATCCCCCAGATGATTCCTTCCTCACGCCGGTAAAAGTAAACGTCGTAATGCCCGCGCCGCCAGTGATAATCGCGACCGCCTGGTACATCTTCAAATGGGAATGTCTCTTCCGGCACAGTCACAAGCTCCGTCTCGTAGCGCTCTGGTTCATGTTCCGCGAACCAGCGGAGCGGAACGGAAAAGGTGTGATCGACCTCCGCCTCGGAATATGACCAGCGGTAGCCCTGTAGCGCCCCTAAAAATGGAGAAATCTCCATCGCTCCAGGCGCTTCCAGCACATCTAGCGGCGCGATGACGCGGATCTGGCAGCGGTTTATCAAGAGTTCCTCCATCGTCTCACGGACCGCCGCCTGCTTCGGCGTCTCCCCCCGCTCAACGGCACCACCCGGAAAACAGATCTCGCCCGGCTGCGTTTTTAAGCTGCCCGCGCGCACCTCAAACACCACGTGGTACTCCCCGCCTTTCTGAATCAAAGGTACCAGCACCGCCGCCCGACGGATCTTCTCCTTCTCCAGCCTTCCGGCTCTCCGGCTGCCCCAGACTCGGCTCATCTGCGCCAGCTCGCCGCCCTGTGTCTGTTCCAGGAATGATGCAACACATTGGTTAAATGCGTCCGGGTTCTCTGCTGCAATAAAATGGGTGCCCTCTAAAAGCCGAATCCTTGCGTTTGGCAGAGAACGTGCGATTTGGCGCGTGTGGCATTCGCGGATCATGTCGTCGCTCCCTGCTACCACAAGGACGGGCATTTTCAGGCGGTGGAGAAGTTCAGGGCGGATCCAGGGTTCATACAACATTAAGGATAGAAGCTCTTTTTTGTGTATATCTGCCTTCCGATCATTTTCCTTATTTTCAGGATTTTTTTCTTTCTGACAGCTTCTTCTCTGTTGTTTATTCAGTCCTTCCTGTCCATTCTGTTTTTCGTTTTCTTTTGAAAATTGCTTTTCTGTCCGCATTTTTCCCGCTGCCATCTGCATTTTTCCCCGTATCTGCCCGATGCCGCTTTTCTGCAGCCAGAGCTTCCCCTCAACGCCCAGGTACTCCTGCGCCACATCCGCCAGCACGGACAGCCTCATGCCAAACGGATTCAGATTCGCTCCATTTAAAATCAGCCGATCCACATATCCCGGATATTTCAAGGCAAAAATCAGCGCAATGTTGCCGCCATCACTGAATCCCAGCAAAATGATGCGCCTGAGTCCCCGGCGGTCGAGAAATTCTTTCAGATCTTCGGCAAAACGTTCCAGTGTAAATGCCCCCTGGCCGCGCGGCGATCTGCCATGTCCGCGTGTGTCCACTGCAATCACATGGTATTTTGACTCGAAAAAGGACATCTGGTTTACAAAATAGGAGCTGTCCTCTCCATTTCCATGAAGCAGCACCATCGGCTGTCCGGTTCCTGACTCTTTTGTATATAAATTCACGTTTGTTCCTCCATATTAAATGATATACAAACTTATTTCAGCTTAACATCCAACTACCCTCCAGCAACTCTTTCTCTGCTGTTTTTCTGGAACTTTTTTTGCATTTTTAATTCCGTATCTATTATTATATACGATCCTCTTGTCTCCCGACAATTCTAAAAAATCCTTTCATCTCCTTAAATTCCCACATTTAAAAACAATTTCAGGTTGTCCATCCACCAATACTCCACTTTTTTCCTCTTCCCCCCTCTAAAAATACCTACCTATAAACAACCGTCCCTTCGTCCTCATCCCCATATTCCTCCACAAAATCCTTAATAATCAACAGCCCAATCGGCCCCAGCAAAAAACCGAACAGACCAAACAGCTGTAAGCCCACATAGATGGCCGCCAGCGTCTCCAGCGGCGACAGTCCCATTTTCTTTCCCATCAGATGCGCCTCCGTGAACTCTCGCAGGAAATAGCAAAGCAGATACAGTCCGAAGAGAATCAGTGCGTGTCCCCACTCCCGCTTAAATAATAGAAGGATACTCCACGGCACCAGCGCCGTCCCCGTGCCGAAGATCGGCAGGGCATCCAGAACACCGATTCCGATTCCGCCCAGAATATAATATGGATTTCCAATCAGCAGCAGTCCTAGCATCGAGAGCGAAGATGTCATCAGGAAAATAACTGACTGTGTTTTCAGCCACGCGCTTCCCGTCACCGCAAGCCGCCTGCCGAGCAGAAAAAATTCGCGGTGAAACATCGAGTCAAACCGCCTCCGGCGCAGCTCATCCATTTCCTGTAAGCTCAAAATCGAGGCAATGAAAAATAAAACAACCACAACAACCGCGCGCACGATCCTCGCCGCAGCCGGAACCGATTTCCAGCACCTTCATGCTTTTGTCAACAGGCAGCCATCCGACGATATTTTCCCGCAGGTCGGAAAGGTGATAAAGCACCTCCCAGCTTGCCGCTTTATAGATTTCCTGGGGATATTCCCGGGGCGGGATTGTTTTTACCAGCTCCAAAAGCGTGTCCTCCGACGCTCCGTCGCAGTAAAAATCCTGTTCCGGATAATGGGAATAATCCAGCACAACGTTCCCGATCTTCTCTGTCCTGCCTGTCTGCATGCGTTAAATCTCCTTCACCTCAACCTGAGATTCCATATCAAAATAGCCCACCGTATCCTTGTCGGACACGACCGTAATATTCAGCACGTCATAAAGACGATGATACACTTTAAACGTATCTTTTTCATATCCTGTCACACCCAGGGATATGAGATAGTCACCGCCCTGCAGGCGCATCTTCTGGCGGAATGTAATTTCCAGCACCTGACCTGCCTTT
>OIWV01002716.1_pt1 | contig 12437 bp, 9 predicted proteins | sample 1587751 | NCBI WGS metagenome assembly OIWV01 (sample SAMEA3888913, study PRJEB22519) | human gut metagenome | biome: human gut; feature: human-associated habitat; material: faeces | place: Denmark | collected 2010
AAGGCATCCTCGGTGGAAAAGTCGTCTCGGGCGATGTGGTGGTGATCACACACGAAGGACCGAAGGGTGGTCCGGGTATGCAGGAAATGCTTTATCCTACTTCTTATATAAAAAGCCGCCATTTAGGCAAGGAGTGCGCGCTGATCACAGACGGTCGTTTCAGTGGCGGTACTTCCGGTCTTTCTATCGGTCATATTTCTCCCGAAGCTGCGGCAGGAGGAGCGATTGGACTGGTGAAAGACGGCGATATAATCGAGATTGATATCCCTGAACGTACGATTAATGTGAAGGTAAGCGATGAAGAGTTGGCAGAACGCCGTAAAGCGGAAGAAGCCCGCGGCACAAAAGCCTTTACGCCGCCTCATCGCCAGCGTGTCGTCTCAAAAGCCTTGAGAGCTTACGGTAAGATGGTCAGTTCGGCCGATAAGGGTGGAGTGAGAGTAGTAGAAGATTAAACACAAGACTAAAATAAAGAGATATGGAGAAACAGAAGATAACCGGTTCGGAAGCTTTGCTGAAGTCACTGATAGCTGAAGGAGTAGATACGATTTTCGGTTATCCCGGCGGGCAAGCGATTCCTATTTACGATAGTTTGTACGATTACAGGGATAAATTGAAGCATGTATTGGTGCGTCATGAACAAGGGGCGACGCATGCTGCACAAGGGTATGCCCGTGTATCCGGTAAAGTAGGGGTGACGTTGGTTACTTCAGGACCCGGCGCAACAAATACCATCACCGGCATTGCCGATGCACTGATGGACAGCACTCCTATGGTGGTCATAGCCGGACAGGTCCCTTCTCCATTGCTTGGAACAGATGCTTTCCAGGAAGTCGATGTGATCGGCATTACGCAACCGATTACCAAATGGGCGTACCAGATTCGCAAGCCGGAAGAGATAGCGTGGGCTGTTTCACGTGCTTTTTATATCGCTTCTACCGGACGGCCGGGGCCTGTTGTACTCGATTTGGCAAAGGATGCTCAGGTCGGATTTGTGGATTATGAATATAAGAAAGTAGACTATATCCGCAGCTATCAGCCGGAACCGGATATCAACCAGGATCGGATTAAAGCGGCTGCCGCGTTGATCAATAAAGCGGAGAAACCGTTCTGCCTGGTCGGGCAGGGTGTTCTGTTGGGAGGTGCTGAAGAGGAGCTGAAAGCATTCCTGCTGAAGAATGACATTCCTGCCGGTTCGACTGTTCTCGGTCTATCGGCGTTGCCTTCCGATTTTCCTTTGAATAAGGGTATGTTGGGTATGCACGGCAATGTCGGTCCGAACAGGAAGACCAATGAATGTGACGTGTTGATCGCCATCGGTATGCGTTTCGACGATCGTGTTACTGGCGATTTGAAGACATACGCCAAGCAGGCGAAAGTGATCCATTTGGATATCGACAACTCGGAGATCGGGAAGAATGTACCGGTCGATGTGAAGGTTCTCGGAAATGCCAAACATACCATTCCGATGATAACTGCGTTGTTGGAAGAACGGAAACGTTCGGAGTGGAATGCTGAGTTTGAGCCTGATGCACAGGAAGAGTATGAAAAGGTGATCGAGAAGGAGTTGTATCCGATGAACGGATCTTTGAAAATGGGTGAAGTCGTTCGAAAAGTGTCCGAGGCGACTGGAAACGATGCTGTTTTAGTTACGGATGTCGGACAGAACCAGATGATGGGTGTCCGCTATTTCAAATATAAACGCACTCGTAGCGTGGTTACTTCAGGTGGTCTGGGGACGATGGGCTTTGGCCTTCCCGCTGCTATGGGAGCCAAGTTCGGTGCACCTGACCGTACGGTCTGCTTCTTTACCGGTGACGGTGGGATGCAGATGACGATTCAGGAGTTGGGAACCATTATGCAGGAAAAACTGGATGTGAAAATCATTATCCTCAATAATAATTTCTTAGGAATGGTACGTCAGTGGCAGGAGTTGTTCTTCCACGAACGTTATTCGAATACGATCATGGAGAACCCGGATTTCGTGGCGATTGCGAAAGCGTACGGTATCGCTGGCCGCACCGTTGAAAAACGGGAGGAACTGGATGAGGCTATTGCCGAGATGTTGAACCATAACGGAGCGTTTGTGTTGGTCGCCAATGTGGAAACGTGTGGTATGGTATATCCGATGGTGCCTGCCGGAGGAAGCGTAACGAACATGATATTAGGAGATAAGTAAGGAGGTGAAGCTATGACAACAAAAAAATTATATACCGTTATTATCTTTTCAGAGAATACAGTAGGTCTTCTGAACCAGATTACGATTATCTTTACGCGTCGGCAGTTGAACATCGAGACGCTTTCCGTTTCACCTTCCGCCATACAGGGTATACATAAATTTACAATCACGACATTTGCCGATGAAGATATGATCGACAAGGTTGTGAAGCAGATCGACAAACGGGTGGATATCTTGAAGGCTTACTATAATACGGATGAAGATCTGGTTTTCCAGGAGATCGCCCTTTATAAGCTGAGCACCGAGCTGTTTATCAAGATGGGGACGGTCGAGGATCTGATTCGCAAATATAACGCCCGTATTCTGGAAATGAACGAAACGTGTGTCGTTCTCGAAAAGAGTGGTCATTACGATGAGACGCAAGCCCTTTTCAGGGAGTTGAGCGAAACGATCGGTGTCTTGCAGTTCATCCGTTCCGGTCGCGTTGCGATCACAAAAAGCCGTGTCGAGCGTTTAAGCGATATGTTGGCCGAAATGGAACGTAAGTTGCAGGAAAAAAAATAACGTACGGGTGGTTTGCGAACTGCCCCAACAGAAAAGAATCATGGATAAAGATAAAAGCAAAATAGGGGAATTTCATTTCGTCACGGAACCGTACCTGTTGGATTTTCGTGGACGTGTAACGATACCGATGATCGGAAACTATCTGATACATGTCGCATCCAGCCATGCTGCTGAACGCGGATTCGGTTTCAACGATATGTCAGAACGGCATACGGCTTGGGTTCTTTCCCGTCTGGCGATCGAAATGATCGAATATCCAGCCATGTCCGAACCTATAACTCTTTATACCTGGGTGGATGAAGTCGGCCGTCTCTTTACCAGCCGTTGTTTCGAGCTGGTGGATGGCAACGGTAAGACATTCGGTTACGCTCGTTCTATTTGGGCGGCTATCGATGTGGAAACACGCCGGCCGACCTTGTTGGATATCGCCAGGTTGAGCGCTTATGTCACGGATCGCCCCTGCCCGATAGAAAAGCCGGGAAAGATTGCGGCTGTGGAGAATGAGACGGAAGGGGTTCCTTATTTCATTAAGTACAGCGACCTTGATATCAACGGCCACCTGAACAGTATCAAGTATATGGAACATCTTCTAGACCTGTTTGATCTTGACCTGTTCAAGACAAAAGATATCAAACGTTTCGAAATCGCCTACCAGTCTGAAGGCAAATATGGGATGAAACTCATGTTGTACAAGAGGGAGGCTGATAACGGAAAATATGATATGGCGATCTGTAATGAAGGCAAAGCGATTTGCCGTGCTGCTGTTATGTGGCATTGAACAAACATGGTATGGGCGGATGGTTTGCGAACTGTCCTGACAAAAGAATTATTTTATTAACACATTACATTTAATAGTAGAAAAAATGGCAGTAATGAATTTTGGCGGTGTTGACGAAAACGTAGTAACCCGCGAAGAATTTCCGTTGGAAAAGGCAAGAGAAGTATTGAAAGATGAAGTGATTGCAGTTATCGGTTACGGTGTTCAAGGTCCTGGACAGAGCTTGAACTTGCGTGATAATGGTTTCAACGTTATCGTAGGACAGCGCCCTGGTAAAACCTATGACAAAGCTGTTGCCGACGGCTGGGTACCGGGTGAAACACTGTTCGGTATTGAAGAAGCTTGCGAAAGAGCAACTATCATACAGGTGTTGCTTTCCGACGCCGCTCAGATCGAATGCTGGCCGCGTATCAAAAAATATCTGACTCCGGGAAAAGCGCTGTATTTCTCTCATGGTTTTGCTATCACTTACAAGGAACGTACCAATATTATCCCTCCTGCTGATGTTGACGTGATTCTAGTCGCACCGAAAGGTTCTGGTACTTCTTTGCGTCGTATGTTCCTGCAGGGACGTGGCTTGAATTCAAGCTATGCAATTTTCCAGGATGCAACCGGTAGAGCATGGGATCGTGTGATCGCTTTGGGTATCGGCGTTGGTTCAGGCTATCTGTTCGAAACGACATTCAAGAAGGAAGTTTATTCCGATCTGACTGGTGAACGTGGAACTTTGATGGGGGCTATCCAAGGTTTATTGTTGGCTCAATACGAAACATTGCGTGAAAACGGCCACGAACCTTCCGAAGCATTCAACGAAACAGTCGAAGAGCTGACTCAGTCTTTGATGCCGTTGTTTGCTGAAAACGGAATGGACTGGATGTATGCAAACTGTTCGACTACTGCACAGCGTGGCGCTTTAGACTGGATGGGGCCGTTCCACGATGCCGTTAAGCCTGTATTTGAAAAATTATACCGGGAGGTCGCCTGCGGTAACGAAGCGCAGCGTTCTATCGATACGAACAGTAAGCCGGATTATCGTGAAGGTTTGGAAAAAGAACTGGCAGCATTGCGCGAAAGCGAAATGTGGCGTGCAGGTGCAGTCGTTCGTAAATTGCGCCCGGAAAACAATTGATAGACATCGCATTTTTTATTTGAGTGCATAAAGAAAGTGGCAATTCGGTATGAATTGTCACTTTTTTAAATGAAAATGTATCATTTTGATAAGAAATCTTTGGATAGTAATCGATATCTTCGTAGCTATAAATTCGAATTTAATTGCTTAAATATTATATCATGAAGAAATTCCAAATTTTAGTAATGTTATTGTGGCTGTCTGTTTGTTTAGCAGGAGCAGTAGAGTCGAAGATTCGGTTGGTGCATGGTCCTTATTTGCAGAATCTAAGGCCTGATGAGGTGACGATCGTGTGGTTGTCGGATAAACCTTCTGTCGGTTGGGTGGAGCTGGCGCCGGATGACGATACGAACTTTTATGCTACCGAACGTCCCAAATATTATGATGCCCGTAACGGAGTAAAAAATACATCTACGATCCATACCGTGAAGATCAAAGGGCTTAAACCGGGTACGAACTACCGTTATCGTGTCTTCGTACAGGAAGTACTGAGCCATGTCGGACATAAGATCATTTATGGGAACTATGCCTCGACTGATGTTTACTCCAAAAAGCCGTTGGTGTTCAAGACGAGCGATCCTGCGGATAATTCCGTCTCATTTGCGATGGTGAACGATATACATGGCAAAAATGACCTGTTGACGAACCTAGTTTCCAAGTGTGATTTGAAAAAGACGGACTTTTTTCTTTTTAACGGTGATATGGTGTCAGTCTTCAATGAGGAAAATCATATCTTCGACGGTTTTATGGATACGGCGACCAAGCTGTTTGCCTCTGAGATTCCGATGTATTATACAAGAGGCAACCACGAAACACGTGGCGCTTTTGCAACCGAGTTCCAACGTTATTTCTCTCCAAAAGAAGAGAATATCTACTATACATTTCGGCAAGGTCCGATCTGTTTTGTCGTTTTGGATACGGGAGAGGACAAGCCGGATTCCGATATTGAATATGCCGGTATAACAGTCTACGACGAATACCGGACAGAACAGGCCGAATGGTTGCGCCGAGTATTGGATAGCAAAGAATATAAGGACGCGCCGTTTAAAATTATTGTAGCCCATATCCCACCGATCGGCGGATGGCATGGAAACTTGGAAGTGGAGCAGAAGTTCATGCCTTTGCTACGCGATGCCAAGCCGGACGTTATGTTGTGTGGTCACCTCCACCGTTTCATCCATCAGGATGCAACGGATCGTACACCGTTCCCGATTATCGTCAATTCCAATACGGCTATTTTGAAAGCGGCTGCCGATCCGAAAGAACTAAAAATACAGGTCGTAGATGTGGACGGGAAAGTGGTGGATCAATTCTCCATAAAGAAGCCTTGAAAAATGATAAGTAGATTGTTGGTTATGAATTGAAGAATTTAGATGTATTTGTCTTTTATTTTATAAGAAAATAGTGATAAAAACTTTAAATTATATTTGGATGTTTGGAAAAAGACCGTATCTTTGCAGCGTTCAAACAAAAACGGTTGAAAAGACAATATGAAACAGGTAATGCTAAATAGTCTCATTATTTCTCTAAACATTATTCTACTCTGGGAACGGAATAGGAAGTGAGACTGTGTATGCTTTACAGGGCATTAAGATATGAAAAAGCCTTTCTCGCTTCCTTGTGAGAGAGGCTTTTTTCATTCAGAAAAGATATTAATAAATTTAAGACGATAAGAACTATGTCAGACAGATTATTTATTTTCGACACGACATTGCGTGACGGTGAACAAGTGCCGGGTTGCCAGTTAAATAGTATTGAAAAGATTCAGGTAGCCAAAGCTCTGGAAGAACTGGGAGTAGACGTGATAGAAGCCGGTTTCCCCGTATCGAGTCCGGGAGATTTCAATAGCGTTGTTGAAATATCGAAAGCCGTAACGTGGCCTACAATCTGTGCGCTTACCCGTGCGGTGGAAAAAGATATTGATGTGGCTGCCGAAGCACTGAAATATGCAAAGCACGGACGTATCCATACAGGTATTGGAACGTCCGATTATCATATCAGGTATAAGTTCAATTCGAATCAGGAAGATATTTTGGAACGGGCTGTCGCTGCTGCCAAATATGCCAAGAGATATGTGGAAGACGTCGAATTTTATTGCGAAGATGCCGGACGTACTGACAACGAATATCTGGCACGTGTGGTAGAAGCGGTCATCAAAGCTGGCGCGACAGTTGTCAATATCCCTGATACGACCGGTTATTGCCTGCCGGACGAATATGGGGCGAAAATCAAATATCTGATGGATCATGTAGACGGTATCGAGAATGCTATCATTTCTACCCACTGTCATAATGATTTGGGGATGGCTACCGCCAATACTGTGCAGGGTGTCTTGAATGGTGCACGTCAGGTGGAAGTCACCATGAACGGTATAGGTGAACGTGCCGGTAATACATCCTTGGAAGAAATCGCGATGATTTTCAAGAGTCACAAAGAACGTGGCATTATTACCAATATCAATACGACAAAGATTTACGGAGTCAGCCGTATGGTGTCCAGCCTGATGAACATGCCTATCCAGCCGAATAAGGCGATCGTCGGACGTAACGCGTTCGCTCATTCTTCCGGCATCCATCAGGATGGCGTTTTGAAGAATCGTGAAAGTTATGAAATCATCGATCCGAAAGATGTAGGAATCGACGATAATGCAATCGTGCTGACTGCCCGTAGCGGACGTGCGGCATTGAAGAATCGCCTGTCGTTGTTGGGAGTTAACCTGGCTCAGGAAAAACTAGATAAGGTTTATGAAGAATTCTTGAAACTGGCTGACCGTAAGAAAGATATCAACGACGACGATATCTTGATGCTTGCTGGCAAAGACCGTACGGCCATGCACCGTATCAAGTTGGAATATTTACAGGTGACCTCCGGTGTCGGTTTGCAGTCTGTGGCCAGCGTCTGCCTGAATATAGCTGGTGAGAGGTTTGAGGCCGCCGCTTCCGGCAACGGTCCTGTTGATGCTGCTATCAAGGCGGTGAAATCTATTATCCACCGTACGATGACGATTCAGGAGTTTTTGATTCAAGCGATTAATAAAGGCAGTGACGATATGGGGAAAGTACATATGCAGGTTGAGTACGAAGGAAACCGTTATTATGGTTTTGCTGCCAATACCGATATTATAGCTGCTTCTGTAGAGGCATTTATTGATGCAATTAATAAATTTGTGAAGTGAATTGATAATTATGAATACATTATTTGACAAGATTTGGGATTCCCACGTAGTGACGATGATCGAAGAGGGGCCCACACAACTTTACATCGACAGGTTGTACTGTCATGAAGTGACTAGTCCACAGGCTTTTGCCAGTATGCGTCGACGTGGTTTGAAGCCGTTTCGTCCGGAACGTATCTATTGTATGCCGGATCATAACACGCCGACACACGATCAGGATAAACCGATCGAAGATCCTGTTTCGAAGAATCAAGTCGATACGCTGGCAAAGAATGCAGCCGAATTTGGTTTGACTCATTATGGAATGATGGATGAGAGGAATGGCATTATCCATGTGGTAGGCCCGGAACGTGGACTGACCTTGCCGGGGATGACGATCGTTTGCGGTGATTCGCATACTTCTACTCATGGAGCAGTCGGTGCGGTCGCTTTCGGTATCGGAACCAGTGAAGTGGAAATGGTTATGGCTTCCCAGTGCATTTTGCAGGCAAAGCCGAAAACCATGCGTATCTGTGTGGAAGGTAATCTAGGGAAAGGGGTGACAGCAAAGGATGTCGCCCTTTATATCATGTCGAAAGTGACGACCAGCGGTGCAACCGGATATTTCATCGAGTATGCTGGTGCGGCGATCCGTAGTTTGACGATGGAGGGACGTTTGACTTTGTGCAACCTGTCTATTGAAATGGGAGCGCGTGGTGGTATGATCGCTCCTGACGAAACGACATTCGCTTATCTTAAGGGACGTGAAAATGCTCCTGCCGGTGAAGAATGGGATAAGGCGGTTGCTTATTGGAAGACTTTGAAAAGTGGCGATGATGCTGTGTTTGACAAAGAGATTCTGTTTGATGCTGCCGATATCGAACCGATGGTGACGTATGGTACCAATCCGGGTATGGGAATGGGAGTCACCGAACATATCCCGACTGTCGAGGGTATGAACGATGTGGAGAAAGCTTCTTTTATGAAATCGATGGAGTATATGGGGTTCGAACCGGGTGAATCCTTGTTGGGCAAGAAGATCGACTATGTGTTCTTAGGCTCTTGTACCAATGGTCGTATCGAGGACTTTCGTGCTTTTGCTTCCATTGTTAAGGGACGGAAGAAAGCCGACCATGTGGTCGCCTGGCTGGTTCCCGGCTCCTGGCTGGTAGATGCGCAGATCCGTGAAGAAGGGTTAGACAAGATATTCGAAGAAGCCGGTTTCCAGTTACGTCAACCGGGATGCTCGGCTTGTCTGGCAATGAACGACGATAAGATTCCGGCAGGAAAATATGCAGTTTCGACAAGCAACCGTAACTTTGAAGGACGTCAGGGACCGGGGGCCCGTACGATTCTGGCTGGACCGCTAGTAGCTGCGGCGGCAGCCGTGACTGGGGAAATTACCGATCCGAGAACGTTTTTCTGAAATCATAAATCATAAATTTTAACATTCATGAAACAGAAATTCAATATCATTACATCAACCTGCGTCCCCCTTCCTTTAGAGAATGTGGACACGGACCAGATCATTCCTGCCCGTTTCCTGAAAGCAACCGACAAAAAAGGGTTTGGTGAAAACTTGTTCCGCGACTGGCGGTACGACAAGCAGGGAAATAAAATAGAATCGTTTGTCTTGAATGATCCGACCTACGGCGGACAGATACTGGTGGCGGGGAAAAACTTCGGTTCGGGTTCCAGTCGCGAACATGCAGCTTGGGCGATTGCCGATTATGGGTTTCGTGTAGTTGTGTCCAGTTTTTTTGCGGATATCCACAAAAACAATGAACTGAATAACTTTGTTCTCCCTGTGGTGGTTAGCGAACCTTTTCTGGCCGAGCTTTTCGACTCGATTTTTGCCGATCCGAAAACAGAAGTCGAAGTCAACCTGCCTGCCCAAACCATCACCAATAAGGCTACGGGTAAGAGCGAGCACTTCGATATCAACGCCTACAAAAAAGACTGCCTTGTGAATGGCCTCGATGACATCGATTATTTGCTTTCCAATAAGGAAAAGATTGAAGCATTTGAAAGGAGACGTTAGTTTGTTGCTTTTGGATCAAGCTAAAAGTAGCGTTATATATGAACAATTATGATAGAAATAATGGATACCACCCTGCGTGACGGGGAACAGACATCGGGAGTTTCTTTTGCGGCGCATGAGAAGTTGAGCATTGCACAGGCATTGCTTGATCTGGGTGTGAACCGTCTGGAGATCGCATCTGCACGTGTCTCGGACGGTGAGTTTGAAGCCGTGAAGCGCGTCGCTTCCTGGGCGGAACGTACCGGAAACATCCAGAAGCTCGAAGTGCTCGGCTTTGTGGATGGTGATGTTTCGTTAAACTGGATCGAAGCGGCTGGTTGCCGTGTGGTAAACTTACTTTGCAAGGGCTCTTATAAGCACGTGACGGAACAGCTTCGTAAGACTCCCGAACAGCATTTTGCCGATATACGTTCCGTCATCAACCAGGCAATCGAACGGGGGATTGCCGTGAACATCTATCTGGAAGATTGGTCGAACGGTATTAAAAACTCTCCTGAATATGTCTTTCAAGCAGTCGATTCGCTTCGTGACTTGCCGATCCGGCGTTTCATGTTGCCTGATACGCTTGGCATCCTGAACCCTGGAAATACTTACGAATATTGTAAGGAAATGGTTACACGCTATCCGGACTTGAAGTTCGATTTTCATGCTCATAACGACTATGATCTGGCGGTAGCGAATGTCTACTCTGCTGTCCGTGCCGGTATAAAAGGACTTCATACTACATTGAACGGATTGGGAGAGCGTGCCGGGAATGCTCCGCTTAGCAGTGTGCTTGCCGTGTTAAAAGATCAGTTGGGAGTGGATACGACACTTCGGGAAGAACGGATCAATTATGCCAGCCGATTGGTGGAAACTTTCTCCGGTGTTCATATTCCGCCTAACAAACCGATTATCGGGGAACATGTCTTTACGCAATGTGCCGGTGTCCATGCTGATGGTGACAGCAAAAACAATCTGTATTGCAATGATCTGCTGCCCGAACGTTTCGGCCGTGTCCGCGAATATGCTCTTGGCAAGACTTCCGGTAAGGCGAATATCCGTAAGAACCTTGAAGCACTGGGGATCGATATCGACGAGAACTCTATGCGCAAGGTTACCGAGCGGATTATCGAACTGGGTGATAAAAAAGAAATGGTTACGACGGAGGACCTTCCGTATATCATCAGCGATGTGCTCCATCACGATACGATGGCGGACCAGCGCATCCGTATTCTGAACTATTCGCTGTCTTTGGCACAGGGACTGAAACCGGTTGCCACCCTGAAGATAGAGATTAACGGCGAAGCCTACCAGGAGTCGGCTTCCGGTGATGGACAGTACGATGCTTTCGTTCGTGCCCTGCGGAAGATATATACCGATCTGGGCCGTCCTTTCCCGATGCTGACTAATTATTCCGTTTCTATACCACCCGGCGGACGGACCGATGCCTTTGTGCAGACTATCATTAGTTGGAATTATGCAGGAGTGGACTTTAAAACACGTGGTCTCGATGCAGACCAGACGGAGGCTGCTATCAAGGCGACATTGAAGATGCTGAACAAGATAGAACAATAATGATGTGCCGATGTGCCAATGAAGGAGAATTGCGATGTAGGCTATCGGCATATTAGCACATTGGCAAATTATCACATTGATAAATTATTAATTATTGAAGTTATGAAGAAGTTAACAATCGCGCTTGTTGCGCACGACAACCGGAAGGCTGACATGGTAGAATGGGCTATTCACAATGCTGAATTTCTGTCCCATCATCATATCGTATGTACTGGGACAACCGGAAATCTGGTTCGGAAGGCGATGGAAGAAAAAGGTGTTACGGCGGATATCGCCTGTATGCATTCCGGTCCGCTGGGTGGAGATGCCGAAATTGCAGCAATGGTAGTACGAAAGGAAATAGATCTTGCCGTGTTCTTGATCGACGACTTGAACCCACAGCCGCACGAGGCCGATATCCAGATGTTGCTTCGCCAGTGCCGTGTCCATAACGTGCCTATCGCTTGTAACCGGTATAGTGCCGACTTGATGATCACAAGTACATTGTGGGATGATGAAAGCTATGTCCCGACAGAACCCAAATACGTCTATTTTAAGAGAGAATAGGAAAATTTGCCAACTAATAAATCATTTATGATATGAAATTGAATATAGCTGTACTTCCCGGTGACGGGATCGGTCCTGAAATTGCTGCACAAGGTGTGGAGGTGATGAGTGCCGTTTGTAAGAAATTCGGACATGAAGTCCGTTATGAATATGCTCTTTGCGGGGCCGATGCTATCGACAAGGTGGGAGATCCTTTCCCGGAAGAAACATATGAGATTTGTAAAGGAGCGGATGCCGTTCTTTTCTCTGCTGTAGGTGATCCGAAGTTCGACAACGATCCGACAGCTAAAGTGCGTCCTGAACAGGGATTGCTGGCTATGCGTAAGAAATTGGGCTTGTTTGCGAATATCCGGCCCGTACAAACTTTTAAGTGCCTGTTGCATAAATCACCGCTTCGTGCTGACTTGGTGGATGGTGCGGATTTCTTGTGTATCCGTGAATTGACGGGAGGCATGTATTTCGGGGAGAAATATCAGGATAACGATAAGG
>OIWV01002719.1_pt1 | contig 12433 bp, 14 predicted proteins | sample 1587751 | NCBI WGS metagenome assembly OIWV01 (sample SAMEA3888913, study PRJEB22519) | human gut metagenome | biome: human gut; feature: human-associated habitat; material: faeces | place: Denmark | collected 2010
CATCCTCTGAACTTCCTAAAAACGGATCCCTATTTTCTGCGCTGATGGTGCATGTGCAGCACCGCCTCCAGCACGCCGCCGCCTACCGCCAGGGCCTTGTCCGAGGCGGTGGTGCAGTACTCCGGCTTGCACCGGGGGTCCACGTCTCCGGCCTTCATGCCCCGGAAAACCGGCGTCCCATCGGCCAGAATGCCCCGCAGTACGCCGTCAATGGTGCATCTCATGGGCTGGCTCGCCACCTCTCCGGCGATGTCTCCGGCCCGGACCACCGCGCCGATTTCCAGCTTCTGGCGAAAAATCCCCTCCGCCGGGGCCCGCAGCACCCGCTCCCCGGCATATCCGCCGATGAGGCCGGGAATGTTGGTGTTGGGCAGGGCGCTGCCCCGATAGATCACCCGGCCCAGGGTGTGGCCCCGCATGGTCTCCACCACGGCGTGGCAGTCCTCCCCCGCCGTGAAGCCCGGGCCGATGCCCACGACAATGGGTGCATCGTCTATTTTCGTGCCCAGGTTGCGCTTGGCCAGAATGGCGTCCACCAGGGCGTCCGGCCGCAGGTGGGTGCGGCAGGTGCAATCCGCATCTGCCAGCACCGGGATCAGCCCCTGGGCCAGCAGGGCCTCCGCCTGGTCCGGGGTTTCCGCCCGGCGGGCGGTGACGTCCTCCACCGTCATCTCCCCCAGGATAATGGCCTGGGAAAAGCACACCGTCCGGCGGATGGCCGTGGGGGCGGATAGGTCGGTCATGACCACCTGCATCCCGGCCCGGTACAGGCGCAGGGCGATGCCGGTGGCAATGTCCCCGGCGCCGCGAATGAGAATTTTCATAAAAGCTCCTCGATTTCTTGCCGTTTTCCCAAGAATAACACGTTTTTGCGGCTGCGTCAAGGTTGACGGGGACCCCGAAAGCTGGTACAATAGGGGCATGGATGAGAAAATGACGTACAACCTGACGGTCCGACTGTTCTGCGGAGAGAAGTGCTTCGGGCCGGGAATGGCGCAGCTGCTGCGGAAGGTGCAGGAGCTGCACTCGCTGCGGGCGGCGGCCATGTCCATGAACATGGCCTATTCCAAGGCGTGGACCATTACCAAAAAGGCTCAGGAGGCCCTGGGCTTTCCTCTGCTGCACTCCGTCACCGGCGGACGGGGCGGCGGCGGCGCGGAGCTGACGCCGGAGGCCGTGCGGATGATGGCGGCCTATGACGACTACTGCCGGAAGCTGCGGGCCTATGCCGACGACCTGTTTCAGGAGGAGTTCGGGTATCTGCAGGAGGACTAACTCCACTATATTGTATAAGAACGAAGCCACTGTTTTCACCGGTTGAAAACGGTGGCTTTTTGCGCCGGAAGCAAAACGGAAAGGGAAGGGGGCATTATCCCGAAGGCGGCAGGCATACCCGGCCCGGGCGGGGGTATACTGATGCTGAAGGGAGGTGCGAGGAATGAAATCGGTGCTCATCAAGGACACGACTCGGGCCCAGCGGGAGGAGATCGTCCGGCGGGCTCTGTGCGATGGCGGCTGCGACGGGTGCAGCGGGTGCGGCAATCTCGGCGGGGGCCGGGTGGAGGAGATGTACCGCCCCTATATCGAGGGAAAAAAGGAACTGCGGGAAATCAATGAGTCCTATCGTGCGAATTTCGTTCGCGGCTGAATACAATATGTTGGCTAAGATACTGTTAAGTACACCAATATATGTCATTTACGACAAATTAGCATGGTTTTGTCGAAATTTTATTATGATTATTCGACAATTATCCCTTGAAAAACCTGTCCAATCCTGGTAAATTATATGCAGGTCAAACGACAAATGTTGGCTTGTCGTGAAATGTGCAGCCTTGGCTGTAAACTTTATGTAAAAAGGGTTGGAACAAAATGGAAAACAAGGTAACGGTCGTACTGGCAGATGCCAATGAGGAATTTCGGACCATGCTGCGTCAGCGGATGGAGGCCACAGGCGAGTTCCACGTGACGGGCAACACAGGGGACGGGGAACAGGCCCTGGAGCTGGTGCGGCGGCTGCGGCCGCAGCTGCTGGTGACGGACGTGGTGCTGCCGGGCCTGGACGGCTTCGGGCTGCTGCGCCAGCTGAACCAGTCGGGCCAGGGCGCCATGCGGACGATTGTGGTATCCTCCTTCTGCAATAGAAAGACCGTGGCGCGGGCCATGGAAATGGGTGTGTACTTCTTCCTGCCCAAGCCGGTGAATGAGGACTCCCTGCTGGATCTGATGCGCCAGGCTGCCGCGCCGGAGCAGGAGGAGGAACCCTTTGCTCCGGCTCTGGAGGGGATGGTGACTGCCATCATTCACGAGATCGGCGTCCCGGCACACATCAAGGGATACCAGTACCTACGGGAGGCCATCATGATCGCGGTGAATGACATGGACGTGATCAACGCCGTGACAAAGGTACTGTATCCCGAGGTAGCCAAGCGCTTCTGCACCACGCCGTCCCGGGTGGAGCGGGCCATTCGCCACGCCATCGAGGTGGCCTGGGACCGGGGGGACATCGAGACGCTGCAGAAATACTTCGGCTATACGGTAAATTCCGCCAAGGGCAAGCCCACCAACTCCGAGTTCATCGCCATGATCGCCGACCGATTACAGCTGCAGCGGAAGCAGCAGAGGGCGTAGGTCTTGCCAAATCCGCCGGACTGGGGTATAATGGACTCCTGATTACACAAAAGGAGTTTGAGCGATATGACCTATACTTATACCCCCCGGGGCGTCTGTTCCCAGAAAATGACCGTGGAGCTGGAGGACGGCGTGATCAAAAGCGTGAAGGTGGAGGGCGGCTGCAACGGCAATTTGCAGGGCATCAGCCGCCTGGTGGTGGGCATGGACGCCCAGGAGGCCATCAAGCGGATGAAGGGCATCCACTGCGGCCCCAAGCCCACCTCCTGCCCCGACCAGATGGCCCACGCACTGGAGGAGGCCCTGGCGGCTGAGCGGGCATGACAGGGGAGACCTTCTTCCAGCTGCACTATCACCTGACGGACACGGAGCGGCTGTTTGACCTGGCCCAGGGCATCGCGGCCCGGCGGCGCTGGCTGAAAAAGCATGACGCCCGGTGCCGCAGCCTCGGTTGGTATGCCCGGGGACTGCTGCGGCGGGGGATCGCCTTTCTGATCCTGGCGGCGGTGCTGGGGGCCATGACGGTCCTGCTGAAGCTGGGCGGTGTGTCGGGGGCCATGGCCGGGCTTTGCTTCGGCTGCGGCGTGACGGAGCTGGTGCTACGGGGGCAGCTACAGAGAAGCTATCGCCGCAGCTGGCAGCAGTTCCGGCAGCAGAACGGCCCCGATGGCACCGTGAGCTTCGACGCCGACGGCATCCGGGAGGAGAACGAAAAGGGCAGACCCACCCATTTCGACTGGGCGGACTGGGACGTGTGCGTGGTGACCCCCAAGGTCATCGTGCTGACCTTCAAGACCCCGGTGCTGCTGTTTTTCCCCTATTCCCGGGAGGCGGCCATCACCGTGGAGCATGCCGCCCGGGCCTTCGGAAAAGAGGGCGGCCTGGTGTACCGGAAGCGGATTTAAGAACCAAACATGAGCAACAGGCCGGGCAGCGCCCGGCCTGTTGCTTTAATCATCTGTCTTACTTTTTCAGCCGCTTGTCGCACTTCACGGCCAGCTTGGTGCCCACCGTCTGGAACAGCTGCACCAGCAGAATCAGCAGAATCACCGCCGCAAACATCACCAGGTACTTATACCGGTAATAGCCGTAGTCGATGGCGACCTTGCCCAGGCCGCCGCCGCCGATGATACCGCTCATGGCGGAGTAGCCCAGAATGGTGGTCAGGGAGATGGTGACATTCTGGATCAGGGACGGCACGCTTTCCGGGATCATCACCTTGCAGATGATCTGCATGGGCGTTGCGCCCATGCTCTGGGCCGCCTCGATGATGTTGGGGTCCACCTCCCGCAGGCTGCTCTCCACCAGTCTTGCCACAAAGGGGAAGGCCGCCACCACCAGGGGAACGATGGTGGCCGTGGTACCCACGGCGGTGCCGATGATCAGCCGGGACAGGGGAAACACCATGATCATCAGAATCAGGAAGGGGATGGACCGCAGCAGATTGATGATCACATTCAGCACCGACAGCACCGGCTTCGGCAGGGGCAGGACGCCGTCCTTCTCCCCCGCCACCAGCAGCACCCCCAGAGGCAGGCCCAGCAGGATGGCCAGGGCGGTGGACAACACCGTCACATAGAAGGTCTCCCACAGTGCCATGGGAAACTGGGTCAGAAAGGCGGTTTTCAGCTCCGCCAGGGACTCCGCCGTAAACAGATCACTGTACATCCACGCTTACCTCCTCTGCCTGCAAATTGGGGATGGTCCGGAAAAACTGCCAGGCCCGGTCAAACTGGCTGTTGGGGATGCCCAGCAGCATACTGCCGTAAACCTCCTCCGACAGCTTCTGGGTGCTGGCGGAGATGACGTTGGCATAGATGCTCTCCTCCGCCGCCAGCCGGGCCACCATGGGGATGGCCGTGGTCTGGGCACTGCGGAAGATCAGCCGGATGCGCCGCTCCTGGCTGGGGTCGGACACCGCCGCGTCGGCCCCGCCGGGGAACACCAGGTGCCGGGCCGCCTGGGACCTGGGGGCGGAGAACACCGCCGATACCAGGCCGTCCTCCACCACCTCGCCGTCGTCCAGGATGGCCACGTGGGTGCAGATCTCCTTCACCACGCTCATCTGGTGGGTGATGACCACCACGGTGATGCCCAGCTTGCGGTTGATGTCCTGGATCAGCTCCAGAATCTGCCGGGTGGTTTTGGGGTCCAGGGCGCTGGTGGCCTCGTCGCACAGCAGCACCTTGGGATTGGTGGCCAGAGCCCGGGCGATGGCAATGCGCTGCTGCTGACCGCCGGAGAGCTGCGCGGGATAGGCCTGGGCCTTATCCGGCAGCCCCACCAGCTCCAGCAGCTCCCGGGCCTTGGCCTGGGCCTCCCTCCGGCCCACCCCGGCCAGCTCCATGGGGAAGCAGATGTTCTGCAAACAGGTGCGCTGCATCAGCAGGTTGAACCGCTGGAAGATCATGGTGATCTCCCGCCGGGCCGCCCGCAGCTGGGCCGGGGTCATGGCGTCCAGCTGCTGGCCGTTGACGATGACCCGGCCCTCCGTGGGCCGCTCCAGCATATTGATGCAGCGGACCAGAGTGCTCTTGCCTGCGCCGCTCATGCCGATGATGCCATAGATATCCCCGTCGGCGATGGTCAGGGACACGTCCCGCAGGGCGTCCACCCGCCCACCGGCGTTTTCAAAGGTCTTGCTGACATGCTGTAATTCGATCAAGGCTGCTGCCTCCCCTTCTGTTGTTGATAAACGGTTACTTGGAAGCCTTCAGAGCGTCCAGGCTGGTCTGCAGGCCGCCATACAGGCCCATGGGCTCCACATGGATGGCGCTGACGGACACGATGTGGGTGTTGTTCTCGGCGTTGAAGTCCTCCAGATAGGGCAGGTGCTGGAAATAGTTGGCGTCCAGGGTGCCGTCGTCCACCACGGTGTTGGGCACCACATAGTCGTTGTAAACCTGAATGTCCAGGGTGATGTCCTTGGCGGCCAGGATCTCCTTGGCCACCTCCAGGATCTCGGCGTGAGGCGTGGGGGAGGCGGCCACGGTGATGGTCTGGCCCTTCAGGGCGTCGTAATCCACGGAATCGTCATAGCCATTGCCGGGGTTGGTGACGGTGCTGACCACGGAGCCGTTGTACTTGCTCTCGATGAAGCTGGCCACCTGCCGGCTCTCCAGAGCGGCCTTCAGGGCCAGGATCTTGGGGGAATTTTCGTTGCCCTCCTTCACAGCCAGGATGTTGGCATAGGCGGAGGAGGAGCCCTCGATGGCCAGGGAGTCCTTCACGGGGTTCAGCCCGGCGTTGATGGCGTAGTTGGAGTTGATGACGGCGTAGTCGGCGTCCTTCAGCATATCGGGCAGACGGGCGGCCTCGGCCTCCACGATCTCCACGTTATAGGGGTTCTCCACGATGTCGTTCTTGGTGGCGGTGATGCCTGCGCCGTCCCGCAGCTTGATGATGCCGTTTTCCTGCAGCAGCAGCAGGGCCCGGGCCTCGTTGGTGGTGTCGTTGGGAACGGCGATCTTCAGGGAGGCGCTCTTGGAGCCGCAGCCCGTCAGGCCCAGGGCCAGGGACAGGACCAGCGCCAGAACCAGCGCCGTCAGCTTCACGGAAGTCTTTTTCATGATGTATTATCTCCTTGTTATCATTAATTCGGTGATTGGTTGGTTTTCAGAATGGATGGAACGTCCGGCGGCCCGGGGCCACATTCGGTCATCCAGCAGGTTCAGCAGGCCCGGCATCAGGCGCATGGTTTTTCAGCTCCTTTCTTATTCTGCCATGCTTTCGCACAGCAAAAAAACAGCGGAAGGTCATTGACCTTCCGCTGCCGCAAACGCTTCATTCAGGCAGGTGATGAAAGAGAATGACCATTTTTGCCATAGCAAAGCATGCACATGCCGCACATGTGCATCATGGTCATCATCATGCTGTTGTTGCAGAGCAGCTTCGTCATGGCGCATTCCCTTTCTCGCCGCAGGTGCGGCGGTTTTCGTTGACGGGTGCATATTAGCACCATCCGTGCCGTTTGTCAAGGCGTATTTTTCATATTTTTTCATCTTGATGCAAATATTTTCTCGCAGCCCGCCGGGAATAATCTTGCAAAAAAGACCGGTTTTTTCGAATTTTTCCCGTCTGACAAGGGTTTTCTCTTGCCACAGGTTCACAAAATTTTTACAGATTCTTTCTTGCCGGAATGCGGGATTTATGGTATGATAAATACTAATGGTAGAGATTGCGTATCTGCCCGTCAACCCGGACAGGTACGCTATCGTTTTGATGAACGGAATGGATGAAGGAGGAATCGTTTGTTGTCTCGCAAGAAACCTGATCTGTTGACCCAGCAGGCCCGCCTGCGCCGGAAGCACCGGGAAAAGGGCCAGGTCCTGGCCATTTTCCGCAAGCCCATGCGGGAATCCCTGACCTCGGTGCTGCCCATCACGGCCATCGTCCTGCTGCTGTGCTTCACCGTGACCCCGGTGTCCAACAACGCCATGATGGCCTTCCTGGTGGGAAGCCTTCTGCTGATCGTGGGCATGGGGCTGTTTTCCCTGGGCTCCGAGATGTCCATGATCCCCCTGGGCGAGGCCGTGGGTAAGGAAATCACCCGCTCCAAGAAGGTGTGGGTCATCGTGGCCATCAGCTTCCTGATCGGCGTGATCATCACCGTGGCGGAGCCGGACCTGCAGGTTCTGGCCAGTCAGGTTCCCGCCATTGAAAACAATGTCATCATCTGGTCCGTGGCCCTGGGCGTGGGCGTGTTCCTGGTCATCGCTCTGCTGCGTATCCTGCTGGGCATTCCCCTGTCCTATCTGCTCATCGGGTTTTATGCAGTGGTGTTCACCCTGGCCATGTTCGTGTCCCCGGACTTCTGGTCCATCGCCTTTGACTCCGGCGGCGTCACCACCGGCCCCATGACCGTGCCCTTTATCATGGCTCTGGGCGTGGGCGTCAGCGCCGTCCGCAACGACAAGCACGCCGGAGGCGACAGCTTCGGTCTGGTGGCCCTGTGCTCCATCGGCCCCATCCTGACGGTGCTGCTGCTGGGCCTTTTATACAAGCCCGACGGCAGCAGCTACACCCCGGTGACCGTGCCCGACGCCCAGGACACCGTGGAGATGTTCCGCTCCTATACCCACGCTCTGCCGGAGTATTTTAAGGAAATTCTGGTGTCCCTGGCCCCCATTGCCGGGTTCTTCCTGATCTTCCAGCTGCTGACCCGCCGCCTGAACCGGCGGCAGATCATGAGCATGGCGGTGGGCTTCCTGTATACTTATCTGGGCCTGGTGCTGTTCCTGACCGGCGTCAATGTGGGCTTTATGGCCGTGGGCAATTTCCTGGGCAGCAGCATCGCGTCCCTGGACTGCAACTGGGTGCTGATTCCCATCGCTATGGTCATCGGCTATTTCATCGTGGCGGCGGAGCCCGCCGTCCACATCCTCAACCGTCAGGTGGAGGAGATCACCGCCGGCTCCATCCCCGCCAGCGCCATGAACCTGGCCCTGTCGCTGGGCGTGGCGGTGTCGCTGGGCCTGGCCATGATCCGGGTGCTGACGGGTATCTCCATCATGTGGTTCCTGCTGCCGGGCTATGCCCTGAGCCTGATCCTGTCCTTTGTGGTGCCGAAGATCTTCACCTCCATCGCCTTCGACTCCGGCGGCGTGGCCTCCGGTCCCATGACCGCCACCTTCCTGCTGCCCTTCGCCATGGGCGCCTGCGACGCCCTGGGCGGCAACGTGGTCACCGATGCCTTCGGCGTGGTGGCCATGGTGGCCATGACCCCCCTGGTGACCATCCAGCTGCTGGGCGTCAGCTATAAGCGCCGCATCAAGCGCACCGCCCCCGTGGCCGTGGCCGAAGTGGAAGAGATCATCGAGTTGGCATAGGAGGAAACCCAATGAAACGACTGTATCTTATGATCACCATCACCAACCGGGTGGTTGGCTCCGGCCGGTTTGTGGATTTTTACCGGGCCTTCGGCGCGCCGGTGGTGTTCACGGCCCTGGGCCGGGGCACCGCCAGCGACGATGTGCTGAGCTATCTGGGCCTGGAGGCCACGGAAAAGGCCGTGCTGTTCTCCGTGGTGACGCCCGCCTGCAAGGAGACCCTGGTGAAGGAGCTGGTGTCCACCATGCACCTGACCGCCCCCGGCAGCGGCATCGCCGTCTGCCTGCCCCTGAGCAGCATCGGCGGCAAGTCCGCCATGAACTACCTGACCTCCGGCGACCCCTCCAAGGCCCCGGAAATCGACATTGAGGAGGACCATACCATGAAGGAAGCAGCCTATCAGCTGATCGTTGCCATCGCCAACCAGGGCTACACCGATAAGGTCATGGAGGCGGCCCGTTCCGCCGGAGCCCGTGGCGGCACCATTGTCCATACCCGCTCCACCGGCGCCGAGGACGCCGGGAAGTTCTTCGGCATGTCCATTGCCGAGGAGCGGGAGATGATCTTCATCGTGGCCCCCACCGGCGAGAAAAACGCCATCATGCAGGCCATCATGGCCCAGGCCGGCCCCAGCACCAAGGCCCAGGCCATCACCCTGAGCCTGGCCCTGGAGGACGTGGTGGGCCTGTTCACCACCAACCCGGACCAATAATCCCCTGCGCACCGCCGCCCCCGGTTTCCCGGGGGCGGTTTTTTCGCCCAGCCGGGCATCTGCGGCAAAAAAATCCCGCACCGGTTGGCTTAACAGTGATAAGGAACTACGGTAAAAACGGTCTATGATGGGGAGGCTTTTATTCCCCTCAATCCACGCGGCACGAAAGATTCAAGGGCACTTTCTGCCGGTAATCCGGTCTGCGAGGCCGGGCTGGCTACCTGCACGGCATGGAGATCGCCAATGAACTGACCGATATCGATGATCAGCTTTCAAAACTGGATCTTTTGTGGCTGGACGAACAGCGCCGCACAATTGCTGCGCTCGGGGACGAAATCATAGCGCTGAATAAAGAAAAAGAGCAGAAAGGAATTCAGATCGGCCAGCACAAGGAACGTATTCGCCAGTTGGACTATGAGGTGCTGCCGGATCATTACCAGCAGCTATCTTATATGGAAGACCGCCTGCAAGATGAATTCCCTGTTGAATATCAGGAAAGCATCGGTCTTCCCAGATATCAGCAGGAGCTCGCCCGCCTGAAACGCGCAGACATCGTCCATAAGAACTTCAGCAGCCGTTTGGAGCAGAGCGTAAAGGAACAGGATACTGCCCGGAAAAAGCTTTTCATTGCACGTAGGGAGTATGCGGACCGGTTTAAGCCATGTTCCTTCCGTGTGGAAGCCATGGATAATGATGAGTTTGAATCGGAGCGGAGGCTCTTGGAGGAAAGTGAGCTGCCCAAATACCGGGAAAAGATCAACGCTGCCCGAGAGAGTGCGATGGAACAGTTCCAGAATGATTTTCTGGCCAAATTGAAGTCCAGCATCGACCAAGTGCAGGATCAGGTGAAGAATCTAAATTGCGCACTGCGTCAGGCTCAATTCGGAACGGGCAGTTATCAGTTCCGTGTGGAGCGTAATCCGGATTATGCAGAGTATTATGACATGATTATGGATCCGGAGCTTATGGAAGGCGATGTAGGGTTGTTCGCACGGCCTTTCCAGGATAAATATGGCCAGCTGATAGAGAAGGTGTTCAGCCAGATCACTACGGCGGATGATACACAGTTAAATGCGAGAAAACAAAGCGAGCTGCAGGAAAATATCCAACGATATACCGATTTTAGGACATACCTGAAGTTTGACCTGGAAACCACGGATCAAAACGGAACAAAGCAGCTGCTTTCTCAGACCTTGAACACAAAGTCCGGCGGTGAAACACAGACTCCGTTTTATATTGCGGTTCTGGCTTCCTTCGCTCAGCTCTACCGTGTGAACGATACATCCAGTTTCGGCAACACCGTCCGATTGGCAGTGTTTGATGAGGCATTTAACAATATGGATGACGAGAGGATCGGGGCAGTTCTTGAGTTTATGAACAGACTGCCGCTTCAGATCGTGATCGCAGCGCCGCCGGATAAAATCCAGTATATCGGTCCGAAAATGCAGGAGACATTATTAGTACTGACAGACGATAAAGTAAGCTTCGTGGAGGAGTATCGTTATGCATCCGGTCGAAAATAAGATATTGAATTATCTTCTGGACAAATACGAAAACAGTAAGCTTTCCAGAGGAGAAAACCAAAGAGCGATTCATATTGCATTTCCGTTCAATAAGAAGACGATGCCAAAGTATTTCGATGAGAGCTCGCTTGAGATAGAAACCATTCACGCAGCCGCAGAACAGATGGAGCGTGAGGGACTGGTCGCAATCGCATGGAAAAACCAGAAGCCCGGATATATTATCGAGAAGCTTGTACTCTGTGAGGATCATGTGGAAGAGGCATATGAGAGGCTTGGCAGGAAGCCGAAGAGGGAAGCTGAGGCACGTACAAAACAGATTTTGGAGCAGTTTTATCAGAAAACGCAGGGTGAGATAACAAGAAGCTTTTTGTCCCGCATGATAACGCGGCTGGAAAGCGAACAGTCAGTAAAAGAATATCTCGACATTATGGATCACAGGAAAACAGAACAACTGATTGACACTTTAGATAAAGTAGAGCAGAACAGGAAAGAATGTTATATCAGGGAATTTTCCATAGAACATTTTCATGACAGCAAAGTATTCGAGACACTGATCCCAAAAATCTGTAAAATATTCCGGGAGGAAAATGAAGAACTGACAGGATTTGAAAATGAAGAAATTCTTGCGGAGTATCAGATTTATAAAACGCCGGGCTATGTGTATATGAAGGGAAACGTACAGATTTACAGCGCCGGAAAGCAGGCTGCAGATATCAGTGCTTTCCCGGAAGGAATCGCTGTTGCGGTGGGGAGTGAGGAGGATGTACCAGATATCTGTCCGGATCAGACGATTGATAAAGTATTCACAATTGAAAATCTGACTTCTTTTTACCGTTTTAAACAGGAACACAGTCTGGTGATCTATCTTGGCGGTTATCATAATCGCAGCAGACGAAATCTGCTGATGCAGATTTATCAGAAATTGCCGGATGCACAATATTATCATTTTGGAGATTTGGATGCAGGCGGATTTTATATTTTAGAACACTTGAAAAGAAAAACAGGGATCCCATTTCAAATGTTTCAAATGGACATTGAAACATTGAAAAAGTATGAGGATTATGCGAAACCATTGACAGAAAACGACAAAAAGCGGTTGATGCAGTTAGAAAAAATGGAACTGCCGGACGAAGAGAGAAAACTCATCACTTATATGTTACAAAAAGGAATAAAGCTGGAACAGGAATGTATTTCCAAATCCCAGTAAGGAGCATAGATCATGTGGAAACTAAAACAGATTTTTGATGGAGAATACGGCTGCGAAGAGCGGCAGCCGGGAGAAAAAGAAAAATGTCTTGTGATTCTCGCAAATGAAGAGGGAGAAGAAAAGACATTTGAGGCGAATGAGGACTGGATTGCGGCAATCGAAAAACTGTCAGCAAATCCGCTCATGAAAATAATTATCAGTAAGCCGATGGCGAAAGACTGCCAGTACAAAAAGATCGTGGTGGAGAAGAAAGGCGATGGCTATCAGGCGGCAAAGTATACAGAGAAACAGGTGTTTCACGATAATTTTGGCGCAGAAGATCTGCAGGGCTTTTTGATGGAAGCCATACATGATACATTCCTGCAGGTAAATGCATGGGATGAGAAAAGAGAATACAGTCTTCTGATCTCAAAGAAAGGTGCGGTGACACTCAGGGCGAAAGCTTCAAAAGAAGCACCAGACACAGTCACAGAACATAACCGGAAGAAAAATTATATTTTGGATGAGGGACAGGTGATCCCTCCGCTGGTGGAT
>OIWV01002720.1_pt1 | contig 12432 bp, 9 predicted proteins | sample 1587751 | NCBI WGS metagenome assembly OIWV01 (sample SAMEA3888913, study PRJEB22519) | human gut metagenome | biome: human gut; feature: human-associated habitat; material: faeces | place: Denmark | collected 2010
AAAAAGAAATCGCGGATCTGCTGGAAATTTATCTGATCAGCGATGGATTTCAGGTATTAAAAGCGTACAGTGCAAAAGAGGGACTCCGCATTCTGGAGGAGAAAAAAATCGACCTGGTGCTGCTCGATGTGATGATGCCGGATATGGACGGTATTGCGATGTGCCGCCGCATCCGGGAGACGAACAACATTCCGATCATCATGGTAAGTGCCAAAACGCAGGATATCGACAAGATCGTCGGTCTGTCAACGGGAGCAGACGATTACGTGGCAAAACCGTTCAATCCGCTGGAGCTGATGGCGCGTGTAAAATCCCAGCTCCGCCGCTACCGCGAACTGAATCCGTCGAAGCCGCACGAGCGCCAGGAAGTGATTTCCTTAAAGCATCTGGAAATCAACAAGGTAACCCATCAGGTTGTCTGCTACGGAGAAAGCATCAAGCTGACACCGATTGAATTTGATATTCTGTATCTGCTGGCCTCCAACCCGGGCCGCGTGTTCGGTACAGACGAAATTTTCGAGCGCGTCTGGCATGAAAAATTCTATGAGGCGAACAACACGGTTATGGTACATATCCGCCGTCTGCGCGGAAAAATGAAAGACGACACAAGAGAAGATAAGATTATTACAACAGTCTGGGGAGTGGGATACAAAATTGAAGCCTGATTTTATAAAAAACTTCAGCCAGAGGATGATCTTTGATCTGATTGTAAGTGCACTTGTCACGGTGCTTGTAGTGACGCTTACCGACGGGATTCTGACCTTTTTCGGCAATGGACTGATGAACATCGGTTACCGGAGCGCCTGGATCGGACCGGGAGGCCTCCGCCCATCGGTGCGGACGATGATTCTGACGGCGGCTGCGCTGCTTTCGTTCTGCCTGACCTTTTATTTCCTGATGCGCGAAACCATCCGATACATTGGGAAGATTCTGGAAAAGGTAAAGGAGATATCAGCAGGGGATTTTGATCATCCGATCGAGGTAAAGGGAAATGACGAGTTTTCTGTGATGGCGGAGAACTTAAATACGATGCAGCAGAATATCAAGGAAATTATGGAACGGGAACGGATCGCGGAGCATACGAAAAACGATCTCGTCTCATCCGTGGCACATGACCTCCGTACGCCGCTGACTTCGATTATCGGCTATCTCGGCTGGGTGCGCACGCGGACGGATCTGGATGAGGAGACGAGAAATCATTATATCGATATTGCCTATCAGAAAGCACTCCGTCTGGAGCAGCTCACGAACGAGCTGTTTGGATTCGTCAAGCTGGAGCACAAAGAGATGCAGCTGCATCTCGGAAAACTTGATCTGGTGCAGCTGATGGAGCAGATGCTCCTTGTCCGCCAGCATATAGATACTGGCCGCAATCGAGGTGAAGATCGCCACAAAGTTCGATGCCACGCTGCCGATGCTGGCCACGATCTGCGGCATGGCGGCGCTGGCCATGCTGTAGATTTCCTTGACCATCGCCTCGGAATCGTCCAGCACTTTTGTGGCCGACGACAGGTCAACGCCGAAGCGCTCCTGAGCCATGCCCAGCATATCCTGTACGCTCTGTATGTAGCTTGGGAAGTTCGTAAACAGCATGGCGATGCTGTCCACGATCTGCGGGATGACCAGCCATGCCAGCAGCACAAGCAGCAGAATTGCCACCAGATACGCCAGAAGAATCGCGAATCCGCGCGTCTTTTTCTTCTCTTTAAACAGCTTTGTGTAGAAGAACTTGACCATCGGGTCAAGCACATAGGCAATGACTATGCCGCCCGCAAACGGCGACACGATGCCGATAAACACACCGATTTTCCCCAGAAAGTACCCCAGATTGTTCAAAGTCAGATACAGCGCAATACAGGCCCCGACCACGCAGAACCAGTCCAGCATCGTCTCCGGCTTTTTGGTCCAGATATGTTCCTCTTTCAAATGCTCCGCTCCTTTTACATCATTTTACAAGAGTATTGTACGCTATGCACGCCTGTATTGCAAGGAATAACTTGTTAATTTTCTTGCGGCCCGCCTGGTAAATTCCGGCGCGGCTCACCGTTTTCATCCAGGCCGCGGGCCGTCAGCCCTGCCCCGACAGCCTGTTTGAGCAGCGCCGCCAGCACGGCCAGCGTCGGCACGCCCAGCACCATGCCCGGGATGCCGAACCACGCCCCGCCCACCACGATGGCCAACAGCACGCCCAGCCCCGGCAGGCCGGTGGCCCCGCCCAGAATGCGCGGCGCAATAAAGTTGCCGTCCACCTGCTGGACCACAAAAATAATGATGGCAAATTCTGCCGCCTTCCAGGGCAATTCCAGCAGCAGGATGATGAGCCCCGGCACCGCACCGAGAAACGGCCCCAGCACCGGGACAATGTTTGTCACGCCGACCAGCACGGCCAGCAGCGGCGCGTATTCCAGCCCGAAGATCGACATCAGCGCAAATGTTTCCCCGCCCACGAGCAGGGCGTCCACCAGCTGCCCGCCGATGTAGCCGCTGAAAATTTTGTTGGCAAGACGGCAGATTCCCAGCACACTGCCCGCGGCACGCGGCGGCAGCGCCGCGTGCAGACACGCCCGGGCCGCGCGGAGCAGCGCCTCCTTGCCGGAGAGCAGGTAGATGCTGGCGGCCAGTGCCACCACGGCGTTGCCCGCAGCCCCCGCCGCGCCGGAGACGAAATCCGCCGCCGCACGCGCCGCACTGTGGGACAAACCGCCGAACCAATTTTGCAGTGCCGTGCCCACCATCTGCACAAGCTGTTCCGCCGTGGCCGTATCGATGCCGAACGTATTTTGCACCCAGACCAGCAGGCCGCGGATGGTCTCCTCATACGCACCGAGCCGCCCGGCAAAGGTCGTCACGCTCTGCACGAGCTGCGGGACGACGAGCGCCGCCAGCAGCGCCAGCGCACCGAAAAACAGCGCATAGCTGACGGCCATCGCCCCGCCGCGCCTGCCGCCAAAGAGCTTTTGCGCAAAAAAGCGCGTGGGTATGTCCAGTACATAGGCCAGCAGCAGCCCCCAGCCAAACGGTGCCAGCAGCCCGAGAAACGCCCCGGCCCCGCGCAGCACACCCGGCAGCCAGTCTGCCGCGGCAAACACCGCCGCGACGCCCGCCGCCAGCAGCAGCCAGTCCTTCATCGTGTGGGGTGTGCGGTCAAAACAGTTTTTCATTGTCGCTCCTCCTGTTTTGTGGTACACTGTTTACAGCGCATACTTTGTTCATCTTACCTGCTTCTGTTATACCACTTTTTTCCAAAAGGTAAAGAGCCGTACGATTGGAAATTACAATAATTTACGGAAAACCGATGTTTTTCGTGAAAATTCTCGTCAGCGCCCGCCTGCCGGGCGCGTCGGTGCTGTAGGGGGCGGCGTCCCCGACGCCCCGGGCACTTTGCTGCAGCCGCACACATCCCGGCGGCATGAGGGCATGCCGCCCTACATCCCCCCTTACAAGCAAACCGTAGGGCGGGGTGCCCTCCCCCCGCCGCGGAGGGGGCAAGACCCCTCCCTGCAAAGCCGCTCGAAGGAGGGCTGCAATCCTTTGCACTTTTCCTGCAGTTTTGTAAAATTTCTTCGGCAATCTTGACAGAATACCGTCATAATGTTAAAGTGGACACAAAGCCGCTTTCTGTCCCTGAAAGGAGATTTCCATGTGGTTTGATACGATTTTATGGCTGGTTGCCATCGTGGCGTTCATCATGGTCGAGGCCGCCACAACGGCGCTTGTCTCGGTCTGGTTTGCGGTGGGCGCTGCCGCGGCCATGCTGGTCAGCTTTTTTAATGTCGGCTTTGGCTGGCAGATGCTTGTTTTTGCCGTTGTATCGGCCATTACGCTCGGCCTGATGCTGCCCCGGCTCATCAGTCGGCGCGGCGCGCACCGTGCCCCTGTCACGAACGGCTCGCCGCTGACCATCGGCAAGCAGGGCGTTGTGCTTGTGGACATTGAGCCCGGCCTTCCGGGCCGGGTCCGCGTGGACGGCCTGGACTGGCAGGCCCGCGCCGAGGTCACACTCCCGCAGGGCACCCGCTGCAAGGTCGTGGCCGTGGACGGTGCGATTCTTATTGTCGCTCCCGTGACCGCTGACGCGGCTGCGGTTTAAATCACAAAGGAAAAAGGAGGACCCCCAAATGCTGTTAGTCTTTGCCATCCTGCTCATCATTATTCTGGTGGTTTTGGTGCGCTGCATCGTTATTGTGCCGCAGTCCAACGCCTATGTCACCGAATGGCTCGGCGTCTACAAGGATACCTGGGGCGCGGGCCTGCACATCCGCACGCCGTTTGTCGAGCGCATCTCCCGCAAGGTCTCGCTGAAGGAGGAGGCCGCCGACTTCCCGCCGCAGCCTGTCATCACCCGCGACAACGTCACGATGATGATCGACACCGTCGTTTTCTTTCAGGTGTTTGACGCCAAGATGTACGCCTACGGCGTGAACCGCCCGATCCAGGCCATCGAGAACCTGTCCGCCACGACGCTGCGTGACATCATCGGCTCGATGACGCTGGACGAGACCCTGACGAGCCGCGACCTCATCAACACGAAGATCACCGCCAGCCTTGACGAGGCCACGGACCGCTGGGGCATCAAGGTCAACCGCGTCGAGCTGAAAAACATCGAGCCGCCGGTGGAGATCCGCCAGGCCATGGAGAAACAGATGAAGGCGGACCGCGAGAAGCGCGCCTCCATCCTGCTGGCCGAGGGCGAAAAGCAGGCTGCTATCACCCGCGCCGAGGGCGAAAAGGAGTCCGCCATCCTGCGCGCCGAGGCCGTGAAGCAGCAGCGCATCCGCGAGGCTGAGGGCGAAGCCGAAGCCCTGCTGACCGTCCAGAAGGCACAGGCCGATGCCATCCGCATGATCAACGAGGCGAACCCCAACCACAACTATCTGGCCCTGCGCAGCATGGAGGCCATGGAGAAGGTCGCTGACGGCAAGGCCACCAAGCTGATCGTGCCCAGCGACATGCAGAATCTCGCCGCAACCGTGTCCGCGATCAAGGAGATTTCCGGCGAAGTGACCGAATAAAATTTTACATTCTGTTTTCCCTGCCCGCGGTGTTCTGCCGCGGGCAGTTTTTGTGGGGACGAACGCCGGCGGCAAGGCGCGAAAGCCCCGCCCGCACTGCTCCTTTCCCGCAATTTTTTCTTGCGTTTTTCACAAAATCAGGTTATACTATAAGCAGAATAGTATGCCTTTTTGCGCATACTACATAAAATATTGTGAGGTGTATCAGTATGAAGGAACCTATGGTCATCACTATGGCGCGTGAGTACGCATCCGGCGGCAGCGAGATTGCACAGGCCGTTGCCGACAAGCTGGGTATTCCCTTATATAATAAGGAGCTGATCACCCTTGCCGCCAAAAAGAGTGGTCTGACCGAGGAGGCCATTGCCGCCAGCGAGAACCAGCGCAGCGGCAGCCTGATCTACAGCCTGTACATGATGGGCAACACGATGCCCCTGGCTGACCAGGTCTACATTTTGCAGAGCAACGTCATCAAGGAGCTGGCCGCCGAGGGCCCCTGCGTCATTCTGGGCCGCTGCGGTGACTACGTCCTGCGTGAGCGCCCCAACGTGCTGCGCACCTTTGTCTACGCGCCGCTGGAGACCCGCATCCAGTTTGCCAAGAGCCGCCCCGACGCCAAGGACATGCCGGACCGCCTGTGGGAGACCCAGCTGGCCAAGCATGACCGCGCCCGTGCAAGCTACTACAACTATTACACCGAGAACCGCTGGGGCGAGGCCAAGAACTACGATCTGTGCCTGAATGCGACCCTGGGCCGCGAGGCCTGCGCCGACCTGATCGTGGCCGCCGCCAGGGCTATGCAGGAAGCCGACAAGTAAAAAGGAGCCTTTCACTATGCTGCGCTATGTCAAAAACGGAATGCTGCTGTTGAGCGTCGCGTATATCGTCATCGGTATGCTGCTGCTCATCATGCCCGAGACCAGTCTGCTCTGGATCTGCAACATTTTTGGTGTTGTGGTGCTTGTCACCGGCATTGTCTGCCTGGTCCAGTATGCCCGCATCCGCGGCACCGGATTTACCGCGCCGTTCATGCTGGTGGGCGGCGTCATCACGGCGGGGCTGGGCATCTTCACGCTGGCAAAGCCGCAGGTAGTGACCAGCTTTCTGCCCATTGTGTTCGGCATCTTCATCGTCGTTGACGGCCTGAGCCGCATCGGTACCGCCATTGACCTTGCCAAGCGCAAGGGGCAGAAATGGTGGTTGCTGCTGCTGTTCAGCATCGTATCCGTTGCCCTGGGCGTACTGCTGGTGCTGCACCCGTTTGATGCGGCGGTCAGCGCCGTCATGCTCTGCGGCATCCTGCTGATCGCCGAAGGTGCGCTGAATTTAGGCTGCATTCTCTACGCCGCCATGGAACTGCGCACACTGGACCGCATGGCCTCTGCCGCCGCCAATGCGGCCTTGGGTGCCATCGGCGACGCCCTGGACGAGGCCGAAGCCGCCGAGCGCGATGTCGGCAGCGACGGCCCTGTGGTGTACGACGCCGAGAGCAAGGATGTGTCGGAGGACGGTGAATAACCGTTCCGTGACACCGTAGGGGCGCATTCTATATGCGCCCGCAGCGCCGTGCCATCAGCAAACGGGCACGGGCGGATATAGAATCCGCCCCTACAAGCTCCGTTTGTCCTTATTTTGTTTCCCGCGCGAAGGATCGCGAGTTATGTTTAAAGGAGAGAACCCCTATCCATGTATGACCTTATCATCGTAGGCGCCGGCCCTGCCGGCATTTTCACCGCACTGGAGCTGCTGCGTAAGAGCAGCACCCCCCACAAAATTTTGCTCGTCGAAAAGGGCAAGCCTGTGGAAAAGCGCCACTGCCCCAAGGATAAAACCGGCGTCTGCGTAAACTGCAAGCCGACCTGTGCCATCACTACCGGCTTTTCCGGCGCGGGCGCATTCTCGGACGGCAAGCTGTCCCTGTCCTATCAGGTCGGCGGCGAACTGCCCGACCTGATAGGCGAGGATTTCGCGCAGGAGCTTATTGACTACACCGATAAAATTTACCTCGAGTTTGGCGCCGACCCGAAGGTCGAGGGCATCTACGAGGGTCCCGACATCAAGGACATCCGCAAGCGCGCCATTCAGGCGGGTCTGCAGCTCGTTGACTGCCCCATCCGCCATCTGGGCACCGAGAAGGCCCAGCAGCTCTACCTGAACATCCAGAACTATCTGGCCGACGCCGGTGTTGAGATGCTGTTCAGTACCGAGTGCGAGAACATCATCCTCGAGGGTTCCGTCTGCAAGGGCGTCCGCCTGCGCGAGAAGGACGGCGTCCGCGACGTCTACGCCAAGCAGGTCGTTATTGCCACGGGCCGCCGCGGTGCGGACTGGCTGGAAAAGATCTGCGCCGAGCACAACATTGCCCACAAGCCAGGCACCGTTGACATCGGCGTCCGTGTTGAGTGCCGCAACGAGATCATGGAGAAGATCAACAAGGTCCTGTATGAGGGCAAGCTGATCGGCTACCCGGCCCCGTGGCGCAACAAGGTGCGCACCTTCTGCCAGAACCCCGGCGGCTTCGTTGCGCAGGAGAACTACGACAACGATCTGGCCGTCGTCAACGGCCACAGCTTCAAGGAGAAGAAGAGCAACAACACAAACCTGGCCATTCTGGTCAGCCACAACTTCACCGAGCCGTTCAACCAGCCCATCGCCTACGCGCAGAAGGTCGGTGAGCTGACGAACATGCTGGGCGCGGGCCACATTCTGGTGCAGCGCTACGGCGATATTCTGGACGGCAAGCGCACTTGGGCCAACGAGCTGGCCCGCACGAACGTCCGCCCGACGCTGAAGGACGCCGTGGCCGGTGACATCACCGCCGCCATGCCCTACCGCGCCATGGTCAACATCATCGAGTTCATCAAGATGATGGACGAGGTCGTGCCCGGCTTTGCCAGCCCCGAAACGCTGCTGTACAGCCCTGAGCTGAAGTTCTACTCCAACAAGGTCAAGATGGACACCGACTTGGAGACGAACATTGCGGGTCTGCACTGCCTGGGCGATTCCTCCGGCTGGACCCGTGGCCTGATGATGGCCTCCGTCATGGGCGTCCTGATGGGCCGCAAGCTGATGGAGAAGCACGAGTTCTGATTTTTCGGGACGCGGGTGTTCTTTTCTTAGAAGAAAAGAACCAAAAGAATTTTAAACAAACGCATGGGGAGAGTGCCGGAGGCGGTGCTCTCCCCTTTTTTGCAGGCGGCGAGTGGCGACGGCATAAGGGCATGCCGCCCTACGCACTCACTTTATGTCATTCGTAGGTCGGGATGCCCCCATCTCGCCGCGGGCAGGCATCCACTTTACTGCCAGCCTGTAGGGGGCGGCATCCCCGACGCCCCGCGTCCACTTCCCGCAAAAAAATTGCAAAAATCTCCAAAACACCCGCTCCGTGTGACAACTTTGCAACATCCGGGGTGTAGGATAGGGGCAAACCAGGCACAGAAAGGAGCTTTGAGGATGAAAAAAGTAGCTTTATTATTGGCGGCAGCCATGCTGGCGCTGGCCGGATGCGCGTCTGCGGGCGATACCGCGGCGGCAGCTTCGGAGGCCGCACCGGCGGAGAGTACGGCGGAGAGCGCCGCGGCGGAGGACAGCACAGAAGCGGCGCTGCCGGGTGAGCCGCACCCCCTCTCGGCCAATAGCGCCTGCGCGGTCAGCGGCAGCAGCGTCTATGTGGCGGTCCCCCACTTTTCAAGCAGTGAGGATCGTCTCGGTAATTTTGATCACAGCACCGTGTATAAAACAGACCTTACCACCGGGCAGACCTATGAGATGTACCGCACGGACTCCATTCTTACGTCCGCGCCGCTGGTCATAGACGACACGCTGTATTTCATCTGTTACGACGGCGGTATGCTGGCCCTGCCGACGGCGGGCGGTGAGGCGCGCGTGCTGCCGTTCTCCTACGACGACTGGGAGCCTGTTTTTTACGCGGGTCACTACCTCTACTTCCGGAGCCTCAGCGCCGCGCCGTTCTGCCGCACCGGCGGTATGCGGTTTGACCTGCAGACCGGGGAGACCGCGCCGTGGAATATCCCGGTGGAGACAAAGTACATTCCCGATGTCGTCGGGGACGCGCTGCTGCTCTGCCGCGTTGTCTCGGATTATCCGGTGCCCTACCCGGACGACGACGAGATGTCCCAGGCGCTTTTGCAGAACACCACGCTGGAATACACCCTGGCCGACCCCGCGACGGGCGCGGTGCGGCAGACCTGCTTTACCCTCCCCTATGACATACCGCAGCCGGGGAACCTTACGGTCTACACCTACCTTGGCAAGTGCGGCAGTGACTTCTATTTCCGCGCAGACCAGTGCGACGATGAGTACGCTTTGGTTTCCCAGTCCGTGCTGCGCATCGGCACGGACGGCACCCGGACCGACCTTGGCATTACCAAAACGCCGGATTACCTGGATTACTGTGCGGTTTTGCAGGGCGATGAGGTGCGCTGGCTCCTGACCCGCGGCACCGACGGCATCTATCTGATTTACGACACGCAAGGCCATGAGATTGGCCGCAACGAGCGGCCTGCCGGGCTGGAGGCCTTCTTCCCGCTTTGTATGCTGGACGACGGGCGCCTGCTGATGGTCGTCGGCTACGACTGGGAGCACGACAGCGCGGCCCGGTACGCCGTGATGGACGCCGACGAATTTCTGAACGGCGGGTCGGCATACCGCGAGATGACGTTTGCGGAGTGAGTGTCATTGCCCGGACGGCTTCTGTTGGGCGGGAGCGGGCACGGGTCGTCGGGGACGCCGACCCCTACGGGTGACCCGCAAGGTGGATGTCTGCCTGGCGGCGGGGTGAGGGCCCCCCGCCCTACAGGGAACGGCATGGTAACCGTAGGGGCCGATGCCCGCACCGTTCCCGCCGCAAAGCGCACAGACTGTAGGGCGGCATGCCCCCATGCCGCCGGGAATCTTTCCGCCGCCGCAATGCTCCCGGGTTGCCGGGAGCGCCGACCCCTGCAACAACCCGTAAAACATAAAAACAAAATATTTTATCAAATCTTCTTTCCGTGTAACAACTCGGACACAACCGGGGTGTAAGCTGGTCACAAATGAAAAGTTGAAAGGAGCCTGTGTTATGAAACGACTAGCCTTTGTCCTTGCTGCCGCGCTGTTCGCCCTGACCGCCTGCACCTCGGCGGCGGAAACTGCAACTGCCGCAGAACCCGCCACCACGCCCGAAACCACCACCGAACCGACAAGCAAGCCCGCTGCGGCGGAGACCGGCCCACTCTATACTTACAGCCACCGCTATGCGCAGGATGTTGTCTATGATGTCATGCCTGCCTTTAATGACCAGTTGGACCACATCGGAACGAACGTTTACAAAAACGACCTGAACGCCGGGCAGGTTTCGCTGTTTTACAGTTGCGACGACTGCTGCATCGCCGACCCCTATGTGACGAGCGACGCGGTGTACCTGCTCACCTACAATAGAGACCGCGACAACAAAATCATTGCCCTGTCCCGTGACGGCACCAAAACCCACGAGATTCCCTTTGACCCATACGCCTCGATCGTTGTCTTATACAGCGACCGTTATTTTTATTGCATGGACGGTCATGCCCCCTATGATACCGCAAGCGGGTTCCGCATTGACTTGCAGACCGGCGAGACAACACCCTGGAACTTGCCCGCCGAGACAACTGGCGCACAGGACGCCGCCGGTAATTTTGCCGTGACTGCGCGTCTCATTTCGGACCAGCCTGTTCCATTCACAAGTGACCCGGAAATTTCCGACGCTCTTTTGCAGAACTCTATGCTTGAGTACGACCTGACGGATGCCACAACCGGAAAGCCCACCACGAAAATTGCAGAGTTTCCGTATAAAGGTACAGACGACGGCAGCGGCTATGTCTATTACACCTACCTTGGGAAATCCGGAGACGATTTCTACTTCACCGGCGAGCACTCCCGGTCGTCTGAGGAGGGCATTAAAATGTCTGTGCTCCGTGTGGGCAGCGATGGCACGCAGGAAGATTTAGGGCTTATGATCCATGTGTCTCTTCGCGAATTGCGCCAAAACGGAGAGATTCAGTGGCTTTTCGCAATGAGCAGCAACCCGGGCACCCTCACGGTATACGACCTGCAAGGTACAGAGATTGCGAAGGTAAACCCGCCCGCCGGGGTATCGTCTTACTATCCTGTTTCCATGCTGGACGATGGTCGGTTGCTGCTAAACATCGGCTACGATCTCGATCACGACTACATGACCCGATACGCTACCATCGACCCCGACGCATTTTTGAGCGGGAGTACCGAGTATACCGAGATGGAATTTGTCGGATAAAGGGTTGCCCCCTGCGGCGGGGTGAGGGCACCCCGCCCTACAAGTCACGATGCGGTAGGCCGTAGGGCGGCATGCCCCCATGCCGCCGGGGACATTCCCGCCGCCGCAAGGTTCCCGGGTCGTCGAGGACGCCGCCCCCTACAACGGTGGGCGCGGCTGCGGCGGCCAGAGGACTGGCCGCCCTACAACATGCCATTCATAAAATAAAACCCAGCCCCCGCAATGTTTTCCACATTGCGGGGGCTGGGTTGTTTAAAACTTTAAGACATGAACCGATCCTTCAGGTTCTTGAAGAAGCTCTTACGCTTCTCGTAGTTCTCGTCCTTCAGGCTGTCCTCAAAGGCCTTCAGGGCTTCGCGCTGGGTGCGGTTCAGCTTCTTGGGGATCTCCACATCCACAATGACGTACTGGTCACCGCGTCCGCGCCCGTTCAGGTACTGGATGCCCTGGCCGCGCAGGCGGAACTTCGTGCCGCTCTGGGTGCCCTCGGGAATCTTCTGAACGACCTTGCCGTCCACGGTGGGGACCTCAATTTCAGCGCCCAGCACAGCCTGGGAGTAGGTAATGGGCACGCGGACGTACACATCGTAGCCGTCGCGCTCAAACACGGCGTCGGGCTTGACCGTCACATGGACGATCACGTCGCCCGCGGGGCCGCCGTTCGTACCGGCGTCGCCCTGGCCGCGCAGCGCAATGTTCTGGTCGTCGTCGATACCAGCGGGGATCTTGACCTCCAGCGTCTTGCGGGCACTGGTCTTGCCGGTGCCGCGGCAGGTCTTGCAGGGGTTCTTGATGATGGTGCCGCGTCCGCCGCAGTGCGGGCAGGGCTGCTGGCTCTGCATCACACCAAACGGCGTGCGCTGCTGGGTCACGACATAGCCGCGGCCACCGCACTCGGTACAGGTCTCGGGGCTGGAGCCGGGCGCACAGCCGTTGCCGCCGCAGTCCGGGCAGGTCTGCTGACGGTTCAGCGTGACCTTTTTGGCGCAGCCGTGGGCGGCCTCCTCAAAGGTCAGGATCACATTGGCCTGAATGTCATGGCCCTTGCGCGGCGCGTTGGGGTTGGAGCGGGTCGAGCCGCCGAAGCCGCCAAAGCCGCCGCCGAAGATATCGCCAAAAATGTCGCCC
>OIWV01002723.1_pt1 | contig 12428 bp, 9 predicted proteins | sample 1587751 | NCBI WGS metagenome assembly OIWV01 (sample SAMEA3888913, study PRJEB22519) | human gut metagenome | biome: human gut; feature: human-associated habitat; material: faeces | place: Denmark | collected 2010
TGGATTCCGTCAATCTGTGCGATGTTGATTCTACCGCCGCCAATCGACTCTCCGATGACCTCTAACGTCCTTCCCGTTTCCCCGGTAAGATAAATCTGTGCGGAGTTCGGGTGGGCTTCCCGCAGCTGTGCCGTGCCGAAAGTAATTTCAATTCCTTTTTGTGCTGCAATTTTTAAGCTGTCCGGAATCCGTATATCGTCCGGTACCATGCCAAGAAGTCCTGCCACTAAGGCTTTCTGTGTTCCGTGTCCCTTTCCTGTCGCAAGAAATGAACCGTATAATAAAATCGCTGCTTTTTTCACCGGCTCTCCGAGCAATTTTCCCGAAATATAGCCGATTCTTACCGCTCCCGCCGTGTGGGAGCTGGACGGTCCGACCATGACCGGCCCGATGATGTCAAAAATGTTCATAAGATACTCCGTTTTTTATTCCATTTTTTTCTCAATTGCCTCAATAACGGTCTTTAATGCTTTGATTCTCGCATATTTTTTGTCATTGGACTCTAAAATGTGCCACGGCGCATAGACTGTATTGGTCTTTTGCAGCATTTCATTGACTGCTTCCTCATACAAATCCCATTTTTCACGGTTGCGCCAGTCCTCGTCTGTAATCTTCCAACGTTTTTCCGGTGTATTTTCACGTTCCTTAAAACGTGCAAGCTGTGTATCCTTATCAATCTGCACCCAGAATTTTACAATAACTGCATTCCAGTCTGCCAGCTCTTTTTCAAATTCATTAATTTCCACATAGGCTCTCTGCCAGTCATTTTCACTGCAAAAGCCCTCCAGCCGTTCAACCATGACACGGCCGTACCATGTTCTGTCAAATATCGCAACATGTCCGGTCTTTGGCAGTCTGTTCCAAAAACGCCACAGATAATGTCTTGCCTTTTCATGCGGTTCTGGACTTGCAATCGGGTGTACTTCATACCCCCTTGGGTCTAACGCTTCGGTAATACGCTTGATATTTCCACCCTTTCCTGCGGCATCCCAGCCTTCATAGGCAATGATAACCGGTATTTTTTTACGGTATAATTCATTGTGCAGTTCGCGCAGACGCTTTTGATACTGATTTAATAAAGTATCATATTCTTCCTCTGTCAAAGTCTTATCCAACGCCACGTCTGCCAGCTTTTCAATCGGTTTTAACGGAAATGCATTCTGTAACAGCGGCACTGCCAGCGTACTGTTTTGAAGTGCCGTGTCAATTCCCTGCACCAGCGTTTCCAAAATCTGTAACTGCGCCCACTTTTTATCTTTGGCATCTACCAGATACCACGGCGCGCTCGACTGGTTCGTATCGCACAGATACTGCTCATAAACATCCATGCATTTATCATAATGCTTATTCTGCCATACATCATGTTCACTGACTCTCCAGCTCGTATTTTTGTCATCCGCCAGCTTATCCAGCCGCTTTTTCTGCTCCTTTTCATCAATCTGGAAGAAAAACTTCATCAGCAGATAACCGTTGTCTGTAAGCTGTCTTTCAAAACGTTTGATACTTTCTATTTTCTTTTTATACTCCTGCTCGGATAATTCCCCGCGCAGCTTTTCCCTTGTCACTTCGCTCATCCATCCGCTGTCCATAAAGACGAATTTGCCCGCTTCCGGTATCTTTACAAAATGACGGTATAAGAACGGCTTGCGTGCTTCTTCTTCTGTCGGCTCATCCATAACTGCCACTTTAAAAAAGCGCGGGTCGATATTTTTAATAATCTTTCCAAGCACACTACCCTTGCCTGCCGCACCCCAGCCTTCTAACAGCACCAGCACCGGCAGTTTCTTTTCCTTCATCAGAATCTGCTGCTGTTCTAAGCGCGCACGTGCCTTCTTTAAACGCTGTTCCATTTCCTCTTTTGACGGTTGTTCCAATCGGTTCCAGTCCTTTAACATAAAATACCCCCGTTTCCGCCGCTTTGCGGCTTATCCTTTTATTTTACTTTTCATTATACTGTATCCTGCGATTTTTTCAATGTCCGGCTTCTTTTTAACAGCAAAATTCCTGCAAAATCCGCCAGAAACCAGCCAATCGGAATCGATCCCCAGATACCCGCTACGCCAATCCATGAAACGGCGGACAGCGTATAAGCAAGCAGCACCCTCGTTCCGAGCGATATGACCGTAAGTACCACCGACACGCCCGGACGGCTGACTGCCCTGTAATAGCCGTACAACATAAACAAAATGCCGATTCCGATATAAAACATACCCTCTATCCGAAGATATTGTACCCCGGTTCTTACGACTTCATCACTGCCGCTTACAAATATCTGCATAAGCGTTTTTGCAAAAACACACCGCCGTACTGATAACCGCACAAAATACAGCCACACTGATACCGGCACTTTTCATGCCTGCACGGATACGGTCTTTTTTGCCTGCGCTGAAATTCTGTGCCACAAATACCGAAAAGGCATTGCCGAAATCCTGCACCGGCATATAGGCAATCGTATCAATCTTGACCGCAACGGCAAATGCCGCCATAACGACTGCACCAAAGCTGTTGACCAATCCCTGCACCATTAAAATGCCGAAATTCATGACCGACTGCTGTAAGCATGTAAATCCCGACAGCGACAAGATTTCCATAAAATCTTCCCTGTTCCACACACAGTCTTTTTTGTGCAGGCGCAGCCCCGGATATTTTATCCAATAGTAAATGAGCAGTCCGAAACCTGATATGTGCTGGGCAAGCACCGTTGCCTGTGCCGCGCCCGCAATGCCCATTTGAAAGCCTGCGACAAATAAAATATCCAGTGCTATATTTAATACCACGGACAGCGCCAGAAAGAACAGCGGCACGACAGAATTTCCCAGTCCTCTTAACAGATTGGAGATATAATTATATATAAATGTTGCAAAAAATCCCATAAAGACGTAAAACAGATAAATCCGCATGTCCGAAACCGTTTCCTGCGGCACCCGAAGCCATTTTATAATTGTATCCAGCCCCGCGCAAAACAAAACAATTAACAGCACGGTTATGAGTGCCGTAAATGCAAATGACAAAAAGATTCCGTTCTTTATCTTTTCTGTATTTTCTTTCCGTATGCCATAGCAATAAATGCACTGCTGCCAAGACACAATCCAATGATGACGGACGTCAAAAAAATCATCAGCGTATATGACGCTCCCACCGCCGCCAGTGCATTGTTGCCGATACATTTTCCCACCACCCACGTATCCGCGAGATTGTAGAGCTGCTGTAATACATTTCCAAGCATCAGCGGCACCGCAAATGCCCACAGCCCGGAGGTGATGTTTCCTGTTGTTAAATCATGTTGACTGCGCATTGTATTTTTGTCCTTTTTTCTGGCTTTTAATTTAACTTATTTTTGCTTTATTGTTTTTCAACTTCTGTATGTGTATCTTAAATACAAATGTATGTATGATAAGAATGTCTGTAATATTCTTTTCAAGACACGCATTTTGTAATACATTTTCAACTCACGACCTCTCGTGGAGGTCGACGTACCAACTTCACGCAATGCACCATTGGTAATCATTTTTCAACTCACGACCTCTCGTGGAGGTCGACTGTTTCCTGTGAATTTAATCCTAACTCTTTTCGTTTTTCAACTCACGACCTCTCGTGGAGGTCGACTACGGTGAATATTCATTGCCGGGCGGCTGAATTTTTTCAACTCACGACCTCTCGTGGAGGTCGACAGCAAAACTTCACAATAAATCATTGAAATTTTGCATTTTTTCTAGACACTTTATCTTAGAACAAATGTCCTTACCATTTTCATATAAATATCATTAGATATTTTTATACTTGAAATATATAATATTCGGTGCGAATGTCCGTGATTTTTATGTGTGCTTCTCTTTCGCACTAGAAAATCAAGGTTTCTGTCACATCAAAACCCGGTTTTACTCCTATATGTTCCACTCTGTTTTTATAATTGTCGCCAAGATTATAAAATCTGAGGCTATCCGTGTCTTTATCAATAATATCTTCTAATACTGCTTTAATTTGACGATATTTTACGGCATCAACCTGACATTCAAATACCGAATTTTGAACCCGCTGACCATAATTTACACATTGCTTTGCAACCTTTCGTAAACGTGTACGCCCCGCCTCCGTTTTTGTATTTACATCATATGTAATTAATAATAACATCTTTTCTCCTTATTTCCAAAAAAATGGAGGATATTCATCTAAATCTCCTCTAATACTCCTTGCTAAAAGCATTGCCTGTACATATGGTATCATTCCCCATTCTATCTTCTCGTCTAAAAAAGGGTGTGTTATCAACTCTTTTTTTCTTTCCTGCCATGCACTCAAAAACAATTTTCTTCCCTCATCTGTCAATACAACCGCTCCGCTTTCTTTTTGGATAAAATGCGACTTTTTTATAATACGTTTATTAATCATTGTTAAAACAAATCTATCCGCCATAATACTTCTCAATTCTTCCATTATGTCAAGCGCTAAAGATATTCTTCCCGGTCGGTCTGTATGAAAAAATCCTACATAAGCATCCAACCCAACTGATTCTAATGCTGAACCACACATTCCTGTCAATAGGCTATATGCAAATGATAACATCGCATTGACATTATCCAGCGGCGGTCTTCTATTTCGCCCTTGAAAAGTAAAGTCCTCTTTCTGTTGTAGTATTAATTCGTCAAATACAGAAAAATAGACTGCTGCCGCCTCACCTTCCAGTCCTAAGAGTTGTGCGCTTGTTTTACATGTTCTAATTTTTTCAAGACTCTGATAAAGAATTTTCGATTTTTTCTTTATACTGTCAGTATCTATTCTCAATGAATAATCTCTTACCGCTCGTTCCAATACCCAGCGGCAATTATATACTTTACCTGTAATAAAATTTCTTGCCAATTTGATACTTTGCTCTGTATTATCACTGATACGGTACTGCTGTTTTCTTAATGTTACATTTCCTTTTACTTCGCCCGACACACGCGCTAAAAAGTGTCCGTTTCCAGACATAAATATTTGTGCATTTCTTCAAATATCATTTTTACTTTTTGCCGTAATTCAACCGTTATTTCCACCTTTTGTCGATGCCTTGTTTCTCCATAATAAATATATCCATAAGGAATATCACAGCATAACATTTCTTCTATACATATAGCCTGCGCTGTCAACTGCAAAATATCCGCTTCATTTGTTTTAGGACGACCATGCTTGTATTCAATGGGAATTGCTATATATTTTCCCGTATGTCCTGAAAGTTTTACACCGTTTGGTGATTCATAAAACTCAACTACATCACATTCTCCACTAATACCAAGTTCTCTTGAATGTATGGGCATCGCACGCTCAATTATCACATCTCCCCTTTTTTCTTTTAATGAAACATCATGTGCCTTTTTATGAAGCTGTCGTCCCTCAAATGTTCTGACATTTTCCTCCCATTGCATTTCAATATACGCAAGCGCCCACTGTCTGCGGCAAAAAACAAAATGCTGGATTCCGGATAATTGCAGGAAATCTTCTTCATTATACAAAATCAAATATCTCCGGTTCTACACAATTTGGCTGTTGCTCCCATTTAATGTTATATTCTTTAAATGCCTTTGGGCGCTCAACCTTATCTATATGAAAGCTTCTCTGAATACAGCCTGTTGATACAAGTGGTGTCTTATCTTTATGCTGCCACCAATACATTTTACAAACCTCTAGACTTCCTTCCGGTCTTGCAGATGAAGCATCATTTTCAAATAATGTCTTCAGACACTCTTTTAAAAGTTCTGCATCTTCCTGTGTAAAGCCTGTTTTTTCCGCCAGTTGTACATTAACACTTCCAACAACCTTATAAACCGCAAAACCAACTCTATGTTTTGTTCCCATTGTATCAGAAGCCTTACTTTCTTTTCCAGCTTCACTATTGACACTTTTTACTATCTGCATACTAATTACATTAACCGGCGATAAACTAACTGCCTGATGAATGGATACCGGTCCCCGCACTCCAAAAGAAGCTTCTTCACCTTTAAACGCAAATACCTGTCCAAAACTGCGAACATCTGTCCATTCTTCACATGCAATCTTTGCGCATAAATCCCTATCTGCCTTTTTCTTTTTAACAATTTCTTTTTTGAGCACTTCACAGCCGTCTGCACGCTCTTTTAAACTCTTAAAGCCATCGTCACTCCGCTCATCGGATTGTACAAATATACGTTCTCCCAAATCCTGCATACGGTTTCTTATTTTTCTTTTAATACATACATCAGAAATTTCACCATATCCGTCAATATCTGTCCTTGGACGATTCCCATTTAATGGGTCTCCATTTGGATTAGCATTTTTCACACTGATAAACAGTGTAAAATCAATTTTTCCTTGTAATTTACTCATTGTCTTGTTCCTCCTTAATGTCTTCTTTTTTCTCTTTATTCTGCTGGAATTCAAATAACTGGCAATGATATCCCAATAAATACAGTCCTTCTAATGGTGTATCATTATGGTAATCCGCTTTTTCAAACAGCCACAAAATCTCATTTAACACATTTTCATAATATGTTCTTGTTTTAAATTCAAGCTTATTCAAATATGGCTGTAAATTCTCCTCTAAGATTTTCCATGTTGTATAGGGTCTTTGTGAAAAAGTTGTCATATAACGTTTTGCATTTGTCACCCTTTTTAAATCCTTGTCTTTAATATATGTACACCATTCAACCCTTTCTGCTACTGCAAGCAGTCTTCCATACAAATAATCTCTTTTTTTACATTTTTTGTCTAATGCCATTACCCATTCCTCCTTGTAATTATCATGTCTATATTTTTTTTCAAAAGAACATGCTAATGTCAATACCCGCTTCCAATTATAACTTTGTTTATAAGCAAGCGGACGTGATGCTTTGTATACTGCAAGCTGTACCAAATCAACCGGTAATTTCGTATTTCTCCAAATACATGGAATTAGTCTTTTGGTTACCTGCGCATATAACTTTTTTCCGTTTTTATCGGGAATTGTTAATATTTTCTTTTTTTCATCATCTATTCCATAAAGAATATCTGTAATATCTTTTACTCCCGGAACACCATCATAATATATTAATCTTCCTTCCTTATACTTTACATGTCTCCAACTTCCCTGATTATGCCATTTTTCAATATTATCTAAATATTGCAGTGTATTAAGGCTTTGATATTCTACAACTGCTAATCTTCCGGGCGAGGCTGCATCTACAGCTAAAAGAATCATTTGTGACGTATTATCCACCTTTTTTCTATAACCGTTTAATGCCTGATAAAATTGCTGTACTGTTATGACATTGTCATCAACAGCTTCTTCCATATCTTCTATGTCGTCTTCTTCAAAATCATCTGCCAATTTTTCCGCAAATTCATCTGAAAAATCATTTTTTTCTTTTACCTCCTCTGCAATAGTTGCTGTATCAAATCCCCAAAATGGGATTTCTACCATATCCGATTGCCATGTCACCAGTTTTAACGTGTCAAATGAATACCCTTGCTTTCTAATAATCCATTTCAACGCATTGTGCATTTTCTGTGAAGTTTCATATCCTATCGAAAATGCGTCTTCTTTCTTTAAAAATCGTCCCAAATACGTATACCCTTTTTCATCATTAGATGAAATTAGTTTTGTTCCGTCTCCTTCATTTCTTATTTTTTTTGAATGAAGATAGGATACCCCCTGCATTGTACCCGTTAAATAATCCATAGACATGGTCTTTTGCAAAGAGCGATAATACTCAATATATGCTTTCTGCAATGTTTTATCTTTCCAACAGGCTTCTTCTAAAATCTGTGTAACATCATTCTGCCGCACTATAAATCTTACCATTGCCTTTACTTGTGACACTCCTTGTATTGTCACTTTTTCATCTAACATTCCATTCTGGTCTAAAATCAAAATCCGTTCTCTTATGAGGTCTTTTACTAATTCTTCCTTATTCAAATATGTATATATAGCATCTACTTTTGGATGTGTATATTCAGAAAAATGCCATTGCCTTAATTTTTCTATATATGCCTCATAGTATTCCCTGACTTTCTTTTCATCACTATATTGACTATAATCGCCTGCTAAATATTTAATATTATCACACAACGGGTGTGGTTCTTTTCCTGCTGTTCTACTATCTGATTTATCCGTAATGGGTATTATTGTCATTCTGTCTTCTTTATCTACTGCTGCCGCTCTTAAAAACTCTCCTTTCTCATTTAATTCTACTGTTATATGTGCCGCCGCTGTATTATGAAACACCGGAAGCAAAGTATAAGCTTCATACTCTATCTTGTCCTTGTTCTTATACTGCTTATATTCAATTTTTCCAACCTTGTCTGCATTTTTATCATATAAATTAATACAGTCTTGTTCCCAACTCAATTTTCCACCTCCTCTAATTCTTTTTTGTCAAACTCTTTTAATCCTGAAAATTGATTTTTTCCGAATTTGCGTACTTCCATTTCTTTAATAAACCGTTTTTGTGTACATTTTTCCGGGCGGATAAATTCTATAATTCCACCTGCTGTCATGACCGGATTCCAAAAATTCACCGTCATTTTCCCCTTTTCCTCCGGTAATATTGCTTCATCTGCATACGTTATTCCATGATACATAAAACCATAAGCAATCTCTCCAACCATATTTTCATAGTAGCCGCTTCCTTCTCCAAACACACATGGTTCTACAAAAGCCTGACACTCTCTTGTTCCAAGAAATACATCGCGCCGTCCTCCGCGCTGTACCATACGTTTTGCTATGTTATGATGCTTATTTTCATTCCAGTCATCTGCTAACTCTGGATGATTCAAGTTCTGCTCAAAATGCGCCCTTATCTGATACCGAACATTTTTCAAATAAGTATAGTATGCCAAATCATTTCCACCACTATAATTAATCGGTCGGATACCTTTTGTTTCTGTCTGTATTGGATTCATAATGCGAACAGCATCAACAATCCACATAATTGTGGGTTTCCAATACACACTTTCTACAATTCCTTTTAATGCCTCATAGGTCGGAATATGGTATGATGTTTTTTCTCCCCCAACTCTTGTTACCGGGTCTGCAAATAAAGCATAATTTCCATATACTTCAAACTCTATTGTGTTTTTATATTTCTTCATCGTACACCTCTAATTTTATTGATACTATCTTCTCTAAAAATCCAAAAATTTACCATTCCATTCTGTTACCACCCCAACATTATCATCATAATAATCCATATTTAAAATTAAAATTCCAGTTTCTCCTAATTCAGTAATCGCATATTCCAGTTTTTGCTTCATATTTTCCGAAATACCAACTGTATATCGTTGCAGCTTTCTTAAATACTGCTTTTGTCTTAATAACGGTAGTCTTATATTTTCCAACTCTTTAATCATGTCTCGCACTGTCTGATTATATGCTATAACAACCGATATTTTCCCTTGCTCTGAAATCACCTCAAATTGATTTCCTGCCGTTTTAAATGCCTGATTTAACGGAAGTTTTATTCCCTGATTGTACTTTCCTGTATGCAAATTTATCCCTATCGTATTTTGTCCCAATAAATCAACAAGATTTGTCTGGACATGCGTATTTTCTAATATTGCAGGATATTTAGTTTCATTATTATCGAATTCATGATAATACAAATCATAATATCTTTTAATCGCCGTTTGAGAATCCAATGTATTATCAAATACCTGTGGATTATTTCTGAATTCACCTAATAGTCTTTCCGTTGCCTGCTTTGCTTTTTTTACTTCTACTATTCCTTCTAACATCTCTAATTCTTTGCAAAGTTTTATAATATACAGCTTCCCAAATTCTTTGAGTTCTTTATGCCTATTACATCTGCCCGCAGCTTGAATGATACTGTCTAACCCTGCGAGAGAACGTATTACACAGCCAAATGAAATATTAACACCTGCTTCTATCAATGGTGTACTGATACATATTACTCTCTTTTTTCCTGATAAACTTTCTTTTATCTGTGCTATCACTTCATTTCTATGTTCTGCACACATATTTGTACTCAAATGATACACTTCCTGCTTATCATTTATCTTTTTAATCTCTTGATATATTTCCAATGCTGCTTGCTTTGTATTAACGATTAACAAAACTGACTGATACCGTTCTGCTTTATCTCTTACAAAACTCCCTATATCATCTAATGCCATTCCTCCCGGTACTAAATCAGTTTTATCTTCTATTACAACTCTTTTAAAATCCTGCATATATAGTTTCATATCTCCAGCCATTTCCATACACTGAAACAAATTATTTTCAGCAAGTTTTGAAACTGTTGGCTGCGTAGCTGAACACAAAGCAACTGTCGTATTGCAAAAATATGTTAAAAAATTAACCGCTAAATGAAATAATTCGGTACACTTTACGGGAAACGCCTGCACCTCATCAAAAATAATTACACTGTTACATAAATTGTACATTCTGCGAATACAGCTCTTACTGCCTGAAAACAAAACATTTAACATCTGAACTGCTGTCGTAACTATAACCGGACAGTCCCAGCTTTCTGTAAGATTACGATATCGTATTTCCTCTACTTCACTTTCCGGCAATACATTACAATGATGTTCTAATACATATTCTCCATTTCCGATTGCATTTCTAATGTCCTGTGCATTTTGTTCTAATATCGAATTGTACGGTGCTACATAAAATATATGATTTTTATGATATTTCAAAGCATGATGTAATGCAAACCGCATACTGCTAAATGTTTTTCCAGCCCCTGTTGGAACAGTCAGACGATACAAACTATTGGGCGTTTGCGCAGCCCTATAACACAAATCCGAAATATTCTGGCGCTGTATATCCAACAGACTTTTTTCTTTACTTTCGCAAAATGCTTCCATATACGATTCAAAATGATAAATTGCATTTTTCCATATATACTGCATTGTTTCATCATCATTTCTCTCTGGCAATAATGTTCCTTCTGAAAAGCTTGCTGAATCCGACCAATCACTATCAATTAATACCGATAATATTAAACGTTCATACATTCCCAGATAAAATGCTTTATTTCCACACCCTGTATAAGTTTCTGTTGCACTCCTGACTAATTCTTTAATTTTTAATAAATCAGAATGTGCCATTTTCATATGTTGAAACAATTCTTGCTTATTTACTATATTAAAGTACCGCTCCCATACCAATGGATATTCTATTACTTTTTGTCTTTTTTCTTCTGCTAATAACTCTCCGGTATCCATATCCACGCAGTCTTGAAGTCCATGATGTGAATAGACTGCTATTGAAGTCATTTTGGCGACAAGCTTTCCTTTCGCCATGTCTTCAAGAATCCGTCCTCCTGCTGTAACATGGTCAACATGATGCCGTACACATTCATCTCCATATCGTTCTATTTCTTTCATATAATTCTGAAATTGACTGCTTAATTTTCCTGCATCATGTGTTACTGCGCTCATCAGGCACATTGTCTTCAAAATTTCCAATGGACAATTTTTTTGTGCTAAATAAGCTACATTATGCAAATGTGTTTTTATATTCTGCTTTTCTAATTTGTCATACTGACGATACATTGACTGCACTTGATTTTAAAGCCTGTCATCTTGATTTTTCACACTTTGTCGCAATGCAGGACACATTGATTCTAGATATGAAAAAATGTGGACACACAATGAAATCATGCTTTGGATTCTAGTATAAAGAATCTCTCATCCAGTTAGGTCTAAGGCGTAAGCCCTGCTGGATGCAGTATGAGTTTACAGAGTACGGTCCACATGGATTGGAAATGCTCAAAAAACAAGAGCTATGCAAAGACTATATGCAAGGCCTAGAACCATGCTGAAAGCTTTGCGATGCTCCATTTCTCGCAATGAGAGAAAGAGAATCTCGTCATTTTAATGATGAGAGTACGTCAAAATGTTGAAGTTTTTGGCTCATTTTAAAAAGACAACAAATGATCAACTTGATCAGGAAGAACCTAAAAAAGAAGATACTGTTGTCTTATTAGAAGAGATTTGTGATTTGTTGAAGACTAGTAAAGAAGATAAATAAAGTAAATCAAATATGTAACTAACAAGAGTATGCCGGCTTTTTTGTCGAGTACTCTTGTTTTTTTAGTGCAAATATAAAGGACAAGACCAATCAATATTGCGACAAAGGAATCGATGATAAAGTTAGGCTCAAAAGGTACGGGAGTAATAAGTGCACTAGCCCCTACGACAAATAGGATATTAAAGATATTAGATCCAATAACGTTACCTAAAGCCATATCGATTTCATTCTTTCTTGCAGCGACAATAGAAGTTACTAGTTCTGGAAGACTTGTTCCTAAAGCAACAATAGTTAAACCAATAAGGTTCTGACTGAGTCCTAGCATAGTTGCAATAGCTGTAGCACCTTCTACGACGAAATCACCACCAAATTTAATAGCAGCTGCACCACCGACAATATATACAATACACTGCCATACTGGTAATAGCTTGATTTCTTCATC
>OIWV01002724.1_pt1 | contig 12426 bp, 9 predicted proteins | sample 1587751 | NCBI WGS metagenome assembly OIWV01 (sample SAMEA3888913, study PRJEB22519) | human gut metagenome | biome: human gut; feature: human-associated habitat; material: faeces | place: Denmark | collected 2010
GCAACACGTTCCCCGCGATTTAAAGCGAAACTGATGTCCGTAAAAAGGGTCTCGGTGTCAAAAGATTTGCTTAAGTGCTCGATTGAAAGGACATCATTACCACTCTGGATCCTTGGGGAGAACAGCAGGTTCATACGGGTATTTTCTTCTACCGGCTTTTCCAGACGTTCTATTTTATCTAACTGTTTCTCGCGGCTTTCCGCACGCTTAATGGATTTTTCCCGGTTAAAGGATTTTAATTTTGCAATGACTGCTTCCTGATGTTTGATTTCCGCCTGCTGGTTCATATACTGCTTCATCTGGGTATCTAACATTGCCTGTTTCTTTTCGGAAAACTGGCTGTAGTTGCCCTGATAAACGGTTGCCTTATGCTGGCGGATCTCCACTACCTTTGTAACGATCTTATCCAGAAAATACCGGTCATGTGCCACGATGATCACGGCACCACGGTAGCCGGACAGATAATTCTCCAGCCAGTGGATTGCTTTCATATCCAGATGGTTGGTCGGCTCATCCAAAATGATCAGATCCGGTGAGGTGAGAAGCATTTTACCGAGAGCTACACGGGTGCGTTCACCGCCGGAAAGGGCAGAAACCGGTTTGGAAAACTCCTCCTCGGTAAAACCAAGACCTTTCAGGACGCCGATCAGCTCACTGTGGTAGGTGTATCCTCCGGCAAGTTCAAAACGATGGCGAAGATTGTCTGCCTTTTGGATCAGTTTTTCCAGCTCCGCACCTTCGGCGTGGTTCATCAGCTCTGTGGTATCATTGAGTTCCTGTTCTAAAGCGATGACGTCCTTTTTGGCATCCTGCATCTCTTCCAGAATAGATTTGGCGGAATCAATGTCCTGATTTTGCGCCAGATATCCGATCACGGCATCCTTCTGTATGATGATCTCGCCGCTATCTGCTTCGTATTCGCCCATGAGTATTTTTAACAGGGTAGATTTGCCAGAGCCGTTGATTCCGACGATGGCTGTTTTTTCCTGTTCATTTATGTGAAAAGAGATATCATCAAGGATGGTATTGCCATCAAATGACTTGTTGATATGACTGCATTGTAAGATCATAATAAAAATCCTCCGTTGTTATATTACAAATACGCAATATTTCGGCAAAAGGTTCGAAAAAGCTCCGCTTTTCCTCACTCGCGGGCGCGTTCATATAGCAATCAGCCAGCTACCAGGTGCAAGCACCAGTAGCTGACAATCGTTATATTCACTTTTGCCTTCGCGTACATTATTTCGTCTGTACCAGTATATATGAAAATGAAAAAAAAGAAAATAGCAAATGCTTATTCTTGAACCATATGGGGGATATGTGGTACTATGAAAACGCTAAAAAATACTTGTAACGAGAAAGGTGAAGAAATATATATGACGAGAAAAGAATTTCAGGAGTTTATCGCAAAAGGAAAAATGATCCTGGATGGAGCCACAGGCTCAAACCTTCAGAAACGCGGAATGCCCACGGGAGTATGTCCGGAGGAGTGGATTCTGGAGCATCCGGATGTGCTGGTGGGACTCCAGAGAGAATATATAGAGGCGGGATCTGACGTGCTGTATGCTCCGACCTTTTCTGGCAACCGGATTAAGCTGGAGGAGTATGGTCTGGCAGATCAGATCGGAGAGATGAACCGGAAGCTGGCTGGTTTGTCCTTTGAGGCGATCCGTCAGGCAGATACGGATCGTCAGGTGCTGGTAGCCGGTGATATCACTATGACCGGACAGCAGTTGTATCCGGTAGGAAATCTGCCCTTCGAAGAGCTGGTAGATATCTATAAAGAACAGATTGGATATCTGGTAGAGGCCGGAGTGGATTTTATCGTGGTGGAGACCATGATGAGTCTGCAGGAGTGCAGGGCGGCAGTACTGGCAGTGAAGGAAGCGTCAGAGCTTCCGGTGATGGTGACACTGACTTTTGCAGAGGATGGAAGAACACTGTTTGGAACAAATCCGGAAACAGCGGCTCTTGTGATGACGGCTATGGGCGTGGATGCCATAGGTGTCAACTGTTCTACGGGACCGGACAAAATGGTGTCTGTGATCGAGAAGATGGGACGGTATACGGCTCTGCCGATCGTTGCCAAACCAAATGCAGGGTTACCTCAGCTTGTAGACGGAGAGACAGTATATGACATGGGACCGGAGACATTTGCGGAGGAGATGTGTGTGCTGGCAGAGGCAGGAGCAGATGTGCTGGGAGGATGTTGCGGAACCACGCCGGAGCATATCGAAAAGCTCGTAAAGCGTCTAGAGGAGAAGGGAATCCGAAAGGCGATGAAATATCCTGAGAGAAAGGGAAAGGTGGTACGCCGTGCCCTTTCCACGGAGAGAAATGTACTTCCAATCGAGTTAGATGGAGCCTTCAAGGTGATCGGTGAGCGTATCAATCCTACCGGAAAGAAAGCGTTACAGGCACAACTGCGGGAGGGCAGCCTGGAGCTTGTAGGGGAGATGGCAGAGGCACAGGTGGAGGCCGGAGCTGCAATTCTGGATGTAAACATGGGAACCAACGGGATTGATGAAAAGGAAATGATGTGGAAGGTCGTCAATGAACTGACCCTTTTAACGGACACACCCCTTTCTATTGATTCCAGTTATGTAGAGGTTATTGAGGCGGCACTTCGGATCTATCCGGGACGTGCCTTGATCAATTCGATCTCTATGGAGCAGGAAAAAATGAGACGACTGCTTCCAATTGCCCAAAAGTATGGCGCGATGTTCATTCTTCTTCCGTTGTCCGATGAAGGACTGCCAAAGGATATTCAGGAGAAAAAGGATATTATCCATACAGTATTAAAGGCCGCGGCAGAATATGGGCTGACACCGGAGGATGTGATCGTGGACGGACTGGTGGCAACCATTGGAGCCAATAAAATGGCAGCAGTGGAGACACTGGAGACGATCCGTTACTGTAAGCACGAGCTTGGTGTTGCGACAGCCTGTGGTCTTTCTAACATTTCCTTTGGTCTGCCGGAGAGAGCCTTTGTTAATAGTAACTTTATGGCAATGGCTATTATGAACGGTCTGACCATGGCGATTGCAAATCCGTCCCAGGATCTGCTGATGCATGCGGTATATGCTTCGGATCTGCTGATGAACAAGCCGGATGCGGATCTGCGCTATATTGAGCGAGTGAATGAGCATAAGCTTACTATGGTAAGTGGTGAGGTGGACAGCCAGAGCCTGAAAACATCGGTAAGCAGTGGCAGCAAGGCCTCCGCGGCTATCCCGGAGGATAAGCAGGGGGATGAGATTTTTGAGGCGGTTGTCAAGGGAAAGAAGCAGCGGGCACAGAAGCTGGTGGAGCAGGCTGTGAAGGATGGAAAGGATCCACAGAAGCTTATAGATGAGAGTCTGATTCCGGGTATTATCCATGTGGGTGAATTATATGAAAAGCAGATTTATTATCTGCCGCAGCTGATCTCCAGTGCCGAAACCATGGAGGCTTCCATTGATTATCTGGAGCCGATCCTTGCCGAAAAGCGTTCCGGGGAATCACTGGGAACCATTGTGATCGCTACCGTAGAGCATGATATTCACGACATTGGTAAAAATCTGGTGGGATTAATGCTGAAGAATTATGGGTATCATGTGGTTGATCTGGGCAAAGATGTACCGGCGGAGACGATCATTGAGGCTGCGATTAAGGAAAAGGCAGACATCATTGGATTGTCTGCATTGATGACCACGACAATGATGGAAATGAAGAAAGTAGTTGATATGGTTCATGAACAGAATCTGTCCTGTAAAGTGCTGATAGGCGGAGCAGTCATCACCCAGAGCTTTGCAGATGAGATCGGTGCAGACGGCTATGGGGAGGATGCCCAGGATACGGTGAATGTCGTGGGAAGATTACTCGGCAGAACAGAATAAAAAGAATCCGTTTGAAAATCATGCCTGTGGTTTCAGGCAGGGAAAGGAATATCAAATTATTATGGAAAAAACAGAGATACCGGTGATTGATGTGATCATACCGGCATACCGGCCGGATGATTCTTTTCATAAGCTGATCCGGCTGTTACTGGAGCAGAGTGTGAAGCCGCATCATATTTATGTGCTGCAGACCATAGAGGACGGAGAACAGGTGCTGCAGCCCCTGGATCAGAGGATGTCTGTACATCCGGTTCCGAAAAAGGAATTTGATCATGGTGCCACCAGAGATTATGGAGCGGGACTGGCAGTGAAAGACATTGGTGACGATATATCACAGCATTACATTTTATTTATGACACAGGATGCGGTTCCGGCAGGGACCGAGCTGTTAGAGCGGTTGGTGAAACCCTTTGGTGATGACAGGACTGCTATTACCTATGCCAGACAACTGGCAAGAGAAGAAGCTGATCTGCTGGAACGGCTCACCAGAGTTCACAATTATCCGCCGGAGGATCAGGTAAAGAGTAAGGAGGATCTGGAACGGCTGGGGATCAAGACCTATTTTTGCTCGGATGTATGTGCCATGTACCGCTTAGATCGTTATATGGAACAGGGGGGCTTTGTACATCCCACCATCTTTAATGAAGATATGATCATGGCTTCCCGTATGATACAGGCGGGATATCAGGTGGTTTACTGTGGCAGCGCCGAGGTGTTTCATTCCCACAATTATAGCTGTATGCAGCAGTTTCACCGTAACTTTGATCTGGGTGTGTCCCAAAAACAGTACAGAGAGGTTTTTGAAAGCATTTCTTCTGAGAAAGAGGGCGCAGGGTATGCCAAAAGCACTCTGCTGTATCTGCTGAAACGGGGAAAGCCGGGAAAGGCATTTTATTTTGCGTTGCAATGTGGATTTAAGCTGATTGGCTATAAGCTTGGTAAAAATTATGATCATCTGCCCCGGAAGATGGTGCTTTGGTGTACTATGACACCGGGATATGTATTGTTTCATCAGGATGAGTAACTCGAAATATGAGAGAAAAGAGGAGAAATGTAGTGGATTGTATCAGGATAAAGAAGCTGGAGGTTTTTGCGAAGCATGGAGTAATGCCGGAGGAAAATGCTCTGGGACAGAAATTTGTAATCTCCATAGAATTGTTTTGTGATGTACGAAAAGCAGGACAGACGGACAATCTGACATATTCCGTAAATTATGCGGAGGTGGCGGAATTTGTTACCAGAAAGACGCAGGAAAATACTTTTCAGTTGATCGAAAGGCTGGCAGAATATCTGGCGCAGGAGATTTTATTACATTATGAAGCAGTGGAAAAGGTTTCAATCGAAGTGGAGAAGCCATGGGCACCGGTACACCTTCCTCTTCAGACGGTTGCAGTATCCGTGACAAGACAGTGGCATACGGCATATCTTAGTATTGGCTCCAATATGGGGGATACAAAAGGACATTTGGATCAGGCAGTGGAGGCTTTGCGGCAGGATTCATGGACACGGGTTGAGAAGGTGTCCTCCTATATTGTGACAGCACCGGTGGGAGGTGTGGAGCAGGATGATTTCCTGAATGGAGCTGTGATGCTGCGGACGCTGCGGACACCGGAGGAGCTTCTGGAACTGATCGGTGAGATTGAAAGGAGCCAGAAGAGAGAGAGGATCATTCATTGGGGACCGCGGACTGTAGATCTGGATATCCTTTTATATGATCAGGAGATCATTCATACAGAGAGTCTGACGGTACCTCATATTGAAATGGCAAATCGGATGTTTGTGCTGGAGCCGATGTGTGAAATTGCACCATATGCAAAAAATCCCCTGAATGGCTGCTGTATGCTGGAAATGAAGCAGCAGCTTCAGGGGAGAGAAGATTCTTGAGACGATGCGGTACTGTTTTGACCGGAAAGTCTATTTTCCTTTTTTCGGATGGAAATCTTCAATCTGTTCATTGGAGAGATTCATTACATAGGCGGCACTGCCGTCAAATTCTTCAAAAAACAGATAGTTGTCGATAATATGATAATAATTATAATTTCCGGAGCGAAGTTCTGTCTGCACTCCGGATTTTGTATCCAGAACATATAAGCCGTTGTCCTTGCCGTTATCAACCTGATAATAAACGGTAGCACCGTCGCTGCTGACATTGTAGGTGGCAATGCGGACCTGGGTGAGATGTGTCATTTCCTGCGTGGAAAGATCCAGACGGCACAGAGTATAATCATTATCCATATCCATACAATAAAGAGCTCCGTTTACATAGGAAAGTCCGGTGAAATTGCCCTCGTAGACGACACTTGGACTGCCTCCCGATACGGAAAGCTTGTGAATATTATGGTCACTGTCCACTCCGGTATAATATATGATGTTATTCGCAATGACCGGAGCTGCACCTTCTTTCAGAAGCATGGTGTCCTTTTTGCCATCAATACCGATACGGAAAAGCTGTAAGCCCTCTTTCTGGTCGTATCGCTGATAATAAATGTGGTTGCCCAGAAGATTCAGTGACTGGGAGGGATCATTATAAAGCTGTTTTAATCCCTGACCGTTGGTATTGATACGGTAAAGTCCTGTGGTGCTGAAGGAAAACAAAGCCTTGGAATCGGCACCCTTCTTATCATTTCTCCGTGTGTAAAAAACATAATCACCGGCGGCGTTAATATAACTGGTATAATCGTTATAAACCTTTTTTACATGTTTCAGACCGGTGTCCATAGAGTAGAGAGAGTTCTGGTCATAGGGATTTGCAAAATAAATGGTATCTCCTGATTTTGCAAACAAGCCGCCATTTAACAGATTGGTGCTGGTGTTGCCGGTAGTGCCTTCATCTTTATAGAAATGGACACGGGTATTCCAGCGCAGAAAGCCAAAACATCCGATCAATGCAAGGATTATAAGCGCAAGGATGATCCTGTTTCTGAGACGATGCTGTTCTTTTGATTGATTCATACGATTCCCCCTGTTCTCCGACGACGTAATCATTCAATATATATCATTGAATTATATTTATCATTATAAAGGTTATAAAAAGGAATTGCAATGAGTATATAAAAAGTTGTATAATAGGCCTAATTGAGAAAAAACATAGATTATGCAATCGGGAATGGAGGAATCGGATACCATGCTTAAATTACCAGCGATATTCAGTGATCATATGATCTTACAGAGAAGAAAACCTGTTGTGATCTGGGGAGAGTCAGATGCTAAGAAGGTGACAGTTACGATACAGGATGCGCGTGTTGTGACCTATGTACAGGACGGCAAATGGCAGTTGTTCCTGCCGCCAATGGAGGCAGGCGGTCCATATGTGCTGACAGTTAAAACCGATGAGGAGGAAGAAAAGGTTTACGAGGACGTAATGTACGGTGAGATCTGGCTTGCCGGCGGACAGTCCAATATGGAACTGGAGCTTCAGAATTCCAAGAATGGAGCTGTTGCTGTGACAGAGGCGCACAATGAGCTTCTTCGTTTTTATTATACCCCAAAGGTTTCTTACCTTTGTGATGAGCTTTATGAGCAGGAGGAGAAAAGCTGCTGGGAGCTTTGCTGTCCGGAGAATGTAGGACGCTGGTCAGCCGTTGGTTATTATTTTGCCAGAAAGCTTGCTGCACAGCTAGATGTTCCGGTGGGAATCATCGGATGTAACTGGGGAGGAACCTCCGCTTCCTGCTGGATGAGCAGAGAGGCTCTGGAAAATGACAAAGTGATCTCTTCTTATGTAGAAGAGTATGACGCCATCGTGGCTGAGCAGGATTTTGACGCATACTGCAAAGAGCGCGAGGAATATATCGTATATCAGGCAGAGTTTGACAAGAATTGCAAGCATTATTATGAGACAACACCAAATCCTACATGGGAAGGTGCATTAGAGGTTTGCGGTGAGAATAAATATCCGGGACCAATGGGACCGCGTTCCGAGTATCGTCCGGCAGGTCTTTACGAGACTATGATCCAGAGGATCGCACCATATACACTGGCCGGTTTCCTGTACTATCAGGGAGAGGAGGACGACAAGAAGCCTAGAAGCTACTATAATCTTCTGACACGTCTGATCCGTCAGTGGAGAGAGGACTGGCATGATGACAAGCTGCCGTTTATGATCGTTCAGCTTCCGATGTTCTCCAATGTGGGAGAGGAGAATCTGACCAACTGGCCGCTGATCCGTGAGGCACAGCACAGAGTATACCGTACGGTGAAAAATACCGGTCTGGCGGTTGTTCTGGATAAGGGAGAGTACAGCAATATCCATCCGGTTGACAAGCAGCCGGTAGGAGAGCGTCTGGCATTGCAGGCAATGTACCACGCTTATGGACTGGACAACGAGGTCCGAGCCTTTGGACCGTTCTATCAGTCCTGCTACACACTGCAGTCCTATATCTGGCTGATCTTCAATCACGCCAGAGACGGCATCATCTGTACCGGTGAGAATCCTCTTGGTTTTGAAGTGGCTGGTCAGGATAAGGTATTTTATCCGGCAGATTCCGTACAGATTCAGGGCAATAAGGTCCGTCTGTTCTCTGCAAATGTAAAAGAGCCTGTTTATGCAAGATATAACTGGAGAAACTATGCAGAGGTCAATATGTTCGGAAAGAATGGTCTGCCAATGGCACCGTTTCGTACCAGCATGAATGATGAATGATAAAAAGAGCCGTTTTCACGCGGTTGACTGAAAGAAGGGATTCGTGTTAGAATAACACGATAGCGTTAAGTTTTATAGTCTTAATTTGGAGGATTTAACATGGCAGAGAAGAAAAACATATTAACCTATGAAGGTTTGAAGGCTCTGGAGGATGAGCTTCAGGATTTAAAGCTGAATAGACGTAAAGAGGTAGCCGCAAAGATCAAAGAGGCTCGTGAGCAGGGTGACTTATCCGAGAATGCAGAGTATGATGCAGCGAAGGATGAGCAGAGAGATATTGAGCTTCGTATTGAGGAGATTGACAAGATCCTGAAAAACGCAGAGGTCGTTGTTGAGGAGGATGTTGACAATGATGCGGTCAATATCGGATGTTCTGTCCGTTTAAAGGATATTGAGTTTGATGAGGAAATGGTTTATAAGATCGTAGGATCTACAGAGGCAGATGTCCTTGGCAATAAGATTTCCAATGAGTCTCCGGTTGGTATGGCTTTGATCGGATCGAAGGCAGGAGACACCATTGAGGTGGAGACACCAAATGGAGAGGTTGTGAAGTACGAGATTCTGGAGATCCAGAAGTCAAAATAAGATAGAAACGGAGTGATAGAAAAGTGGCACAGCAGAATAAAAAGCCGCAGGCAGAGCAGGATGTCAATGCTTTGTTGAAGGTGCGTCATGAGAAACTTGCAAATTTACAGGAAGCCGGAAAGGATCCTTTTCAGATTACAAAATATGATGTAACCGTACATTCTCAGGATATCAGAGACCGATATGATGAGCTGGAGGGACAGGAGGTTTCTCTGGCAGGTCGTATGATGTTTAAGCGTGTGATGGGAAAAGCATCCTTCTGTAATATTCAGGATCTCAAAGGGAAGATGCAGCTTTATGTTGCAAGAGACGAGATCGGTGAGGAATCCTATGCAGATTTCAAAAAGTATGATATCGGTGATATCCTTGGAGTAAAGGGTAAGGTGTTTAAAACCAAAACAGGCGAGATCTCTGTTCATGCAGAGGAGATCGTTCTTTTGTCCAAGAGTTTACAGATCCTTCCGGAGAAGCATCATGGACTGACGGATACCGATACAAGATATCGTCAGAGATATGTGGATCTGATCATGAATGAGGATGTAAAAGATACCTTTATTAAGCGTTCCAAGGTGATCAGCTGTATCCGGCGTTTCCTGGATGAGCAGGGCTTTATGGAGGTGGAGACACCGATGCTGGTATCCAATGCCGGCGGTGCTGCTGCAAGACCATTTGAGACTCACTTCAATTCCCTGAATGAGGATCTGAAACTGAGAATATCTCTGGAGCTGTATCTCAAGAGACTGATCGTAGGTGGCATGGAACGTGTTTACGAGATTGGTCGTGTGTTCCGTAATGAGGGACTGGATACCAGACATAATCCGGAGTTCACATTGATGGAGCTTTATCAGGCGTATACAGATTATCACGGTATGATGGATCTTACCGAGAAGCTTTATCGTCACGTTGCAAAGGAAGTGACAGGTTCCGAGATCCTCAAGTATGGTGATCATGAGATGGATCTTTCCAAGCCGTTCGAGAGACTGACGATGGTAGATGCCGTCAAGAAATACGCAGGAGTTGATTTTAACGAGATTCCGGATACTGAGGCAGCAAAGGCTCTGGCAAAGGAAAAAGGCATTGAATTTGAGGAGCGTCATCAGAAGGGGGATATCCTGAACCTGTTCTTTGAGGAGTATGTAGAGGATCATCTGATCCAGCCTACCTTTATTATGGATCACCCAATTGAGATCTCTCCACTGACAAAAAAGAAACCGGACAATCCGGATTATGTAGAACGTTTTGAGTTCTTTATGAATGGATGGGAGATGGCAAATGCTTACTCCGAGTTGAATGATCCGATCGATCAGAGGGCTCGTTTTGAGGCACAGGAGAAGGCTCTGGCTGCCGGAGATGATGAGGCAGAGCATACGGACGAGGATTTCCTGAATGCACTTAGCATTGGTATGCCTCCGACAGGTGGCATTGGATTTGGTATCGACCGTATGGTAATGATGATGACAAATTCACCGGCGATCAGAGATGTATTACTCTTCCCGACAATGAAGAGCCTGGATTCTGACAAGAAAGCATCCAAGTCTTCCAAGGCAGTTTCTGCAGAGGCAGATAAGCCGGCAGAGAAGATTGACTTCTCCAATGTAAAGATTGAGCCTTTATTTGAGAAAGAAGTAGACTTCGATACATTCAGTAAGTCAGATTTCAGAGCTGTTAAGGTAAAAGAGTGTGTAGCAGTTCCTAAGTCAAAGAAATTATTACAGTTTACTTTAGATGACGGAACAGGCACAGACCGCACTATTTTAAGCGGAATCCACGCTTATTATGAGCCAGAAGAGCTTGTTGGAAAGACACTTATTGCCATTACAAATCTTCCACCTAGAAAGATGATGGGAATTGACTCTTGTGGTATGTTACTTTCAGCAGTAAACAATCTTAAGGATTCAGAGGATGAAGAACTTCATCTTCTTATGGTTGATAACCACATTCCAGCAGGTGCAAAGCTCTACTAAGATGATGTAAAGATGTACCGTTTTACCGAATAGACGGGACGTACTTCATTTGATAAAAAACTAAAAAAACAGCGATTTACATCAAACTAAGAAATTATCGATATGGGAAATTGATAACTCCCAGTTTGCCTTTGTATCCCTTATTCATAATACTTGAAGACCCAAAGATGAAAATTATCGGGTGATGAAACAGTAGATTTAACAGGCGCTCTCTGCAAATCCTCAAGATGAGGTGAATTTGCAGAGAGCGTTTGTTTGTATCAAAGCAGAGAATTGTATAATTTCTCTCCATGTGTTCAAAGTACAAATTATGGGACAGGCCATGATTTATAATAGAAGTATCGGAGGGAGCAGTTCCCTTCCCCAATACAAAGCGGAGGTAACTACTATGCTGAAGGATATGGATTTCGGGGTCTACGGTAAGGGCGTTGACGGATATGTTCACTACTCGCTGGCGATGGAACGTATCCGGAAAGAGGAGGAAAGCCGTAAAGCGCTGATGGATGAGTTCGATAATGATGTGGACGAAATGGATGAACTTGATAACGATGAGGACAACTTCGATTCGGACGACCTTGATTCTGATGACTTTGGTTCGGATGATTTCGGCGGTGATGATTTCTGACGGAAAACGTCACCGGTAAAATATCGTACATGACAGAAAGGACTTTACCATGAAAAAGACGATTTGGAAAACCATTCTTTGCGCAATGCTCGTTACGCTGACAGCCTGCATTTTGTGTATCGGCGCATTCGCTGCCAAGTGTACCTGCATCAAGAGTGGCTGCACCAGAGAGGCGGCTAAGGGCTCTGCCTATTGCTGGGTACATAAACCCCCGAAGAGCAATTCCAGCGTCTCCGGCAGCGGCTCAAGACCGTCCGGCAGCAGCTCCAGCATAAAGCATAAATACACCTGCATCAAGGACGGCTGCACGCGAGAAGCGGATAAGGACTCTGCCTACTGCTGGGTACATCGCCCTTCCAAATCTTCCACCAAGAGCAACACTTCTTACAGCTCCAAATCTTCGTACAGCAGCTCTTACTCCAGCAGCAAAAAATCCTACAAGACGTATGATTCCTATGACGATGGCTACGATGCCATCTATGATGATGACGACTACGATGAGGATCGCTACGACAGCGACCCGGACTACGCAGCAGGCGTAGATGACGCTATGGACGAGTTGGATTGGTAACACAAGAGTTACCGTCGTAGAATTGGGTGACATCTGCACCGGATTTACAAAAGCACGTCAGAAAAGCATTCTCGGCGATGATGAATACGGTGGGCGTATCTCCCGGAGCGTCAGTCAGATGGAGCATGACGAGCAAAACGGCATGGACCCGGCACGCATTG
>OIWV01002726.1_pt1 | contig 12423 bp, 9 predicted proteins | sample 1587751 | NCBI WGS metagenome assembly OIWV01 (sample SAMEA3888913, study PRJEB22519) | human gut metagenome | biome: human gut; feature: human-associated habitat; material: faeces | place: Denmark | collected 2010
GATTTTTGCCATTCTGGCAGCAGGACCGCGGCTTGCCAACGCCTGCGGACTTGTGGCGGAGTGTATGATACATATTGTCTGCATTATGGCGATTATGATTCTTAGCTGTCATAATGTTTTAATGTTTAATCATGCGACACTGGTACTCGGCTATCTTTTGTTATACGGATATGATGTGACCGGTGAAGCTTATTTATACCGTCTTGTGGCGATTGCGGCAGGCGCGGCTCTGACAATGGCGGTCTATTACCGCAATCACAGAAAACGGACCTTTAAAAGAACGTTTAAAGACTTATTTAAAGAAGTGGATTTTCAGTCGTCAAGAACACAGTGGCAGCTGCGCCTTGCACTTGCGATTGCAACAGCACTGCTTCTTGCGGGAATCCTTCATCTGCCGCGCCGTATGTGGGCAGGCATTGCAGTGATGTCAGTAACACTGCCGTTCCCGGAAGAAATCAAGGGACGTGTAGGGGGAAGAATCCCCGGCAATATCATCGGCGGACTGGTATTTATATTAATTTACTGTTTTGTTCCGAAGTCCCTTCATTCATATATCGGGATCTTTGGTGGAATCGGTGTGGGACTGTCAGCTACCTACGGCTGGCAGGCGGTGTTTAATTCACTTGGAGCGATGGCTATTGCAGTCAGCTTCTTAGGACTTCCGGGGGCTGTATTTTACCGGGTTTTTCATAATGCGTTCGGTGCATTGTACGGAATGTTTTTTGAGAAAATTTACAGCAGATGTATAAAAGCTTAATAAGGACAACAGACGAGACTGCCGTGCGATGCCAATCGCACGGCAGTTTTTTTGCACAGACAGCTGCAAATCAGTCCAAATTTTGTTGACAAAAGTATTATTTGTATTATAATGTATAATACAAATAATACAAAACGCATCGGAAAGGAGTGAAACCGGAAGATGGTTATAGAACTGGATATGGAAAGTGAAGTGCCGATATATGTGCAGCTTCGCAATCAGATAGTGAAAGGAATCGGAAAAGGAGAATTAAAAGCGCAGGAAAAACTGCCGACAGTCCGCCAGCTGGCAGCAGAAGCGGGCGTTAATACAATGACCGTGAATAAAGCTTATCAGATATTAAAGGCGGAAGGCTATATCAAGATTGACAGACGGCACGGCGCGGTAGTGGCAGATGTCGTTGATATGGATTTGCAGTTTCGGGAAAAGCTGGAAGCAGAATTAGAGCTTTTGTCAGCGGAAGCCAGCATTACGGGAATGGAAAAGGCAGAGTTTTTAAAGCTGTGCGACGGTATCTATTCTAAAATGAAAGTGTGCAGACAATATTAAATCAAAGATTTTCGTATAGTGCTTTGTGGCATTTGTAGATAGGAGGAAGTATGGGGATTTTTATGTTTATAACATTTGCGTCGGCAAATTTAATTACAATCGGTGCGATGTGGTATGGATTGATGAGCCAGTACCGGTATAATAACGGAATGGTTCTGGGGGTGCATATTCCACCGGAACACGCAGAAGAACCGGGGGTGACAGAACAGGTCACGAATGCCAGAAGAAAAATGAAGCGGTTTCATATCATTAATCTGATTTTAATCATGGCACTCAGCATACTGTGCTTTTTTAATACAGCACTTTATGTTGTCATCTGGATTGTGTGGATTTTTGCATACATAGGAGCGGCGATTTACTTCAATGCCGCAATGCACCGGAAATTGTATGATTACAAGGTGGCGCAGGGCTGGCTTGTAGAAGGGCAGAAAAAGAAGGTCTACATCGACACGGCGGTACTGACAATGACAGAAAAAAGCGCAGTGCCGTACAGGTATCACGCAGTCGTTATTTTAATAGAAATCCTGTGCGTACTGCCGTTTCTGTGTGGAAAACGTCCGGTTTTTTGGGAAGAAATGGGGATATTCTGTATCTGTGCCGTGGCGGTATCGGTAACGGCGTGGATAGTGCATGTTTTTATCAACCGCAGACAGCATACGGTTTACAGTCAGGATACGCAGAAAAACCAGCAGGTCAATTACCTGATAAAAAAATATACCGGGGAAGCACTCCTTGCCATGAGCAGCTGTAATGCGGCGGCATGGGTGATGATTGCCGTACAGGCACTTATTTTTAACAGTCTGAACGCAGTTATATTTTACAGTTATGTTGCACTTGAAAGTCTGTCAGGAGTGGTGTTTTTGGTACTGCTTTTTCAGATGTATAAAAAGAAAAATGCCATTTTAAATGCAGATAACACGCCGGTATATGTCGATGATGACGAATACTGGAAAACAGGATTTTATTACAATCCCAATAACAGACATATGCTTGTGGCGGACCGGATGCAGTCGGGAAATTATTCCTTTAATTATGCAACGGCAGGGGCAAAAATATGGACGGGCATTTTAACCTTTGTTGTTGCAGGAACTATCATATTTACGGTTGCGGCAATGCTTCCGCTGATTGATGTCAAAGTGGATTTTACCATGGATAATAACAGGGTAACGGTTGAGGGCGGCGGTTATAAAATCACATTTGATAAAGAATCCATTCAGAGGGCAGAGCTGCTGGATACAATGCCGCGCGATAATTTTACGAAAACCAACGGCGGCGCAACAGAAACCTATGCGGTAGGGCATTTTAAAGGGAATACTTACGGAAAATGTATGCTTTTTATATATAAAGGAAATGCGCCGTACATTCTGATTCAGACGGACACACAGACGATGTTTTTTAATGCAAAAGACAGCAGTATGACAAAGCAGTGGTATGAGCAGCTGTGTGAGTAGAACACACTATTATCCAAATAATCAAATAAATTTCAATTTTTGTAAGATTTCCATATGTTTTTATGTTTTGCACAGAAATTGCAGGTTTGTGTCGAAAGATTCTGCAATTTTTACACGATATTTATTTTTCATTCACACAGGATTGTGGTATACTAAAGTAAAAAACAAAACGGGAAAGGTAAGAAATGGCAAAGAAAAATAAAATAAAGAACTGGGTCATTCCGGGTGTAGTCGGAGGCGTGGTCATTATCCTGACAGTTGCTTCCATCGTTTCCGGTTCTATACAGCAAAAAAAGGAAAAGGAAAGCAATGCGGCGAGTGTCAGTGTAGACCGGATTAAGTTAAAAGATGATTCGGCGCAGGCACAGCAGATGAGCAATACAGAAACAGAAGTAGAGATTGAATTTGAAGACTGTGCCGTTCCGGTAGGCACGCAGTTAAAGATGACAGCACTGGTTGTTCCCGAAAATACGGACCAGGCACTGATCTGGAGCAGTTCGGATTCGTCTGTGGCAGAGATTGATAAAGACGGAATTCTCACAGTGAAGGCAGTGGGAACAACCGTTGTAACAGCAACTGTCGGAACCGTTTCCGATTCAGTTGTCATTGAAGGAATTGAAAATGTGGCACAGGGTTCAAAAAATAACCTTCCGGTTTACACCGGTACAACCCTTGCAAAAAATAATGCATCCGGAAGCGGCAGTGCATCGGGCAGTACGTCATCCGGTGGAACATCCGCAGGAAGCGGCTCTGACAGCGGCAGTACAGGTACAGGCGGCGGGCAGGCAGGCGGTTCATGGACAGGCTCAGGCAGTTCGGGAAGCGGTTCCTATGACGGTGGTTCCGGTGATTCGGATTCGGATGGCGGAGATGATTCAGGCAGTACGGACAGCGGTCCGGTGGTTCTTCAAACGGTGGATCCGGCACGACGGGCGGTTCTTCCGGCAGTAATTCCGGCAATAACGACGATTCATCCACAAACGGCGGGAATTCCTCAAACAACAGTAATAGCGGCAGTAACACCGGCAATGGTGACAACAGCGGCAGCATTTCAGACGGACTTTCAGGAATCGGATTTACACAGCGTTATTCCAATGTTTATGTATGCGAAGAAAATGATACATATTATGGAGAAATCATCACACAGCCGAATGTAACCATTATCTATATCAAGCAGAGAAGCGGCACATTCGACAGCAGGATTCAGACGGTGCTTGCCAGACTGCTTCCGGACGAGTACGGACAGGTGTGGAGCAATTATCTTTCTGCCAACACAGACAGAACTTTTACGGCAGAAGGCAGACGGGTACGAATTGTTGTAGCCCCGAATGGCGGTCACTCGCAAATAGTAATATACAATTAGACAAAAATATGATATGCTTACACTAATATGACTTGCAGTGAGGTGAATTAATTGCTGAATGAAAATAAGATTAAAATGATGACGAAAATGGCAATTTATGAAAAAAACGAAGGCAGGCAGATGATTAAAAATTCCCGCTATTTTAAGGGGGATTATGTAGCGTTTGGCGTACTCCGTACATTAATTGCAACAACATTTGCATATATAATCATGGTGATACTGTATGTGTTATGCAACCTTGAAAAACTGGTTGCCGACATTAATTCGCTCGATTATGCGGCAGTGGGAAAAAGACTGGGAATATATTATATCCTGATGTTAATTGTATATACCATCATTGCGGCAATGGTTTATGCCTATCAGTATAATCATTCGCGGAAAGGTCTGAAAAAGTATTTTTCAAGACTGAACAAGCTGGAACGTTTTTACGACAGCCAGAGAAAGAAAAAATAGTATTGGAGGACTCACATGGTTTTTTTACTGGAATTAAAGGAAGGATTTAAGAAATTCTATAATAAATACGATACGTATCTGGTTCCGGCAGTACGGTTTGTGATGGCATTGGTTTCTTTTCTGATGCTTAATGCAAGCATCGGATATATGTCAAAGCTGAAAAATCCGCTGATAGCCGTGGCAATGGCAGTATTGTGTGCCTTTCTTCCAAATGGATTTATGATATTTTTCTTATCGGTATTTATGCTGGTTCATTTATATGCGATTTCTGCGGAATTTGCATTGATTGTACTGGGAATCGTGCTTTTAATGTATCTGCTGTATTACCGTTTTACACCGAAGCAGGGGTATCTTTTAGTGATTACGGTACTGCTTTGCTGGATAAAAATGCCGTACCTGCTTCCAATTGCGGCGGGGCTGTGCTTTAACGCATTCGCCATGATTCCGGCGGCATTTGGTGTGATTATTTTTTACATTATTAAGACAGCCAGTGAATATGAAACGGCACTGACGACAAAGTCAGTCAATGACAGTATGCAGCAGATTTCGTATATTGTAGAAAGTCTGTTTAATAATAAAGAAATGATTCTGTTTGTAATTGCAATGGTTGTTACGATTACGGCAGTATATGCAGTCAGACGGCTAAAGATTGATAATGCGTGGACCTATGCCATTGCGGCAGGGATTGTGGTACAGTTTATCGTACTGCTTGCAGGAATTTTAGTGACAGGTGCCAAAATCAATCTGATTCTGATGATTGTGGGAACCGTGCTTGGCGGGGTTGTAGGGTATCTGTGCCAGATTTTGTTTTTCAGTGTGGATTATTCCAGAACGGAATATGTACAGTATGAAGATGATGAGTACTATTATTATGTAAAAGCTGTTCCGAAAATTAATATTGTCAATGCCGAAGTCAAGGTCAAGCAGATTAATGCGAGAAAGACGAAAAAGGCGCATGACATCAGTGATATGACTTCATCAGAACAGGATGACGAAAATATTTAAAAAAGCTATAAGCGGTAAAATGAGTAAAGACCGGAAGGAACAGAAATGAGGTGAGTATGTGACAGCATGGAATAATTTTTTCAGCGATTATTTATCAAAATTATATATTCCACGGATTGGGTGGACAGATGTCATTGAGATTATCATTATTGCAGTGGTACTGTATAACATTCTGGTGTGGATTAAAAATACAAAAGCATGGGCGCTGCTCAAGGGAATTATCATTGTAGTATTATTTGCGCTGTTTGCATATATACTGAATTTAAAGACAATTCTCTGGATTGCGGGAAAAACCATCAGTGTCGGCATTATTGCGCTGGTGATTATCTTCCAGCCGGAGCTGCGGCGTGCGTTAGAGCAGCTCGGGCGTAAAAAACTGGTTGTCGGACTGTTTAACTTTGGTGAAGGCAGGGAAAAGGGTGAACGCTTCAGCAGCAAAACAGCCGATGAGATTGTCCGTGCCGCTTATGAAATGGGAGCGGTGCGGACCGGTGCATTAATCGTTATCGAGCAGGATATGGTTCTGGAGGAATATGTCCGCACCGGTATCGAGGTAGACGGTGTTGTAACAAGCCAGCTGCTCATTAATATATTTGAGCATAATACACCGTTGCATGACGGCGCGGTAATTGTGCGGGGCAACAGAGTAGTAGCGGCAACGTGTTATCTTCCGCTGTCAGATAATTCAAACTTAAGTAAGGAACTGGGAACCAGACACCGTGCGGGTGTCGGCATCAGTGAAGGCACCGACAGCTTTACAATTATTGTATCAGAAGAAACCGGTGCAGTATCCGTGGCGGTGGGCGGTTCAATTATCCGCGACATTGACAGGGATTCTTTAAGAAATAAGCTGGAGTATCTGCGCAAGAAAACAGTAGATGTCAAGTCGTTTAAGATTTGGAGAGGAAGGTTGAAAAATGAAAGAAAAGATATTTAGAAATTTCAGCCTGAAAATCCTGTCAGCTTTATGCGCAATTGTATTGTGGACGATTATTGTCAATATTTACGACCCGACCATGGGGGTGACAATCAGTACCGTTCCGGTGCAGCTGATTAATACAGAAAGTCTTACGGATAAGGGCTATACGTATGAGATTACAGATGGCAGTAAAATTTCGGTTTATGTAAGCGGACCTAAAAGTGTTATCACGGATATTAAAGCGGCAGATATTGTAGCTACGGCAGATTTAAGCAGGATTACGGCATTTGCCGATTATGCCGATATTGATGTAAAGGTTGTCAAAGACGGCAAAACGCTGACCAATGTCGAAGTAACGCCAAAGACAACAGCGGTTAAGTTGGATATTGAAAACAGGGTAACACAGCAGTTTGATGTTGGCATGGAAGTCAACGGTACGGAAGCGGAAGGCTATGTAGTCACGAAACAGTCCGTATCGCCATCGACCATCAAGATTACCGGTTCATCAACCACCATTGCAAAGATTGCGCAGGTTAAAGCCATCTGCGACATCAGCAATGCACAGGATAATATCCAGAGTGTTGTACCGATTGTTTTATACGATGCGGACGGCAATGTAATTGATGATCCGCAGCTTGAACTGTCAAAGAGTGAAGTGGAATATACGGCAAGTGTCAAAAAGTCTAAAACCGTACCGTTAAAATATTCTGTTTCGGGTGAACCGGCGGACGGTTATAGCGTTCATAAGGTACAAAGTTCCGCAGACCAGATTACGATTTCGGGAGAGACAAAGGTTTTAGACCAGATTACACAGATTACGATACCTTCCGACCAGTTAAAGGTGACAGGGTTAAGCAGTGATAAGACATTTCGTCTGTGGATGGAAGATTTTGTGCCGTCTGATGTGAGTGTGGTATCGGATTCGGTTGTTTCCATTACGGTAAAGATTTCCGATGTACACAGCAGGGAATTTACGGTGAAGACATCTGATATTACATTTTCTGGTTTATCATCAGGTCTGGAAGCGGCAATTACCGATCAGGATACCATTCATATAATACTGACAGGTTCAGATGAAGCACTGGCAGCAGCACAGGCATCGGATATCAAAGCTACGGTGAATCTGACAGGCTTAAAAGAAGGAACATATACATTATCGATACAGTTTCAGCTGCCGGGCGGCTGCAGTCTGGACGATACCTATAAGGCAGCCGTAAAGATACAGGCGCAGGCAGCACAGACACAGCCGGAAACAACAACACAGCAGACACAGGAAACAACAACAGCCGGTACCTCTGAAACAACCGGCCAGAACCGGTAGAATAAAAAGCTGAAAACAGCGGATGGGAGAGAAAAGATGGTTAGTGAAAAAATAGTCGTAGGAAGTGCATTGGGAATACATTTAAGACCAGCGGGGGCAATGTGCGATGCTGCTGTCAAATACGATTCCCATATTACATTTGCTTATGGAGAAGGAAAGACGGCCAATGCAAAGAGTGTCATTTCAATTTTAGCAGCAGGAATTAAATGCGGTGATGAAATAGAGCTGATTGCAGACGGTCCGGATGAGCAGGAAGCGTTAGAAAATGTTGCTGCTGCATTTAAAGAATCATTAAAAGATTGATTTCAAAAAGGGATTGTATTATAATTTTTATAAATTCAATCAGTAAAAAGAAGAAATATGGAGGATTAAAGTTATGGGTTACATGGAGTCTTACAAGGCGTGGTGTGCCAATGAATATTTTGATGAGGCAACAAGAGCTGAATTAAAATCAATTGAGGGTAATGAAAAAGAGATTGAAGACCGCTTTTATAAAGATTTAGAGTTTGGTACAGGTGGTTTAAGAGGTGTTATCGGCAACGGTACAAACCGCATGAATATTTATACTGTCAGAAAGGCAACACAGGGACTTGCAAACTTTATTAAGAAGGAAAATGCAGCAGACAGAGGCGTTGCGATTGCATATGATTCAAGAAGAATGTCCCCTGAATTTGCAGACGAGGCAGCATTATGCCTGAATGCGAACGGAATCAAGGCATATATCTTCCCGTCATTAAGACCGACACCGGAATTATCATTTGCCGTAAGACAGTTGCACTGCATCGCAGGTATTGTCATTACAGCCAGCCATAATCCACCGGAATACAACGGTTACAAAGTATATTGGGAAGACGGCGCACAGATTACAGCACCAAAGGATACACAGATTATTACAGAAGTAAAGGCTGTTACAGATTACAATACGGTAAAGACCATGGAAAAAGACGAGGCAGAAGCCTGCGGTCTTTACAATGTTATCGGCTATGATATGGATGAAGCTTATATCAAGGCTTTAAAGAAAATGAGCATCAACGGTGATATTATCAGACAGGTAGCGGATGATATCAAGATTGTATACACACCGTTCCACGGAACAGGTAACGTTCCGGTCAGAAGAATTTTAAAAGAACTGGGCTTTAAGCATGTTTATATTGTAAAAGAACAGGAAAAACCGGACCCGGATTTCACAACACTTGAATATCCAAACCCGGAAGACCCAAAGGCATTCACACTGGCATTAAAGCTGGCAAAGGAAAAAGATGCAGATATCATTCTGGCAACAGATCCGGATGCCGACAGACTCGGTGTATATTCAAAAGACACCAAGACAGGCGAATACAAGGCATTTACAGGAAATATGTCCGGTATGCTGATTGCAGAATATCTGCTTTCACAGCGTAAGGAAAAGAATCTGTTACACGATAACGGCGCATTTGTAAAGACTATCGTATCTACCAATATGGCAGATGCCATTGCAGCAGAATACAATGTAAAGCTGATTGAGGTATTAACAGGCTTTAAGTATATCGGTGAGCAGATTAAGTTCTTTGAACAGCAGGGTACATACGAATATGAATTTGGTTTTGAAGAAAGCTATGGCTGCCTTGTCGGTACACATGCAAGAGATAAGGATGCAGTTGTTGCCGTTATGGCATTATGTGAAGCAGCAGCATACTACAAGACAAAGAACATGACTCTGTGGGATCAGATGATTCAGATTTTTGAAAAATACGGATACTACAAAGAAGGTCAGAAGGCAATTACCATGAAGGGTGCAGAAGGGGCTGAAAAGATTGCAGAACTGATGGATAAGCTCCGCAACGAAACACCGAAGAAGTTCGGTTCATGGGACGTACTCGAAGCAAGAGATTACAAGAAGGATGAATGTGTTGATTTAAAGACCGGCGAAAAGAAGTCTACCGGACTTCCGTCATCCAACGTATTATATTATGCACTTTCTGACAATGCATGGTGCTGTGCAAGACCGTCCGGAACAGAACCAAAGATTAAGTTCTACATGGGCGTTAAGGGCAGCAACTTAGCGGATGCAGATGCAAAACTTGAAGAACTTACAAAGGCTGTTATGGAAGTAGCGGGACAGTAGTAATGTGAAGAATCCTTAAATTTAAGATTCTTCACATAGATAATTGTGCTGCAGGCGTCACAATTATCTTTTTATCGCAGAGCGAGTTCAGAAATTCTTAACAGAGAAAACACAATTAGAACACATTTCGTTACTATACTACAAAGCATAGACGAGATGTGTTCTTTTTTATCTAAGAACAAAAGACACGACAGAGAGGAGAAATCGATATGTATAACGACGAAAATAACCAGTATAACCCAAGACCGAGATTTGACCCAAAGACAGGAGAACGAATTCATTACGATGATGAAAATACAACGGAAACAACACAGGCAGAAAGTTCAGAATACAGATACAGCGCAGGAAATATTCCGTTTGAACAGGAAAACAATAACACTTCCTATTATCAGCAGAGCAGTACATTCCAGCAGGATACTTCCTATCAGCAGGCAGGCGCAGGACAGGGCAGTATGAATCAGCAGAATGGAAGGCAGAAGAAAAAGAAGGATAGAAACAAAGACGGTTTTGGAGAAAGGCTTGCAAAACTGGCAGGTTCGGCAGCCGTGTTCGGTGTAATTGCCGGCGCAGTAATGTATGGTGTATATTACACGGGAAGTACGATTCTTCCGGTAAAATCATCAAGCGACTATAACAACATTGCAACCGTGACTTCCAATGTAACCGCAACAACGGCACAGAGTACTTCATCAGCTTCAACGGGTATGGATGCACAGTCCGTTGCAAATGCAGCCCTTCCGGCAATGGTGGCATTAAACGGTACGACAACCGTGTCTTCAGGAAGTTCTTCATCTTTCTATGGACTGTTCGGCAGCCAGTCCTATGAAGCACAGACAAGCGGAACCGGTATTATTGTAGGTAAGAATGATAAAGAACTGCTTGTTGTAACGAATGCACACGTAGTTAGTGATGTAAATGATTTAAAATGTGTCTTTGTGGACGGTGAATCTGTCAGTGCAACCGTAAAGGGTTCAAAGTCTGATAAGGATATTGCGGTAGTGGCAATCAATCTTTCAGATATTAAGGATTCAACCATCAACAGTATTGCAATCGCAGAACTGGCAGACAGTGATGATGTAGCCATCGGACAGCAGGTTGTTGCTATCGGTAATGCATTGGGTGAAGGCCAGTCTGTAACAAATGGTATTATCAGCGCCACAAACCGTTCTATTACTGTTAATAATGTAACATTTTCAGGACTTTTAATGACAAATGCAGCGATTAATTCCGGTAACAGCGGTGGTGCATTACTCAATGCAGAAGGTAAGGTTATCGCAATTAACTTTGCAAAGACTTCCAGTGATGGTGTAGAAGGTATGGCATATTCTATTCCGGTATCGAATGTCATGGATATCATTGACAGCCTGATGAGCCGTGAAACAAGAAGCAAGGTTTCAAGTTCAGAAACCGCTTACCTGGGAATCAGTGGTGTGGATATTACAAGTGCAATGTCTTCTTCATATGGTTATCCGCAGGGGGTTTTAATCAGAAGCGTTGAAAATAATTCAGCAGCTGCACAGGCAGGTCTGGGCGCTTATGATATTATTGTAAGCTTTGACGACCAGTCCGTAAACTCTATGTCCAGCCTCAAGTCTATTATGGAATACTACGCAGCCGGTGAAAAGGTAACGGTTCAGTACTATCATCAGGAAGGCAGTGAGTATGTATTAAAGAGTGTTGAAGTAACTCTCGGCAAAAAGAGCTGATAAGCATTCCGGCATAATGCTTTAAAAGAAACCGGCAAAGCACATAAAGCACAAACATAAATTTGTAAATCAATAAAGTAAAATATCCGGTAAAATGCAGGGACAGATGTTGTCCATCTGCATCATACCGGGTATTTTTTTATAGAGATTTTATTGTAAAAACAAAGACAAATCTGTATACTAAACGTGTATACAAAATTACAGTAAAAGAAGGTGCCGTATTTTGCGGCAGAATGGTGAAAAAATGAGTGAAAATAACGATACAATCAACAATCAGGAAGAGGAATACGAAAAGATTTGTTATATATGCAGAAGACCGGAAAGCAAGGCGGGTAAAATGATTGCAATGCCGGGAAATGTCTATGTGTGCCAGGACTGCCTGCAAAAGACATTTGATACCATCAATAACAGCGGTATGAATTATGATGATATGATGAAAATGAGCGGGATGCCGAATATGGGAATGTTTGGCAATATGAACTATCAGGATATTGATATACCGGAAAATCAGAAAATAAAGAAAAAGAAAAAGGTAAAGAAACCGGAAGAAAAACTGGATTTACGCAACATTCCGGCGCCGCACGAAATTAAGCATATGCTCGATGAATATGTGGTCGGACAGGACTATGCAAAGAAAGTCATGTCGGTTGCTGTTTACAATCACTATAAAAGGGTAGCTGCAGGAGATCAGGCAGATGTAGAGATTGAAAAGTCCAATATGTTAATGATTGGACCGACCGGTTCCGGTAAGACCTATCTGGTAAAGACACTTGCAAAGCTTTTAGATGTGCCGCT